>Ga0265293_10005841_pt1 | contig 20233 bp, 26 predicted proteins | sample Munlanlewell138R_FD_192505 | JGI IMG/M metagenome (GOLD analysis project Ga0265293, IMG submission 192505) | Leachate microbial communities from a municipal landfill in Southern Ontario, Canada - Leachate well 138R | ecosystem: Engineered > Solid waste > Landfill > Unclassified | place: Canada... | reverse complement strand
ATCTTCTGAAAAGTCTGTATCATATCTTGATACAGTTCAGCAGAAACAAATGTCTGACCGTCTACTATCTTATATCCTGTTGGAAAATCAGTATCTTCTACGATACCAAGTACATCCGCTATATCCTTTGCCATAACTATATATAATTTATATAAAGCGCAGCAACTGTGTGTGCAGGCTTTAATGTTAATATTAATTCTCTAAATTCGTTTTTTCTTACAGAAGAAACATCAGCAACATCGCCTAAATTCTCTCCTCCAATATAAAACAATGAACGTGTGTATATCCCTAAATTAAAATCATCATCTCTATCTTCTTGCACGTTATTCGCACATATCGAAAACAAATCAAAAACTTGACCGTGAACAACTTCCCCAAAAACAAAATTTCCATGTATAGCAGATGTAGGATTATACGTTCCGCTATAATGCACATACACATTAAACCCTGCAAGTTGTAATTGAGACTCAATATACCCCTTTGTTTGCCTTGCAAGAACATTTCCTGGATATGCCATTCTTTGTTTTATCAGATTTATCCTGTCAGCGGTTGTTCCGTTACCTATAATACCGAAAACTTCTTCCCAATGCTCAATATCAATATCCGATATATTGTTATTGTCAGCATACAATGCGTTCTGTGTATTTATTATTGTTGAGTATAATCTACTATCAGACAAAGATAAAGCCTCGTGAAAGTTTGAAAAAACACTTCCTTTTGGTCTCCACCAAGCACGACCTGTTGGGTATAATTGCTGATTTAATTGTTGAAATGTATCTAAATACTGTAACCCAAACTCAATAACCATAGAATAAACTCTAACCTCATGAGGCTGCGTTACGTAGAAATTACCATTTGAATACGCAACACCTTCGGGAAACCAAAGGTTTTCAGTAAAACTTCGAATAGGAATAAGTTCACTATTTAAAAAGTATAAAACAGCATCAATATTATCAACAACACATAATACACCTCCAATGTTTTCAACTCGTGTTCCATACCCTTCAATGAAGTCATTCTTTTGTGTTATGAAATTTAAGTCTTTATCGTATTTTCGTAAAGATGCGTTTCCGCTATCCATAATATAAACATAATCACCTAAAACACAAACGCCTTCGGGAAGTAAAAAACCACCAACTTCTGAAACGTAAGTTCCGTCTGCTTTTAAAAGTTTTTGTACACGATTGTTTTGTCTGTCAGCAACATATATGTAATCACCATCAATAGCAATACCGCTTGGGTAATCGAACTCGCCATTTCCACTACCTCGTGTTCCGTATGATGTAATAAATGTTCCCGAAACGGTAAACAAAGCTATTCTATGATTTTCTGAATCTGATACATAATAAACATTACTACCGTAATAAATAGAATCAGGAAACGATAAAACACTTGCGCCTATGTCTGAAAATGTTGATATTAAATCTGTAGCGACAATTCTATTGTTTTGAGTATCACAAACGCCAACCGAATCACCAACAGGAGTTATGCCTCTTGGGTATTCAAACTGCCCTGTTGATGAACCTCGCTCTCCATAGCTACGTATGTATTGTATTGCAATAGACTCCATTATACAACTGTGTTTGTAACTGATTTAATGTATGGTATTTTATCATCTGTAAATTCCGTTGATGTAAATATCGTTGAATTTCTTTTGCAAACGATATTGTCAAACGAAACACCCGAAGACATTACTATCTGAAATATCTCACTCGCATAAATACGACCTTTATTTATATCAGTAATCATATCTGCTCCTGCAATGTAAGGTCTTTTTGTGTATAAAAACGCTTCAATCAAACCTTCTATTGAAGATAATTTTGTTACATCACTTATGTTTTCAATTTCAACGTCAATAGGCTCAGGGTCTATTGCGAGATAATGAATCTCATAAACACCTAAAGGTATTTTATCAGGCTCTATCGCATCTTGAACTGCCGTAAGTATAGCAGATGAAGGAGTTCCATTTCCGTCCGTAGAATCATCAGGAAACGCTTCAACATAAAGATTTATTTCTCCAACAGAAAAACTTTTAGCATAAGGATAAACCTCTCTCACGCCCGAAACACTTTCTGTCCATGTTCTATAATCAGAACGAGAACCACCTTGAGGTAAAACCCTATATGAATCTATAACATTCTGTCTGTACTCCTCAATGGTTTCAGCAGACGTTGGCTCAATTACAACCTCTGTAACGTAAGCGAATGTATCTATGTTTGGAAGTGGAGCAGTCAATTGTAGCTCTTGACTTACGGACAACGCGCTTTCTTGACCAGGCGTTAATGCTCTTACTTGAACAATATCTGTCGTTGATGTTAATGTTTTTGCTATATCTACAATAAAAAGAAAACCGTTTGAGTTGGTGAATGTTGTTCCGGCATGAACAACTGCACCAGATTCTCCTGTTACTTCTATATTGTATTGACCGGAAACAGCAGGGTTTATATCTCTACCAAGACGAATACGACCTGCTCTACGCAATGTTTCAGCGTCAGAAGTATCAGGGTAAATATTGTTGTTCACTCTCGCAATTGTAATATATGACAGTTTTTGTTTCGCAGCAATCGTTGATGCAATCGCAGCCAGTACGCTTTTTGCAGATATGTTAAATATGTTTAACTTATTCTTAAAGTCTGCGATTATAGAGTTGTATAAATCACTATATTTTGGAACGATTATACCCATGACGTTACTGTTTTAGTTGTACTGTTCCAAACAATCGAAACTTTATTTTCAACATTGTTTGGAGCTTTTATGTCTATATACAAAGATATAGAATCTTTGTTTAAAATACTCAATTCAAGAGTGTAATTTACATATTTTTTTAGAAATTCCAAATCTTTATTTGCAGCTTCGTGCAACCGTTGAAGTCCAGAGCTATTTATTACAACCTCATTTAGTGTTCTTTCGAATTGAGATACATATTTACTCTCATCACTCAATTCAACATTAGCCCAATACTCGTTAAACTGCTCTCCATTATCATCAACGATATTGCCACCAAACAGAGCGAGGTAGATTTGATTTGACAAGTTAGATGTGAGGACTAAATCATTATCTCTAATAACTAAATCACCCCCATTTCCCGTTTCTGTTAATAATAAATCTTCTTCCATTTCTTAGTTGTTTGTAGTTACAACAACAGGAGAAGCGCCTTTATTCGAAACAACTTCCGCGCTCGTTCCTTTATCTGTTGTTAATTTTATTTCTATAACAGAACTATTTTCCGCTGCTCTTTGTCTTACCAATTCTATGTTTATCGGTTTTTGTGATTCGGTGTCGTATAAACTCGATCCTGACATTGAAGCAGGAGACCATTGAGACATATTTCCCCATCCTTTTTGCGCTGATTGAATAAAATCTAATGCAGGCTTGGAAGTAAGAGATAAAGAATCTTTTTTTGCAAGATACGCTTCATAATCAGACCTTTTTCTTGCTTCTCTTTCTTCTTTCAATCTCTCTATAGCTCGCTGTGATTCTTCGTATTTGTACCGTTTTACTTCTCTTTCTCTATCACTATCGAGTGGTCGGTAAGAAAGAATAGGATCGTTTTTTGCTGCAATAGAAACTTGTTGTTTTATTTTTGTTTCAAATTCATCTGCTACATTTTTATTCTCCTTTTCCCAAATTTTTTTATAATCATCAAACGTAACTGCCGGAGTAATACCGTATTTTAACGAATCTTGATATTTCTTCATCGCCTTATTTGCATTTACGGTATTATCGTAAATAGTCCATATCGCAGCACCTAACGCTAAAGCCCCAACAACCACAGCACCTGCGGGATTCATTAACACACCACCTAATTGAATCGCTGTATTAAACGCACCAAGAGCGATATTGATAACTTTTAAGCCAGCCCAAAGCCCTAAGTAAATCTTTAATCCTGTTACAATACCGTCCCAATTATTATATATCCACCTAAATGTAGACTCCATTGTTTGAAGAAAACTTTGAAAACCGCTACGGATTAAATCTTGATTTGCAGAAACCCACCCCTGAATACCTTCCATTACTTTATTTAGCATATCAATAAGACCTGCTTCATTCATTGCAAGACCTATTTTTTCTAAAGTAAACTTCCAATTGTTTCCAAGCATAGTTAAGTTAGCAGTCATTGTTTGCAGGGCGTCAGGTAAACCGTCTTTATACTCTTCGTAAACAAATTTTGTAAAACCTGCAACGTATTTTTCTGAATTTACTGCACCCTTTTTCATCATATCCATCATCTGCGGAACTGTTTTTCCCATAGATTTTGCAAACAATGCTACGGCTCCTGGAAGCGCGTTACCTAACTGCAATTTTAACTCTTGACTCATCACAGAGCCTTTTGAAAACATTTCTCCCAACGCATAAAAAACACGTTCCGTTTGCTCTCCTGACATACCTAACACACGCGTAACGGTAGACATTTGAGTAAACATATCTCGTTGTTGTTCTGCTGCAATATCAGTCGCTTTCATTGCACCGAGAAACCTCTTAAATGATTCAGCGGTTACAGAATAATCAATCTTTAAATCTTTCACAGTTGAATCAAGATACGCTAAGTTCTTTTCAGCATTCACAGCGTCTCCTGAAACGAATTTTATTGCAGTTTTTATCGCCTCAAACTCAGCAGCAGTTTTAACAGCAGACCTACCTACAGCACCAAGACCTACAGCACCAAGACTTAAACCTCTCATGATTTGAGCATCACCCATTCCGCGAAGCATACTTCCTGTAGTAGCTTGCATTGATGATATGCTTTTTCTGAATCCTGCAACTTTAGCTTGCATTCTCCCAAGAACAGCAGTCATCCCATCTACGGCTGCGAACTTTGTATTTATCGTATATTGGGTTGCCATTACTTGCCTCTTTTTGTGTTTTTCAATAACTCTTTCTCGTACTCCTTAACATCGTTTTCCCAAAAAAAGACTCCATACATGTCTAAGTCGTCTAAATAAAGCTCGCTTATTTCGTATGGAGTCCAATGGAATTGTCTCGCAATAGTACGCACAGCATCGGAGTAATATATACTTGCTATGCCTACATAAAAACGAGCGTCAAGGATGAAAGATAATTTACATCGTCCATTGACATTTTTTTCATTATCGACATTTCTGTTCCTGAAAGAATATTTAAAATCTTCAACATTCTATCAAAATCAGAATCCAACTTTTCAAGCGATTGAGCCTCAGACAGCCTTATTCTTTTTGGCTTTAACGAAACCTTTTCTAAAACCACATTTCCGCTATCAGAAACAATAGGCTCTAATAAAGAATACGTTATTGAACCATCTTCTTCAACACAAACCATACCTGCTTCGATAAGTTCTATTGCAGGATCAATAATTGTATTCCCTTCTTCATTTTTAGAAAAAAGTTTTTTTCTTTTAATAGGGTCTAACCTAAATGCAGTTGCGAATTTCTCGAAATCCTTTTCTGCAACTTCTCGTGTAACTGTAATCATGTTCTTGTTTTTTTTTGGTTATAAAAATCTCTCCTGAAATCAATCAGGAGAGTATTATTTCTATGATATTCTTTCAGCGTCAGCATCTCCAACAAGCGTTAATGGAATAGTTCCATCGTAACCTTCTCCTGCAATGTCTCCTGCCGGATAACCGTTTTGCATTTGATAAATTGCTCCATCAATACAAGTAACAGTCCATGTTGTTCCAACCATTGCACCTGCAAGTTTCTTTAAAATCGCAAGCTCATCTTTTACTGTTTTATCCCACGCAATCGGAGGAAGTTCAAATTTTGAGCAAACAACTGACATTTGGTTGATACGCGTTCCGCTTGTAGTTACCATTGCAGTATCATCAGCAGACCGTTTTCCACCTAAATCTATCGTATAACCTTCTCCGTCTTTGCAGAAAAGAGTTCCTTGTCCTATTTGTGGGTTATTGTATGTCACCTCTAAAACCCCTGAACCTGTGTATGCCATGTCTTTATTATTATAAGTTATAACTAAAATCAACAGCAGCATCCGTAGAAACCTGATTTGCAGTTGATGTTCTTTTGTATTTAAACGCAACATCCAAACGCGTTGGTGTAGACTCATTAATTCCTATTTGTATCGAATCAATACTAAATTGAGCATCGTTAATAAGAGCGTTTGCCTCAGACTCTTTAATAAGTCCAATAAGTAATGCTTTTACTTGTTTTGGAGCAATAGTTCCATCAACTCGTCTTGGCGTTGAATCAGATACCAATGCTTTGTCTTGAATGTCACGTATCATTATGATTTTCCAATTGTAACCAATGTTCCAATCAACAATAATATCTCTCACGAATTGGAATTTAGGATTAGCCTCTCCATCCGGCGCGTATGTAGTTACTAAATCTTGAACTGTATATTTATCGTTTTCAAGTAAAACTGTAGAACAACCACGTTGAACACAGAAGTTTCTTGCGTTAATATCAGCCATATCACCAATAACACCATCAGAAGGTATTGGCATATCAGGGTAAGAACGCCCACCAACACCTAAGTGTGGAGCGTCATTTGCTACAACAGCAGCTAAAGCACACATATTTGCAGCAGCTTCAAAATCAAAACCTTTCGATAATGGCGCAGGGCATAAAACATTTGTTACTTGAGTTTTTCGAGCAGCAGCGTTGGTTATAGTAACCAGGTCGTCTTTGTCGTCTTCTGTTGATCCAAAAAGAGCAACGAAAGGTTTAAATACAGTTGTTGTGTATTTTCCTGATATAGATTCAGGAGTTCCGTTTGCTGTTTCAAGCTCTGTAAGAACGGTTGATACGCTATAAGGATTTATAACAATCGTATTCCACTCGTTACCAAAAGCGGTAATTGCGTCAGTAATCGAAGGAGTTGTTGTTCCATCAGTACGTGAAGTTTCAGCGTAAACTATACCTGCACTATCTCCGTATGTGATAAATTCAATATCCAAAGCGGCAGAAGTCAAACCCTTCCATTTTGATGTAACAGTAACCTCTCCTGTTCCTGCTACAGCGCTACATGGAGCAGCGAGAACATTGTTGATACAGTCCGTTACCGCAGCAACAACAGCAGCGGTGTTATCACCAACTGTTACAGTGTAATCAAATCTTTTTCCATCAATGTTGTCTCGTCCGTTTATTTTTAACGAATGAGTCATTGTTTTAGAAACAGTTGTTGCAACTGTAATTCCTAAAACTATTTCGGTTTCCGTAGCAGAAACATCAGGCGTTTGTGGGTATATTACCAATGGAACAGACCCGAGACCACCACCGTAAATTGGAAGTAAAATTCGAGCCATTTGGTATAATGGAGAACCGTAACCATATTTATCTCCAACCTCTTTTGCGTTTAGTGGAGAAAATGGTGCTGTGTCTAATGTTGCTACGTTTGCTGTATTTGGTTCTCCAAGTAAAGCAACGCGCATTGGTAAACTTGTTGTTCTTGATGAAAATGTTTTGTCAAGTATCTGATACCCAACTGCTCTTGTTTTCAACGATGGTGATAGTGCCGTACTTATTGCCATTTCTTTATGTATTTAGTATGTTTATTTTGTAACCTTTATCTGTTTCGTCTATTGTCATTGTTGTAAATATGTCTGTTATTAATATGCCTTCCATATCTCCAACCTCCTCTGCCGCTTTTATGCTTAAAACTATTCTTCCTGATACTGTTGATAGTTCATCGCCTGAATGAATAGGATTATACACCGGATCAGGAGGATAAATTTTTATTTCTCTTACCATTCTCTGCATTACAACACCTAATGGTAACCCTAAATAAGTGTATTCTGCTGACGAAAATATGTAAGAGATTTTACCTAATAATTTGTGAAGCGTTTTTATCGCGTTTAAATCAGCCCTTGTTGTTGCTGTGCTATATCCTTTCGATGTTACCTCTATTGTAAATAAATTATCACCGAACTTTGACTTAGCATCTTGTGTGCTATAAACCGTCTCCTTATAAGAAACATTTACAGCAGGCAATTCTACTGCTGCGTCAAACGATATAGCCCTTTCAACCCAAACACCTGCATCAAAATCGGTATCGGAAGTTAAAGATTTTTGCTTTTCAAATTCTTGAGCTATAATTAACCCTATAGTGTCCCTAAAGAGTTCAAACCTTTGTGAAGGTATTATATAATCAATTTTTGCAGCCATATTAAATTCTTAAACTTTCTAATACACAAACTATTAAGCCTATTGTATCATCGGGATATACTTGAGAGATTTTGTATGTTCTTTCTGATCCTGTACCGTCATTATAACGAACATAAACATTCAACATGCTTACATCTCCCGAAGCGTTCCTTGTTTCAAATCCTTGTTCCGTAAGTAACTCCTCACTTACGGTGCATTGAGTGTTTCTTGAGTTTACAAGCGTTCTTGTATCAGGGTCGATTCCTAAATGATGTCTTGTCGCCATCCCCATGACTTCAACCTCATCTACATTTAGTGTTCTATAGAAAGTAAGAGGTATCTGCTGTGAGAACCTCTTACTCGCTACTCTACCCAATTCAAAAACACCCATGACAAAAAACTATTTTTTATTTGTAGCGGCAGCCTTCGCTTCCGCTTCTGCTTTCGCTTTTTCTTCTTCTGCTTTCAAAGCAATTTCTTTTTCTTCGGCTTCTTTTTTAGCCTTCGCTTCCGCTTCTGCTTTCGCTTTCGCTTTTGCTTCATCAGAACCAGTATTCGATTTACCTTTTACTTCCTCTAAGAATCCACCTGCAAAAGCAGCTTCAACTTCGTCTTTTGGAAATTTTACCGTATCGAATATAATACCTTCCTCTTTCTTAAAGAGACGGTTGCCTATATGTACGCTAAGGGCTTTTAGCTTGTATTGTTTTTGCGCCATGACTATTCTCTTACTACTTTATAATCAAAATAATTTATCTTAGCTCCGGTTGTGTCTGTACTCCCGACAATCCTAAGTTGTGTATAGTCGAGAAAATTGAATGCAGACCCATATATCGCAAACGATGTATCAGCGGTTGTCATTTTCCAAGTTATAGTATCTCCTATTCCATATAAAGGGCTATTTAAAGTTTTCTTCCCATACAGATAAACAGAAACAGTACCTCCCGATTTAACACTATCAAGTTTTACATACATATAAGGAATCTGTCTACTCGGAACAACCTTCTTAATCGTGTAATGCCAAATAGAATCCCCATCAGTACCGATAACGTCAGTTGATTTACCGGTATAATTCATATACGAATTATCGTTTGTAAGTGAGGCATCGTTTGTTGCGCTCTCCTGAGCAAGCAATGTTACCGACATGGTAAATAATGCTATTAATAATAAAAAAAACTTTTTCATGATCGTAATTTTATTTTTGTTAAAAAAAGGTAAAACCCTTTACTTTTGCAAAGGGTTTTACATATTTATTTATTCTTGTACCGGATTATCTCCAACCCATGTATCTGCAACTTTCAGCGTGTAAACCATATCAACAGTAATCAATCTCGCGCATGGCGCAGATGTCATGTGCATTGTATGCACAAGGTTATTTGTATCAAGATTATCCCACACGTAATAATCAGCAGCACCTTTCGCTAAAGAAAGACCGCTTATGCTTTGCGCACCTGACGATTTCACAATCGTATCAACAGCACCATAAGCCATTTCAAACATAGCACCTTCTGTTGGTGTAATGATGATTTTAGTCTCGTCAGATAAACGAGTGCGAACACCCGAATCATTCAAGTAAGTTGCATCGTAAGTCCAAATATTGAAAATGAATGAACCTGCGCTAATTTGCCCGTGATAAGTCGAACCAACAGAGCTTTGAACAGGGCTGTTGATAGAAAGCAATTTTACTTGGTTGTAATTTGCTTTAGTTTTGAAATAATCAGTAGCCTGTAAAGCAATCCATGCTTGAGAAGGCATTGTAATATCAAAAACTCCGGCAGCGCTTGAACCTTCTTCACGAATGAAAGAGGCAGCTTTCTGTAACTGTTTTTCAACAGCAGCAGCAGTATTAGTCCAATAACCACCTTCTCCTGCTGAATCAGCATCAACGAGAGAGTTTGAACGTCTTTTGTAATCAATGTTGTCTCCGTTTTTCAACACAACAACACCTGTTTCAAGTGCTTGAACACATTGGATTTCCTCAGCACGAATAATCTTACTGTTGATTTTACCAAGATTGATTGCAACTTCGTTTGCTAACGCAGCGCGAGCTTGAGTCGTTGCCATTGTTGCACTTTCTCCAAAAATTCTTTCATAAGAACGTAAAGAGTTCATTGAAAATGTTTCATGATAAAACGGTGGAACAATTGTTTTTGCAGTCCAAATATCAGACTTGTTCATGTTACCTGCCGTTCCACGAAGAACATCTACAGCAGCATAATCATTGTCTCTTTGGATTTCCAAAGGAATCGCTGTTGTATCATAAGTTTGACGTGTAAAAAATCCACGCATGTGCGTTGTAGGTTTTCTTAACTCTACGTATTTTTTGATTCCGGCTTTTAATGTAAGACCTTGTGAATCTTGAGTTGTTAATCCCATTTTTTATTCCTCCCTATTTTTATTGGTTATCTACTGCGGTTAATTGAGAACCACTCACAAGAACAAGACCTAAATCATTAAGCCAGTCTTTTATTTGTTTTACACCAACAACTGAATCAATTGTTGTTCCTGCTGCAAAAGCAAGTTTTGAAGCATCAATTGAACCTTTGTTGATGAGTGTTAATTCTACAGTTGTTGTAGCACCTACGGTTTTAGAACCACCAATACCGTTATAAAACACACCAACAGGATAAGCGCTACCATTATTAGCGTCTTTATCTAAAATAGCGATTTTACCGGTAGCATGAATGCGACCAAAAACTGTTCCCTCAGGAATAGTAATAGCATCAGTAGATGTGTACTCAGCCGTGATAAACTTGTTGTCGCCTAAAGCGATTTTTGTTGTATCGTAATTTGTTACGATATTATTACCTGTTTTGGTAATTTCATTTATTGTACTCATTTCTGTGTCCTCCTATTTTTTAAGTCCTAACTCAGCTTCAAGAGCAGCTTCTTCTGCTTCTAATTCAGCCTGCGCTTGCGCCTTTAACTCCTCAGGAGTTTTTACCGTTTCGGCAGATGCATCTTCAATTTTTTCAAGATTTTTTTTGTTGCTTTGAGCAAGCAAAAATTCGTTTATTTCTTTTGCGGAAATTTCTTTCCCTGAATCAACACCTGCTTTAACTTTTGCCAAATCTATTTCAGCAAAAACCATCCAAGCATCAACACGAGCCTTTTCTTTAGCTGTTGCCTCGTTAGCAATCGCTGTGATTTCTTGTGCTTCCATTTTTTTATCGTTGTTTTTATTATTATTACTTGTTTGTTTATTTTCCGGTTCTTCATACGCGCCCATGTGCATAACAAACTTGCTTGATAAGTCAGCAGCTATCTTTGGCGTTAAAACTAAAACATCTTCTTGATTTACAAGCCCAATAGCAACAGCGTCATCAGCAGACAACCAAACTGTAGGTCTTGGAGATTCGGTAAATATCTGATCGAAAGTTTTACCAGTTATCTTAGTAAAAGCATCCTCGTTTAATTTAGATTCAAATGCAGCGCGAATATCATTATTCGTATCGCTAAGCATTTTCTTTTCATCATCAGTTTCAACGTACATATCGGCACGATGAACACCGAACTTTGTTGTGCTTAAACAAGTAACCTTGTCTGCAAACAATGCGGTGATAAATGCCATTGATGAAGCATTACCGTCAATTGAAAGTGTTGTTTTTCCTTTTCTCTTTTGCATCTCTCCTACTAACCCCCAACCTGCAAAAACAGAACCTCCTCCTGAATTTACTCTAATAGTAATATCACTATCATCTCCTGCTTCTTTCATTTTTGAAATTAGCGTTTCGATAGTGAAACTATAAAAGCCGTCATATAGGAATAATTCTTTCATAAATACAAATTTAGATGTAAATATTTAATTTCCAAATATTTTAGTCATTATTTTCAAAACTTTTTTCAATTTGCGATTTTATCTCTGCTTTTGTAGCTTTTTTAACCACACTCTGATTTGTGTTTTCGACAATCCTAAATGGGTTGCCGTCAAGTTCTTGTGTTGCTAATTTCTGCACTTCTTGGAAGTCTCCTGTATTACCCTCCTCGCAAGACTGCTCTCCTGTTTTAAGAGGGATATTATCATAAGCGTCTCCAAGCCATATTCTTTGAGCGGTTGCTTCTTTAACCGGATCTATGTGAGGAACAGACTGTCCGATAAATCTACATCTTGTATATGCGGATATAGTCATCCAATCATCAGAATATAAAGCATCACGAAATCCATCTGCTTGAATATTTCCTTTATACATATTAATAATAAAGAAAAAATCGTATATCGGTTTATAAAAGTATTGAGTGAGAGTATTCTCTCTTTCAACCTTCATTTTAAACTCCCATGCTTTATTCGATGCACGACTTCCTGAATATGTGCCACCGTATTTTCCTATCGCAACCTCAGGCGGTATACCTATAGTTGCATATATAAGTTCTGCGTTTGGAGTGTAGAATGATGCAAAGTTTGGATCTGAATTATCCGTATGTTTCTTTAATGTAGCTCCTACAGGTAGGTTATACGCTTGCTTGCCTGTTGTCGCAGCAATTTTTGTTGCGTAACCGTCAAGTAGTGCTGTTTCATTTTTTACAGGCTTTTTAACACCTAAAGATTGAGCCATTTGGTTATCAATAGGATTTGTTCCGTCTGAATATTGAGAATGCTCAAACGTGAAAGGTATCTTACTATTTTCCTCAGCAGCACCAACAGACGCTTCTAAAAATCTATCAAGTTTTGAATCCCTCTCAAGAACAGCGGTAAGCAAAGACATTCCTCTTGTATCGTTTATCTTATGACGTATTCCATACATAAGCCACGCTTGACGTGTTCCTATTTTACCCGAAGGATTTGCAAGAACTCTCGCAAAACTTCCATCATCCTGTAAAACATGATATGCAACATGCTGTCCTGTTGATGATATTTCAACACCATCAACTATTTTATTTGCATTTCCGCTTGTGTAATAATCGTATGGAGTTTGAATAAAACCACCGTCTATGATTTGAACCGTTGGTTGCCCGTTACTTTTGTAACGTAGTATAACTAACACATCTCCCGATAGTATTGCGTTTTTTAAACACTCAGCAGCAAGTATATGTAAATTACATTCTTTGCTGTAGCTGCTTTTTTTGTCATTAGCATACAATCTGAATTGTGATTCGATTTTATTTTTCCATTTTTCATCAACAGCGATTCCTTTTGTTTTTAAAAAATCAATATCCGGCTCTGCCTGAAATTTCAACCCATGACCTACAATCCATAAACAATATTGCTTTATCGCTGTCTGAATAACTGTAGATTTGATATAAGCCTCCCACGAGCGCATTCGTATTCTCTGATAATCAAGAAAAAATTCATACGCCGTTCCAAGTTCATTTGGCGTTTTCTCTCCATCAAATAGAATAGATCGACCACCAAAATTAACCATAAAAGCATTAACATCACTATCAATATGCGTGTTATCGTTTATAGTAACCGAATTATCAGTTGCTCCTAACAAATTCAATATTGCGCTTTTTAACCCCATTATCTGCTTAATCTTTGAACATCACGAAGAATCATTGCTCCTCCACCGTTTAATCTGTTAAATATTCTTATTCGAACTTTATCAAAACGCTCTAACGCTTTTATTATTTCAACAGGATTACGGAATGCTCTTGTTATTTTTGATTGACCGTCATCAAGGATGAAATACTCTGTATTGTCATTATATTCAGAGTCAATCAATGCCAACTCCATTTTATCTATAATAGCACATATCCGATTGTATCTTTCTAAAAGACCGGCAGCGGATTCGATATACATAGTTTCATTCATAATGCAATACTACAAATAAAAATTTGTAAAAACAAAAAAAAGCTAAATAATTATTCATCCTCAAATATATCCAAAACTATTTGAGAGAAATTATACCATGTAGGCTCAATATGTTTTAATGCTTTTTTATTATACTCAGATATAAAATTCCACATAAAAATATCTCGCGCTGCAATATTATATACATGACAATCCCAAAAGTGATTCGCTTTCTTTTTAGAGTTTACCCACTTCCAACTTTTAACCTCTCCTGTATTATCGTCAATCTGAATCTCCTTTTCTTCGGCAGTCAATTGTTTAAAGTAATCCACCGTATATTTTCCGTCTTGATAATTTGGTGTTGGATAATTTACATACCCCATAGGCTGAGGCATGTCGCTATTTGCATCCCAATCAAGTACAAGCATTTCAGATAGAATGTCTTTATATTTATCAACCTCAAGCAGATACAAAAGAGGATGCTCTCTTGATTTTCTAAAGTTTTTAACGTCCTGAGTTGGCTTCGTGTATTTATCCTTGTCTTTACCTTTTATTGCGTAGCATAAGCCAGGATATTTTTCAACAAACTGATAAACTAATTTAGGCAAGTAACCGGAATCAAGAAATATCATAGATATTTTCATAACGCGACCATCATCAGTATAGTGAGGTTTTGCCATTATCTCATTTTCCAAATACTCCCATACGTTATTGTCATCTCCCTCGTGGTAAGACCAACAAACACGTTCACCTTTGTTTTTTAAAGCTATGTGTTTTTGTCCTGGCTGATACGTTCCGATTGAGCCTTGATTAACAGAATAAACACTACCTGATGCGGAATGAGCCATAAGTTCCCAATCAAGTCTTGCGTCATGCTCAGTTCCGTTCATATCGGCAGCAAGTGTTAGTAATATAATTTTATCGTTACCATCATTCTCACTCATCTGAGAAGGAATAATACCTATATCGTAAGGTCTTACATGCTCAAGTAGATTCCCTTCGTTTACACTCATCTTCTTCTCCTCCCAAGGCTCTCCTAAAACAAGGTTTTTAAAAACCTTTAATTTACCTGAATCACCCTTCTCGTTGTGCATATATATCCTGCACCATTGATTTGCGTAATGAGTCCAATCGTACATACCAGGAGCAGCGCACAAACATGATAAATGGTACGAATAAAACCCTTCTTGAATCGGCTCTGCTGTTGGAATCCATTTACCGTTTAAGTTCATTTCGTATTTGTGCTTCTCCTTAAATTCCTCTTTACAGCATTGGCATTTATATCTTACGGTATCAGGAATCAATCTTCCCTTCTCGTCTTTCTCGAATATGATTCCGCATTTATCACCTTCGATTTCAGTAAACCATAAAAGCTCTATATACTCTCCACACTTAGGACATGGAACGTGCCACTTTCTTTGGTCTCCCATCATATACACGTTCTCTATATTTGATGGCTTAAACTCAGGTGTAGATATAAAGAATTGCTTCATCTTGTTTGCCGATGTAGAGAAACGCTGCAATAATAACTCAAAAGTATTACCCTGCTCTTTATCAGCAATCTTTGCTCCCTCCCAATCATCATAAAAACCAAGAGAGTACGACATCTGTTTACCCATCTTGTTGTAACTCTGTAGTCCTCCAAACGTAGCGACTCCACCTGCAAACTCTTTTGATGTTGACGTGTCTCCTGTTCTTGCGTTTCTCTTACGTATCACACTTGGACGTATAAGGTCTTTCACAAAACATCGCTGTATAACAGGATCAAGTCTTTGCTCAACAAATCTTTTTGATAAATCAGCGTCAGCAGACAATGAAACTATGTTGCCTGGATCGTTTGCGATTTTCCACATGATAGCAGGAACAATAACTGATTGAGATATACCTATCTGAGCACCCTTCATTACTGCTATTAATTTTGCAGGGTGATACGGGCTTGCTGTATCAACAATCTCACGAGCGTATGGAGTTAAGTCATAACTGAATGTGCCTTGTTTCAAGCTACTTATGGATGAGTCAAGTTTGATGTACTTCTCAGCAAATTCAGAAGGTAATAGCGATTTGTCTGAGAAATCCATCTTCTCAAATACACTCCTTAATGTTTTTACTATTGATTCTTCTGGTATCATAATTTATTTATAATTTTAGTCGTATATGTATGATTTTTTCATACATATAAGGGAGTTGTACCCCATTTAAGGACGCAAAGAACGCCCGTCAATAGTTCCTACTTCACAGACCTGACTAATGCCAGCGTCTCCATAGGCTCATCGGACAGTACCTGCCCTGTTTTATTTTTAGGATTTAGAGCAAACTTTAAGATATTGTTTGCCGCTAATACATCCCTTTCATTAATTGTTCCGCAAGACTTGCAAACCCAAGTCCTATCTGACAATTTCAAATCTTTGTTGATTACACCACAACTACACATCCTTGATGACGGCTCAAACCTTCCAATTTCAAGGTAGTTTCCCCCATGTTCTTGCATCTTGTATTGAAGTATGGTGTAAAATCTACCTAACCCTAAATCTGCAATAGATTGAGCAAGTTTGTGGTTTCGCATCATTCCAGAGATGTTCAAGTTTTCACACGCAACTGTATCGTACTGTTTGGCTATCGCAGTAGTAGTTTTGTGTATGAAATCTAATCTTTGGTTTGATATTTTTTCGTGAAGCAATGCTACTTTTAAGTTTGCTTTTTTTCTGTTTGCACTTCCTTTTTGTTTTTTGCTTGCACGTTTTTGAAGCACTTTTAATCGTTGAATAGAACTCTTTAAGTGCTTTGGGTTTTCTATTTCAGTTCCATCCGATAAAGTAGCAAATGTTTTTATACCAGTATCTATACCAACTGCATTTTCTTTTGATATAGGCTTTTGTTTTACTTTAACATCTGGTAGTTCAACGGTAATTGAAATAAAGAATTTACCAGTAGGTGTTTTTTCAATGGTTGCTGTTTTTATCTTCCCATCAAAAGTTCGGCTGATTTTAGTTTTAAGCCATCCAACTTTATTAACAGATACCTTACTGTTCTCAAAGTCTACTTTAGTGTTTTGCGGAAAACCAACCTTGTGAGTCCCTTTGTGCTTACTCTTAAATTTTGGAAATCCTTTTTTTTGCTTAAAGAACCGAGTAAATGCTTTATCCATATTTACAATTGATTGCTGCAAACTTTGAGCAACAGACAATTTTAACCAATCATATTCAGGATGTTTCTTTAATTGAGTAAGTTCAGTCATTAAGGTAAATGCAGACACACTCTTTTTTTCTGCTTGGTATTCTTTAATACGTCTATCCAATGCCCAATTGTATACAAAACGAGCATTTCCCAGCATCTGATTTAATTGCTGTTCCTGCTCTTTGTTCGGATAAACCCTATATCGAAAACCTTTTACCATAATGCAAATATACAACTTTATTTTTAATTCCTACACAAAACCACTAATTATTTTAGAAATCAAGAGCGCAAAGAAAAAAACGGGGTACAACAATGTATAAACGGCATTAAAACGACCGTTTATACTTATCCGTTATAAGCTATTGCTTGATGCTATCTAAATAGTTATCTACACATTCATCAAGTGTGGTGCTGGTCTTATCATTTTCTGAATATTCAGCAAAATCAAGCAACAGTTCCCTTCGGCTTATAACACCCAATATAGAGAATATTTTATCTACTGTATTCTCTACGGGTATGTTATGCCAACTATCTTCTTTTATTAACTCGACTATTTGTTTTCTCTTATCCATACTCTCTATATTTTATACGTTATAGCCAATGCTAAGAAAGCATCCAACTAACTGACTTTACCCATTCTTTAAATTCGACTTCTTGTTTTTCTGCCTCTCCGCATTCAAGTGGACAAGCATCAGATGAACGTTGCCAAAACATTTGAAGTAAATCCCCAATCGGTTTATCTGTAACATTTAAACCCACACTACTTTCTTTAAAGTGTTGTAAGTCTTTCACATATTTTTCATAACCAATTGCTTTCAAGTATTCCTCGTGTTCTTCTTTTGAGTTAATACCTTCTGGCATACACTTTTTAGGCTCGTAGTTGTTTTCTACTACCTTAGCAATATCATTTACAATATCGGTAAAGTAGTCCACATCAATCGCCTGAAAAGAATCACCTAATTCACCGCACGACCCTTTATAGTATGCGGTTTCTATTGATTTACTCAATATTTCTGTAATGTCTTTCTTCAACTGTTCCATTTTTATTTATTTAAAAGTTAATAATTCCGTTAAAAAAGCACTGGCTATAACACACAATAAAAAATATATGGGTGTTTGTGCCAAATTTGTGCAGTTGTACCTTTAATTTACTTCAATGTATGCGGATAGGTACTGCTTCTAAATCCCATACATTTCTTATTGTCAAACGTTATGGGAAATGCTAAGACAGCCCTTCCAAAATTGCAATACGCTCTTCAAGTTGTTGAATTTTTTGCCATAAATAATGAATTTCCTCTTCATTACTTGGTTGTTGTTGTTCGTGCAATTTTCTTTCCAGCTCATCCATTTTTTTACGATTGAGCCTATTGTCAATTTCATTACATTGAGCCATTTCTGCATTTAAAGCGTCATTAACATCAGGGTAATAATTACCATACAAATCATATCCACCTGCCATAATTTATTGATTTAAAGGCACTGCCCATAACAATATGTATAGTTAATGGCGGGTGCTATGGTTAATATTAAGTTTCTACTTCTCATTTACTTTTGTGCAATTTGATAGGTTAGTGGCTTAAATCCGCCACTAACCATACATTTAACGTTAGCGTTAAGTTTGCCCTAAAATTCCTCTCCACAGGAATGGCAATCGTAATGATCTGGTACGTGTTCTATATCTTTGGTTTCTCCACATTTCGGGCAAACCTTTCGCTTCGCAACGCTAACACGGGGTATATAAAATTTAGCCCACTCTTTCGTTGCGTTATGTATTGCACCCATCGCTTTACAAAATTCTTTGGGTGTACAATCCTCTCTCGGTATCATCTCGTAGATGTACTCTATTGTTCCCTTTTCATAGTTTTTCATATCATTCGTATTTAAACTTTATATACCCCGATAACGTTGTAGTGCATTAGCCTACACACGCTTTATATAAAATTTTACACCTATATCATCCTTGTAATTGTCATTATAGCTAAAATACTCATGGTTTCTACCACATGGGCAGTTGCTAGTTTGGTCACTAAGCCACTCAATAAAATTAATTTCTTCCTCTTTTGGTATTTCTCTGCTTAGTTCAATCACCTCTATTTCATAGGTAACAGGCTTAGTTTTTATCTTCGTTCCATTTTCTACTATTGCCATCGCTCAAAAACGCACTACAACACATTATATAAAACAGTGGGGTGCTGTGTGTCTTTTTAGCCCACTTGCACTAATTAACTGTTTACGGTTTTGGAAATGTAGTGCATCAAATCCCCACCGTTTCATATAATCAAACGTTATGCCCAATTACGGACACACTTTGCAACTTCGAGCCAAAAAAACTTTCGCTTATCCCACAAGTCTATTTTTTCAGCATTATAATATTCAAGGTTGTTAATATCTTTAATGTAACTTTCTGCGGTTAATATTGCTTCTTCCTCCGCACGTTTTTTGCCATACTTCTCTATCATCATGTAAGCCTCTTTTTCTACTTCTTGTAAGTAACTGGGCATAACACCATGTATAGTGCATGGCTGTTTTGTAATTGGATAACCTGTACTCATATCAATCGTATTTAGTGTTTTGAAACTATGTGGCTTTGTTCATGGCAGCCACGACACCATACATTCATCCGTTAGCAACAATGGCTAAAAACCATTCCACGAAGTTCTGTTGTCAGAATGTTGCTTTATTTTTTCATGTAATTCCTTACTGTACACGCCTTGTAATTCTGGTATTTGTTGGTCATCATATCCGAATGTCGCAACATTCCCGTTTGGAAATCTATATGTAGCCATAACTAAGCCACAGTTGCTAACACACGGTAAATCTCCATTGCCTTGTGGTTCTTGTTTCTTATTTTCTTCGTTCATACTTTCTACTGTTTTGAAAAATTATCTCTCGTATTTAAAACGGCAACGAGAGTTTACCGTAAAACGTTATGGAACATTGCCACAATTAGGGCATTTGTTCCAATTAATTTTTAGGCTACTGAAATCGCATTTACCGCAAACCCATCTGTATTGCGTATGTGGCAACGATTCCATAACATCGGGTGTAGCTAATTGCTCTTGGCTCGTAGGATTAACGTTCGCTAACTGAACTGCAAATTTATTCATCAACTCAATTAATATGGATTGCTCAAGTGGATTGAGTTTTCGTAGCAATGCTCTTGTATTGAAATTTTCAGTATTTTCATACTCTTTGTTTAAAAAATCTATTGCATCCATAATCGCTCACTTTTAGTTAATCAATGTTATTT
>Ga0265293_10005840_pt1 | contig 20234 bp, 19 predicted proteins | sample Munlanlewell138R_FD_192505 | JGI IMG/M metagenome (GOLD analysis project Ga0265293, IMG submission 192505) | Leachate microbial communities from a municipal landfill in Southern Ontario, Canada - Leachate well 138R | ecosystem: Engineered > Solid waste > Landfill > Unclassified | place: Canada... | reverse complement strand
CAATCCAGAGGACGGTCATGTTCGTCAACCTGGCGGACGACCCGGCAATCGAACGTATCACGACCCCTCGGATCGCGCTGACGGCGGCCGAATACCTTGCGTTCGAGCAGGATATGCACGTTGTGGTAATACTTACGGACCTCACGAACTACTGCGAGGCCCTTCGCGAAATCTCCGCGGCGAGGAAGGAGGTCCCGGGACGTCGAGGTTACCCCGGCTACCTATACACGGACCTTGCGACGATGTACGAGCGCGCAGGAAGACTGAAGGGGAAGAAGGGGTCGATCACACAGATCCCGATTCTCACGATGCCTGAGGACGACAAGACCCACCCGATCCCCGACCTTACAGGTTATATCACGGAGGGGCAGATCATCCTGAACCGCACGCTTCACAGGAAGGGTATATATCCGCCAGTGGACGTCATGCCCTCTCTATCCAGACTTAAGGACAAGGGAATCGGCGCAGGGAAGACTCGCGAGGATCACGCCGACCTGATGAACCAGCTATTCGCGGCATACGCACGCGGAAAAGAAGCCAAGGAGCTCGCGGTCATCCTGGGCGAGGGGGCTCTTACGGAGGAGGACAAGGCGTTCGCAAAGTTCTCGGATATGTTCGAAGATCAGTACGTCCGTCAGGGCGAGTATCAGAACAGACCCTTCGAAGAGACTCTTGAGCTGGGATGGAACCTGCTTACCGTCATCCCGGTGAAAGAGCTGAAGCGAGTCAGGGATGCTTATATCTCCAAGTACCTCACGCCGAGGTTGAAGAGCGAAGAAAAGGCTGAAGCCGTATCCGGGAAAGCGTAAGGGGGGGTCATAATGGCCCGTTTGAATGTAAACCCCAACAGAATGGAGTTGTCGAGGCTGAAGAAGCGCCTCGTCGTGGCCAAACGAGGTCACAAGCTTCTGAAGGATAAGCAGGACGCCCTTATCAAGGCCTTTCTAGAGAGGGCGAGAGAGGGCAAGGCCCTTCGCGAGGAGCTGGAATCAGAGCTTGCGGCGTGCTACAAGAGTTTCTTGCTCGCACGCGCGCAGACTCTTCCTGCTATGCTTGAGCAGGCGCTCATGATATCCGGTGCCAGGTGCGACTTGAGCGTCAGTCTCCAGAACGTCATGAGCGTGCTGGTGCCCGTATACCAGGTTGAGCAGCGCGGATCTCCGCACAACTACGGTATGGCAACGTCCTCAGCGAGTCTTGACCTGGCCCTTGAGCGTTTTGCGGGGCTGGTTCCGAAGCTGATCGAGCTGGCGGCGAAGGAGAAGGCGATTCGCCTCATGGCTGTTGAGATTGAAAAGACGAGAAGGCGTGTAAACGCCCTTGAGCACGTGCTGATCCCTGACTTCATCGAGACCATCCGTTACATATCGATGAAGCTTGACGAGCAGGAGCGTTCCACCCTGAGCAGGCTCATGAAGATCAAGGAGATCGTCAGATCTCACTGACCGATAACACAAGTGGCTTGAAAGAGGAAAGAGGAGAGCGGTTTTTCCGCCTCCTCTTTTTGTTATGGTTTCTGATAAAGAAAGGCTCCGGCCGATTCGAATCCTATCTTCCTGTAATCGAAAATCTGCTCGGTGGAGCCCACCAGCAGATAGCCACCCGGCCTTAAAGCCTTAAAGAACTTATGATACAGGGCGGTCTTGGTATCGGCGCTGAAATAGATGACCACGTTGCGGCACAGGATCAGGTCGAAATCGTCTGAGAACGGCTCCTCGATTAAGTTGAGCCGCTGAAAGGATACTCGTGATTTGACCTCCGAGTTTACGATGTAGGTCTCTCCGTTGTCTGGGGTCGTGAAGTACCTTGGAATAAACTCCTTTGGGATATTTATCAGCTGTCTTTTAAGGTATCGTCCCCGTTTCGCTATTGTAATAGCCCCCTGGTCAATGTCGCTCGCGAGCACAGGTGTCTGAGTTGAAAGCCTTGCCTCTATGGATAGAATGGCGAGCGAGTACGGTTCCTCTCCTGTTGCGGACCCGGCACTCCAGAGTTTTAACTGCTTTCTGCCCCTGGTTCGAACCAGCTCCGGTATCACCATATCCTTCAGCTCAGTCCATTTGTTAGGGTTTCTGTAGAACTCCGAGACGTTGATGGTCAGATAGTCGAGAAACTCCCTGAGCTTTTGCTCGTTCTCCTTAATGGTCTTGAAGTAAACATCATAAGAGGTGACATTCCATCGCTGCATCAACATGTGTACTCTGCGGTGGATTTGGTTTTTGTATGAGTTTAGATCCAAACCCGTCAGTTTTTTTACGTTGGACTTAAAGACATCGTAATCGGGTGAATCATAACTTGTCCTTTCGATCACATCTAACCGACTCCTTCTCTTTGTGATGCCTTGTTTTTTCCATCCTATCTATTGTATCTTAAAACGAAAAGAAAAAGAACAGCACTGTGAAAACGAGGGAATAGTGTTATAATCCTGCCTCGGGAGTATCCTAGGTGATCGCTCTCCCGCATGGGAGAGAGGAAAGTCCGGGCTCCGCAGGGCAGGGCGCTGGGTAACACCCAGTTGGCGTAAGCCAAAGGAAAGTGCCACAGAAACATACCGCCCCTCGGGGGTAAGGGTGAAAAGGTGGGGTAAGAGCCCACCGGGTGAGGAGTGATTCTCACGCCAGGAAAACCCCGCCCGGAGCAAGACCGAATAGGAGGGGACGAAGCTGCCCGCCGACCCTCGGGTACGGTCGCGTAAAGACCGCCGCAAGGCGTTCTTCAGATAAATGATCACCCACGACAGAACCCGGCTTACTGGATGCTCCCATTATGTCTTCCACTCGCCCCTGCGGAGGGTGGAAGACTCCATCCATCCTTGCACGCCATGCATATATCCCTACCCTGCCTTGCTCTCATGTCAATGGACCCCGAGTCCCGAAATCAAGTCGATAAATAGAGTCTAAAGACCTATGTCACTTCTTAGATTGATGGTAGTGTGGGTCTATGTGGGAGAAAGTGTCTTAAAGTGGGAGGCACTATCATGCTGGTGGGGACGTATGAACATAAAATCGATAGCAAGGCTCGAATCGTTCTTCCGTCCAAGTTTAGAGAAGAGCTCGGGGAAAGCGTCTTCGCGACGATCGGCATTGATAAATGTGTCTCCCTCTACTCTCCCGACGAATGGAGCAAAGTCCTTGAGCGCCTTCAGGAGCTGTCTTTTTCAAAGAGCAAAAGCAGAGGATTTCTGCGCCTTATGCTGTCAAGCGCTCATGAGTTGCTTGTAGACGGCGCCGGGAGGATACTGCTTCCGCCTGTATTAAGAGATTACGCCGAGTTCATTCAGGAAGTCGTCTTTGTCGGAGTCGGTGACCACGTCGAGATGTGGGACAGGCAGAAGTGGAGCGAGTACAGGCAGCTCGTCCTAGATGACCTTCCCGATATAGCGGAGGGGGTAGATGGATTCTGATCGAACACGTTCCGGTCCTGTTAAAGGAGATACTTGAATTCCTTCAAGGACAGCCATCCGTCAAGCGTGTTTTGGACTGTACTCTTGGTCTCGGTGGTTACGCCGAGGCGGTGCTGTCCTATCTGCCGGGAGCCGAGGTCGTAGGAGTAGATCATGACGAACAGGCGCTGGCGATTGCACGTGAAAGGCTTTTGCCCTTTGAGGATCGCGTTTCGATAGTTAAGGCTAACTTTCGATGTCTTGGAAACCAGGTTGAAGTACGAGCTCCTTTTGATGCGGTTTTGTTCGATCTAGGTGTTTCTAATCTTCAGCTGGTAGATAAAGACAGAGGGTTCTCGTTTCAAGAGGACGGGCCTCTGGACATGAGAATGGATACCAGTTCTCCCTTCTCGGCGGCGGATATAGTCAACAAGTACCCGGAGGCCGACCTGGTTCTCCTTTTTAAAAGGTATGGCGAGGAGCGTTTTTCGAGGCAGATAGCAGCGAAGATCGTCCGTTTCAGAGAACAATCGGGTCCAATACTCCAAACATCGACCCTTGTGGGTATAATCCGCAGCTCCATGCCTGCCGCGGTGCAGCGCAAAGGCAGAGGGCACCCAGCCAGGAGAGTGTTTCAGGCGCTGAGAATCGCGGTCAATGAAGAGCTCTTGGCCTTGCAGGATGGGTTGGCTGCTACGCCGGCACTTGTCGCAAATAACTCTTTAGTCGTCGTAGTCAGCTATCACTCTCTTGAAGACCGAATCGTAAAAACATGTTTTAAAGGTTGGAATGAACAGGGCAGAGGGGTTATCCTGACTAAACGCCCGATAACACCCTCGTCACAGGAAATCGACGCGAACCGCAAATCTCGCAGCGCTAAGATGAGAGTCTTCAGATTCACCGGCGCAGCGTAAAGAGGAAGGGGTGGTCCGATGCGATACGGGTTGGAAGTTCCCGAGCGAAGTGTCTCCGGTTCTATTCGAAAGATATGCCCGTATGTTGTTGCTATAACTCTTTGCGTTTTTCTATTATTTACAGGGCTCGGAGTTCTGCGTCTGTACTCATTCAGGCTGGAATGCAGGCTTAACTCTGTAAACAGACAGATCGAGTCGTATAACAACCATCGCGTCCTTTTGAAGCACGAACTATCCACCCTTTTGTCACCTGTCCGGTTGTTTGGTTTTTCGAAAGAGGAGCTCGGGATGACGTATGCATCGAATGTCAGAGTGTTGAAGGTTGATGGGGGTTATTTCGCCAACGCTGCAGGGCAGCAGGAGGAAGTGCCTCTGACGAAGACCGGTCCCGAGGAAGAGGGATGGTTCTACTTTTTTCTTGAAAGAGCGATGGCCGGAGAATAAAGTAACTCCTTCTTGAGAGGAGGCAAGGTCAATGAAACGACGGTTTTTTTCTCCGTGGCATATAATCTTCCTGTTTTTCGGCGTCGTTATTTACAGATTGGCCGTGCTCCAGCTTTTTCCGGATCCGAGGGTGGAGAGCCAGTCGCGTAGGCAGTACTGGAGTCATATTCCGGTAAGCACTAACAGGGGTATGATTTATGACAGGGATGGCAATGCTATGGCCGTCTCTGTCCCGGCGAGTAGCTTTTTTGTGGACCCGGCCTTTTGGGACTCCGCATCAGCTCATCAGCTAAAAGGTATAATCCCCGATCCACTGATACAGACCCTCTCGAAACCCATCCCGGGCCGTTTTATCTGGCTTGCGAGGAAAGCCGATTTGGAAGTAGCGGACAGAATAAGAGCGTTAAATATCAAGGGTGTATTCGAGATAGAGGAGAAAAAGAGGCTCTATCCCGGCGGCTCACTCCTTTCGCATGTCCTTGGTTTCTGCGATATTGACGATAGGGGGCTGTCCGGCACAGAACTGATGTGGGACAAAGAGCTCTTCTCTCCGCCCGGCATCCGAGTTCTGGCCAAGGATTCGTCCGGTCAGATGCTGGAGATAAGCAGGATAAATCACGATTATGCTCCATCTCCGAACGAGGGGGGGAGCGTTTTCCTTACAATAGACTCTCGAATCCAGTTCGTGGTGGAACGCCGTCTTGAGGAGGCCATTCGGGAGCACGGTGCCCGATGGGGAAGTGTCGTCTGCATGGATCCGCAAAACGGAGAGGTTATTTCCATGGCGAGCTGGCCGACATTCGACCCGAATATCAGGGAGGATCTGAAAAAGCCAGCGAATATTCTGAACAATTGTATTGGCAGGACGTACGAGCCTGGTTCTACGTTTAAACCGTTGATACTGGGTGTAGGACTTGAGCGAGGAATGGTCGGCCCTAATGAGTCGTTCAACTGCCCATACAGGATCAAAGTGGCGGATGGGCATATCACAGAGGCAGGGAACAGCGGCTTTGGAAAGCTTACGGCAACCGAGATCATCTCAAAGTCCTCGAACACAGGGATGGCTCAGATCGGCATCCGTATTAAGCCGTTTGATATGTATCATGCCCTTAGGGAGTGGGGTTTCGGAAAACCGTCAGGAATCGAGCTTCCTGGCAGCGAGGATGGACTGCTGGCCTCCCCTGAACAGTGGCGCGGGGTAGTGCCCTCAAACATTGCAATCGGCCAGGGGTTGGCGGTTACTCCCCTTCAACTGACTACCGCTATCGCTGCGATCGCCAATGGAGGACACCTTGTCAGGCCTCATGTAGTCTCTAAAGTCATGGATGCCTCGGGCAATACCGTATGCGTGGAGGAAAAGGAGCACCTTCGTGACGTCTTATCTCCACAGGTGGCGAGATGGCTTAACAGGGCGATGGTCGAGACAGTCCTCAGTGGAACAGGTCAGGGAGCCGCTGTCCCCGGGATTTCTATCGCGGCAAAAACCGGCACTGCGCAGGTCGCGGAAAGAGGGCAGTATCTCAAGGGCAGATGGGTGTCATCATTCGCCGGTTTTTGGCCCTCCTCAAACCCCAGATACGTTCTGCATGTAGTGATAGGGGAGCCCTCGAAGGGAAAATACTACGGTGGAGACGTGGCAGCACCAGCCTTTCGAAGAATACTCGAGGATATGATGCAGATTGAGCTGTTCGCAGAGGATCAAACGGGAAGGATGGTCTTTTAATGCTTCTTTCAAAGGTCTTGTTCGAGTATGAGTCGCGCTATGCTAACCACCTTCCGCTGCATAAGGGGCGATTGGTAGAAGAGACGGATCCTTTTGTCATGGACGCGGGGTATAACAGTATGTCCGTGGGGAAAGACTCACTGTTCTGCTGCATCTCGGGGGAGCGAAAGGATGGTCATGATTTCGCCACGGAGGCGATTCACAGAGGTGCATCTGCGCTCCTTACAGAGCGTCCTCTGGACCTTGAAATACCACAGATCATATCTCCGGATGTCAGGCGTGACATGGGGCGCCTGTCATCGATAATCCATGGATCCCCGTCGGAGAAGCTGCGTATGTTTGCCGTTACAGGTACAAACGGCAAGAGCACGACCACTTGGCTAATTCGTCATCTTCTGAGGTCGATCGGCATGCGCCCCGGTCTGATCGGAACAATCGTATACGACGATGGCGCGGTGGAGACCGAGGCGGCAAGGACCACCCCGGAGAGCTGCGATATCCAAAGGTTGCTGGCTGGAATGATTCGCAACGGATGCGATTCATGCGTTATGGAGACCTCCTCCCACGGTCTGCAGCTCGGCAGGTTGGAGGGCAGTCGCTTCGACTCCGCAGTCTTCACGAATCTAAGCCAGGAGCACTTAGACTATCATAGGACTCTTGAGGAGTATTTTTCTGCCAAGGCTCGCCTGTTTTCTGTTTTTATGAAGGGTGACTGGGCGGGGGGCGCCAATGCGGAGGATGAGTTTGCAAGCCGTCTTTTAGCACTCTATCCGGAGAGGCTACTGTCATTCGCTTTGAGCGCGGAACATCTTGCGGATGTGCAAGGCGGTGATTTGAAGTGCACGCTTGATGGAACATGGTTTAACCTGACCCTTCAGGGAAGGTCGGCCCCGTACAAAGCCTTTATCCCTCTTCCTGGAGTATTTAATGTATATAATGTGTTGGCGGCCATATCCGCAGTCCTCCCGTACGCATTTGACGGAAGGGCGCTATCGGAGGCGCTGAGCAGCATGATCCAGGTGCCGGGAAGGATGGAGAAGATCTCTCTGGAAAACGGAGTCAAATGCATCATTGATTTCGCCCACACGCCAGAGGCTCTGAGAAACGTGCTCTCAGAGCTGCGGCGACTGTGTGACGGCAGAATTATCTCCGTCTTCGGGCATGGAGGGGAGCGGTTCCAGCCAAACCGATTCTCTCTAGGTGATTTTGCCGCCTCCATAGCTGACGAGATCATCGTTACTATGGACAACCCGCGCAACGAACCAGCAGAACAGATCGCGGCACAGATTGTCGAGGGTATAGTATCTTCCAAGAAAAAAACCCCGTTCAAGACCATTCTTGATAGAAAGGCCGCCGTTTACGAGGCTTTGGACTCCGCGAAGAGCGGTGACGTAGTGGTTGTATCGGGCAAGGGGCCCGAACGTTTCCTGTGCATAGGCACAGAGTCCTTCCCCTATTCCGACGCGGAGGCGGTCAAAGGTTGGGCCGCTGAAAGAGGGGTGAGGGTGCTGTGAATGAAGTGAACGCACCTAACTCGGTAAATAAAATGCGGACGATCTCCTCTGTGGCCTCTCTGATTGGTGCGAAACTTAATGGACCGGATGGTGGCGCTCCTGCTCATTACTATGCCGATAGCAGGCTTGTCGGACAGGGGGATGTGTTCGTAGCCTTCCGGGGTGAGCAGGCGGACGGGCACGATTTTATTTGTGACGCTGTATCTCGAGGGGCGGCACTGGTCATCTGCGAGGACAGTAAGAATGTCCCCGAAGATGTCGCCTCTATAGTCGTGGACGACTGTTATGTCGCCATACCTGAGATGGCAAGGCGGTTCCTTGGTTCGACTCCTATTCCCGAGATTATCGCCGTGACCGGCAGCGTAGGAAAGACGACCACCAGAGAGATGATTCGCGCCTGTCTCGCGCCCTCGTTTAATGTCCACTCCGCGGAGCACAGCTACAACACTCTTATCGGTTGCTCGCTCTCTGTCCTGGCAATGCCTGCCGACTGCGAGGTCCTTCTCCTTGAAATGGGGACAAACCACCCCGGAGAGATAAGGGAGATGGTAGATTTCTTCCCGCCGACAGTATCCGTCATCACCGAGGTGGCGGCGGCGCATCTCGAAGGGCTGGGCTCCGTGGAGGGTGTGCTCGAGGCCAAGTTCGAGATTGCGGAGTCGCCGGCATTAAGGTCAGTAATGTACTCGGGCGATAACCCGCTAATCTCAAGAAGATGCGATGCTCTGCCCGACGGGCTCCTGCGTTTAAGCGTTGGATTCGGTGATAATGTCTTCTCTATAAGGAATGTTTGCTTCGCCCTGAGCGAAGGAGCCCCTGCCCTTTCCTTCGATTTGCAGTACGGCGAAAGACTGTATCATGCCGAGTCCCCGCTTTTTGGACGCCATTCCGCACTTGCTGCGGCCTTCGGGATAGCCTCGGCGATACATCTTGGAGCTTCTGTCGAGGGGGCGCTCGCGGGCGTTCGCTCCATCGAACCTCCGCAGGGAAGGGGCCGTTTCTACAGGATCGACTCGGGGGCAGTGGTTCTTGATGACTCGTACAACGCGAATCCTGCGTCTATGATGGCTGCCCTAACCGAGGTGCTTAGCCTGAAGTATAAACGCCGCATAGCCGTGCTCGGTGAGATGCGTGAACTGGGCAAGGATGCGGAGAGTTACCACCGTGATCTGATACCCCTTATTGGAGGCTTCGCAAAGGTGTTTCTTACAGGAGCCCTGTGGCGTCAAGCCTGTTCCTCAAGCCTCCGCCCTCCGAAGGTCGAATTCTTCGAGGACCCGGCCTTGCTTGGTGCTCTCCTTAAGCCGGAGCTTGCAGAGGGAGACCTGGTTATTGTGAAGGGATCGCGCGGCAACAGGCTGGAGAGGCTGGTCGAAGTGCTCCTAGAGGGGGGAGAAGGATGAAACTCGCTTGTGTTTGGCTCGGTCTCTTCCTGCTCCAGATATGGTCCTCGGAATACTGGATTTCACTGCTTAACAGATGGCGTGTGGTTCAGATCCAGAAGAGCTACGGCCTTGAGAGTCACATACAAACGAAATCATCGACGCCGTCGATGGGAGGGGTGGCATTTATCTTCTCGGCTCTTGTGAGCATCCCTGTCGCCGTGTTCATAGCAGATGTAAGGGTGATCGACGTCGCGTTGCTGTGGCTGCTTCCCCTGGGCGCGGCTGGAATAGGTTTCTTCGACGATTGGATAAAGTTCAGCAGGCGCTCGAGCGAGGGGCTGCCAAGTCTTCACAAGCTGTACGCTCAGATAGCCCTGACAGTGCCCTGGAGCTGCTGGATCGCTTTGGGGCATGGGCTGTATCTCTGGCCGGGGTTCCATGTGCCGCCAGTATTTGCAGTTCCCCTGCTCACACTTTTTTCTATCGGAATGCTGAATGCTGTGAATGTCACAGACGGACTGGATGGGCTGGCTGCCGGAGTCTCGCTGATCTCCTTCACGGGCGCTTTGCTCTGGCTTGCTCCCGAGACGCAGGTTATGTGTCTCTCTCTTGTTGGTTCAGCGATTTGCGCCGGTTTTCTCTGGCACAACGCCCACCCGGCCAAGGTCTTCATGGGAGATGTAGGATCACACTTTCTGGCTGGAATGCTGGTTGCCCTCTGTGTTCACTCGGACTTCCTGATAGCGCTCTTCCCTCTGGGTTTTCTCTTTGGCCTGGAGATAGTCTCGGTCGCGATACAGTTGGTCGCAATTCATAAGTTCAAGCGAAAGGTCTTCAGGATGAGCCCTTTTCACCATCATTTTGAGCTGTCAGGTTGGAGTGAAACACAGATAGTGACCAGGTTTTGGATAATCCACGGGGTGGGACTGATTGTGGGTGCGCTTCTTATTCAAAGCGCCCTTCAGGGGAGAGTGTGAAGAGATGCAGGGTGAGATTGTAAGCCTTGAGGGAAAGAGGATAACGGTTGTTGGAGCGGGGGTCAGCGGAGCGGGGCTTGCTCTCCTTGCGCATACTCTCGGAGCGAGGGTTTTCGTCTCAGACGCGAAGAAGATGCCGGGAGTGGATACCGCCAATCTGTTCGGTGAACGCGGAATCGAATGGGAGGAGGGGGGGCACACCCCCAGGCTCTTTGAAACCGATTGTATCCTTGTTGGCTCTGGAGTCTCACCCAAAGCGTGGCCCGTGACTGACGCCATCAGAAGGGGCATACCGGTGGTGGGAGAGCTGGACTTCGTAGCTCCATATCTTCAGGGGAAGGTCATCGGGGTAACTGGCAGTAACGGAAAGAGCACCACGACCGCTCTGATCGGTCACCTTCTGAGCGGAGCCGGGTTCTCAGTCGATGTGGTTGGGAACATCGGCAGGTCGATCGCGGGTGCAGCACTGCAAAAACGGGATTACATCGTTGCCGAATTGAGTAGCTTCCAGCTCCACTGGAATACTCGCTTCTCATGCGATCTGGCTGTGGTTACGAACCTGGCCCCAGATCACATCGACTGGCACGGCAGCTACGGCGAGTACGTAAGGGCTAAGTCAAACATCCTCCTCACACTTAAGCTCGGAGGATACGCGCTTGTTCAGAGGAGGGAACACCCTCTCCTGTTCGATCGTGGTCCAGTAGGGGAGAACGTTTTTTCTTTCTCTTGGAGCGACGATTCCCGACCGTGCCCCGGATCTTTCGTAGCCGATCAGTTGTCCGGACAGCTGGTGATGCACTGGCCAAGCGACGAACAGGAGGTGCTTTTCCGTTTTGACGAGGTCCCTCTGATGGGGAGACACAACATCGAGAACGCCTCTTTTGCGGCGGCCTCCGTGCGACTTCTATCTGAAAGAGGCGTTTTTAACGGTGGCCTGTTCTCCGGTTTTCAAGGCCTGTCCCACAGGTGTGAATACGTGGCCACGGTACGTGATGTGACATACGTGGATGACTCAAAGGGAACCAACGTGGCTGCGAGCGCGACCGCGTTGGAATCCCTTGCGGGACCGAAGGTTGTAATACTTGGGGGTAAGGGGAAGGGAGAGGATTACGCGCCGCTTGCGGAAGCAGTGAAAAGAGAGGCTATAGCGGCCGTCGTCCTGGGGGCTGAGAGAGAGAGGATTGCAGAGGCCCTTATTGCGGCGGGTTGCCCTGAAATTGTTCGGGTCGATTCGATGGATGAGGCGGTAAGGATCGCATCGCATAAGGCGCCACCGCACAGCGTCGTTCTGCTTTCGCCCGCATGTACCAGTTGGGACATGTACCCAAACTACGAAAAAAGAGGGGAGCATTTTAAACAGCTGGTGATGAGGTTGAAGAGCGAGGCGGAAAGATGAAAGTGGATTTGGAACAGACCCTCGAGTATAGATATGAAAATAGGAAGTACCGTATCGGCGTGGACCCCATCCTGTGGATTATTCCCCTTGTCCTGAATGCATTCGGCATACTAATGATATTCTCCCTGACCTCGCACACGGCGCTTGAGGAGTTTGGCTCGCCTTTCGCCCTCGGAATGCGCCAGGTGCAGTGGCTTTTCATCTCCATCCTCGCCATGCTGTCAGTCTATCTTATCCCTGTGGAGAAATGGAGGGAGTACAGCGGTCTCCTCTGGGTTACCGCTATTGTTTTGCTGATAATGACGCTGATACCAGGACTCGGCGTTAAGGCCGGCGGTGCCAGGCGATGGATTGGATTTGGCGGTCTCCGCTTCCAGCCGATAGAGCTGCTCTCCCTGGCGGTAGCGGTTCACCTGTCAAAGATACTGACGAAGTCACCGAAGAAGGGCATGCGCGCCTTTTTCTCCCTTACCGCTCCGGTTTTGGGGTTCTCCGCGCTTCCACTGATCTTTCAGCCTAATATGGGTGGCACTATCCTTATCTTTGCCCTCACTATGGCAGTCCATGTCGAGACACGGGGGTGGAGCTGGCCTATCCTGTTCGGAGGCGCAGGATTTGTCTTCTTCTTCTTTATTATCATTCAGGCAGGCTATCGGCTGAGAAGATACATGGCTTTTGTAGATCCTTGGGAGGAGCCGCTTAAAAGCGGTTTCCAGGTGATCCAGGGAATGGTGGCATTCGCAAACGGAGGGCTGCTGGGGGTGGGCATCGGTAAGGGGCTGCAGAAACTGAACTATCTTCCCGCAGCTCGCACGGACTATATCTTCGCCACCATAGGGGAGGAATTCGGCTTCGTAGGTTCGTTTTTGGTCCTTTTCCTGTTCATAATCTGGACCTTTCGGGCATATACCGTCTACAGAAGCATGGAGGACCCATTCTACTCCTCTCTCCTCTGGGGCGTGACGGCCTCGATGCTCATCCCCTTGTTTATCAATCTTGGTGGCGTTCTCAAGCTAATGCCTCTCACCGGCATTCCTCTTCCCTTTATCAGCTACGGAGGAAGCTCCCTTCTATTCATGTGGATAAGAGTTGGGTTGATCATGAGGGTCTGTAGGGAGGCTGTCGCCTTATGAATCATATATGCCTGGTTGCAGGAGGAACCGGGGGGCATATCCTTCCGGCGATCGCCTTCGGAGAGTGGATCAGAGCACGGCACAGGGAGGTGAACGTGTCTTTTGTCTGTGGCTCTCGTCCTGCGGAGAGGGAGATGTACGAAGGGTTAGGGATTAAACCTTGCGTTCTCTCGACGAGCGGGTCCCCCTTCGGGGTAAGTGGGCTGGTTCAAAAGCTCTCTCGTATTAAAGAGTTGTGCAGATCGTATTTTGAGTTCAAAAGGATGATCAAGAGGCATCCTGTGGATGCATGCGTTCTCTTCGGAGGTTATGTATCCCTTATCCCGCTGATTGCATGTCATCTTTTCCGTATTCCTGCCGTCGTTCACGAACAGAACGGGGTAGCGGGGAGGACGACCCGGCTGTCGCGGTTCTTAGGGAAAGAAGTCGCCGCCGGATGGAGCGTCTGCACTCCGTTTTCATCCGGGGAGTTTCATGTGACCGGGATTCCAGTTAGAAAATTCACGATGAAATCTCCCGAGGAGGCCTGGTCAGAGCTGGGCTTTTCGGAACCTCTCCCAAAGGGTAAGATTGTCGGCGTCCTTGGAGGTTCACTTATCAGCCAACGACTGATACAATTATCAAGTGCCGTAGTTCAAGACCCGATCTTCGAGGGGATTTCCTTTTTGATCCTGGGAGCCATTCCTGGCAACGGTTCAACGGGGTGTAAGGAGAACGGCCCAGGCGATATTTATAGCATAGAAAAGCAACGGGATATGTCCGGGTTCTATTCCCTGATTGACGCCGCAGTGACGCGAGGCGGTGCCTCGACTCTGGCGGAGTTGGCGGCTCTTGGGATCCCGGCCGTTGTGGTGCCGTGGCCCCAGGCTGCGGATAATCATCAAGAGATTAACGCCCGTTGTTTTGTGGAGCGGAATGCGGGCGAGATCTGGCGTGAGGATGAAGCGCCGGAGTTATTGAAAAAAAGCCTGCGGACGGTCCTGGGTAAAGAAAGGGGATCCGAGCGGCCTTTTATAGAGGGAGATGAGTCAGAATCTTTGTGGCGGCTGATCTCGTCCAGTGTTGGAAGGGAGATTATTTAATTGGAGACTACAATATCGCATTTCGTCGGCATTCACAGAGTTCACCTGATGGGTATCGGCGGGGCTGGCATGAGCGGGCTTGCGCTTTTGCTTGCAGAACTAGGCTTCGAGGTGAGCGGATGTGACATGATTCACACATCTTACATTGACAAAGTCCTAAAGGAAGGTGTTGCAGTCGTTCTTGGGCATGGTCGTGCCCACATGGAGAAGTTCCTTCCCGACCTCCTCATATACAGCAGCGCTATCCCTGAGGATAATGACGAAATAGTGGCGGCAAGGGCCAAAGGAGTGGCTGTCGCAAAGAGGGGGGAGGTCCTGAGCTGGTTGTTCGACTCGCGCTTCGGGGTAGGAATTGCCGGAACGCACGGAAAAACGACAACCTCCTCTATGATATCCCTAATACTTGAGCAGGCGGGTATGAACCCCACCCTTGCCATCGGAGGAGAGCTGTGCGATATCGGAGTGAACGCAAAGCTCGGAAAAGGTGAGTACATGGTGGCGGAGCTGGATGAAAGCGACGGCTCCTTTGAGAAGTTCCACCCCGCGATTTCTGTGATCACTAATGTAGACTGGGATCATGTCAACTTTTATCCCACCTTCGAGAGCGTCCTCGAGGCCTTCGGTCGATATATCTTAAACTTGAAGAAAGACGGTTTTCTCGTCTACTGCGCAGAAGATCCTGGCCTTTCAAGGCTGAAATCCATGGGGCTTATCCCAAGGGGCTCGGTCTCGTATGGCTGGGGTGGAGCATGGGATTGGGGCGCGGGCGACATTCTTCACAAGCCGGGCGGCGGGGTTTCCTTCTCTCTTATGCACAAGGGGAAGGTTCTGGAGGAGATTGAGCTGTCGATTTCAGGTGAGCACAACATCCTCAACTCCCTGGCAGCCTGCGCGGTCTCTCACAGACTGGGAGTGCCTCTCGCCGTCATCAAGCGAACCCTTCGCGCCTTCCGAGGGGCGAAACGGCGTTTACAACATATAGGGGCATTCAAGGGTATCGATGTATACGACGACTACGGGCATCATCCCAGAGAGATCGCCGCTACGTTGGGGACATTGGAAAGGATGTTCCCGCAGAGACGCCTGATAGTAGTCTTCCAGCCTCACAGATATACCAGGACGAGGGCGCTGTACAGAGAGTTCTCCCAAGTGCTTTCAATGGCGGACAGGCTACTGCTTCTGCCGGTCTATCAGGCTGATGAGGACCCGATACCTGGGATAACCTCTCTCCTTATAGCCGATAACCTCCCCGAGCAAATGAAAATGGCCTGTACGATGTGTACATCCCTTGAGGATGCAGCGTCAACCTTGGAAGAAATCTGCGAGGAGGGTGATATTGTCCTGACTATAGGAGCGGGCGACGTATCGATTATTGGCGAAAGCCTTCTGGTGAAGGCAAATGCCAGTTCACATGCCCGGGGACACAGAGAACCTCAGTCACCCGTACTTGCAGGATAGCGACAGGCGTACGGGCATGATGAGTCCGCAGGGAATGGGGAAAATTATTCCCTGTCCCCGCACGCCCCTTCGAAGTGTGTTTTTATGAACCGCTAAAGCGAGACTCGGAAAATTATCAGTTTATGCTTTGTGATGTATAATGTCTAAATGGCGCGCATTTTTCTCCCTGATTGCTTTCGTTTTCGGCGTGGCGATGGGGTGCGAATCATATTTTCAGTTTTTATCCATGAATAACCTGCGGGTTGAATCTTTGGATCCGATAGCCGAGTTGTTTTTCTGGAAGAACGTTAGCCCCTCGGCCCTTCGATTCTGGCCGGTATTCTTCTGGGAGAGAGAAGGCCTGCAGAGGAGCATCGAGCGGGAGTCACCGCTTGCGTGTACCATATCCCGCAGGGGAATAGCTGGTGCTTCCATCAGTGTCAGCCCGCTTATCCCCTGGATAAGGGCCAGCTGGGGGGGGGAGTGGTACTATGTCTCAAGAGAAGGGGTTGCCTGGGAAAGCGACCACGAGCTGAACGAGCTGCTCAAAGGGATAAAACCGCCCGTAGGGCCGCCTTTTGCATTCTCCGAGGAGTTTCCACCTCCTTCCGCAGAGGGCGAGTTGATGGTGGCTACAAAGGTTGTCTTCCCGATTGACCTACTTGCTGGATGGCTCGCAGGGCTTACGGAGAACAGGTGGATTACCCGTGTTGAACGGATAGGCGTGGCCAGGAGGGAAGGGCGTTACCTGTTAACGCTCTCTCTAAAAGGAGGATCGAGCTTGCTCCTCTGGGGTGACAGATCCCACTGGAACAGCCTTGCGTCCGCTCTAACGCAGGTCCTGGAGCAGTTACATTTTCTAGGCGACAATATTATAATAGACACAACCTACACAGATAAGATTATCGTCCGGAGTATGGCGAGCGGCGATCAGGAAGGGAGCGGGAAATAAATGTACAAAGAGCCGGAAATATTAGTTGGGCTGGATCTTGGTACGAGTAAAATATCCGTGGTGATTGCGGAGAGGGATTCCCGTTTCCAGGAGGCTCAGATAATCGGCGTGGGATACGCTCCATCCCAGGGCATTCGAAAGGGTTTGATAATTAACCTTGAGCAGGCGGTAAGGTCTGTTCGCCAGGCGATCAAGGACGCAGAGAACATGGTTGGATTCCCCATAGAGGAGGCCACAGTCTCCTTCAGCGGAATGGAGGTTAATTCCATAACTTCCAGGGGGATGGTCTCCCTCGGCAGGATGCCGCGCCAGGTTCAGATATCAGACGTTGAGAGGGTCATCGAAGCGGCTCAGAGTGAGCTTTCCATCCCTCCAAATCGTGTTATCCTTCATACAATTCCGGTGAAATACTCAATCGACGGCAACTCGGGCATCGACGATCCTCTTGGCATGACGGGGATTCGCCTGGAGATGGAGTTGCAGTCGGTTATCGTCCCGACCACTGTGGTGCAGAATATCATAAATTGCGTGGAGAGCGCCGGAATACAGGTGAGCGGCCTGGTGATAAAATCGCTCGCTTGCGCATTGGGGTCGCTGACGGATGAGGAGACGCGAGCTGGTGTTATTTCTCTCTGCATTGGAGGAGGCACGACGGGGCTGGCTCTCTATACTGACGGCCGTCCCATAAAGCTATCTATCATCCCGATAGGCGGTGATCATATCACGAACGACCTCGCGTATGTGATGAAAATCCCTATAAGCAAGGCTGAAGAGGTCAAGAAACTTGTCTCTTTGAACTCCGAGGATATCGATCAACAGGAGCTGGATGTCGATGTACGCGGCCGCATGAAGACGTTCAGCACGACCGAGGCGGCCGAGGTTGTAAACTGTCGGCTTGAAGAGCTGTTCGGCGAGCATGTCAGACAGCAGCTGTCAGAGCACAGCATGCATATGTTCCCTGGCGGAATAGTCCTTTCGGGCGGGGTTGCAAAAACTCAGGGTATAGAGGTGTTTGCCTCGGAGCTCTTGAACTTGCCAGTTCGGATTGCCGAGCCGCTTGACGTCTACCAGATGCCTCCGGGAAGAAACGACTGCGAGTACACAACTGTCGCGGGCGTGGTACGGTACATGACAAGCAGGGATAGGAATCCTTACAGATATATAGAGACGTCCATCTCTGAGCTTCGTTCGGGCGCGACCCAATATGCCACCAGCGCCCCGGTAAAGCAACAGAGAAAGAGCGGAGGGGACCGGACGGACGGCTTCCGCGGTTTCATGGATTATCTTAAGAAGTCCGTCAAGGAACTTTTCTAATCGGCTTCATTCCGCATTCGGGGAGGAAAAGAAGATGGAGCATGTTTTCCAAATCAATGAAACTCCAAGACCCCACAGGGAAGAGATCAAGGTCGTAGGTGTCGGTGGAGGCGGCGGAAACGCCCTGAATCACATAATCAGAAGCGGTGTTTCAGGGGTACATTTTATCGCTGCAAATACTGACATCGGTTCGTTGCACCTTTCTCAGGCCAGCTCGAAGGTGACGCTGGGAGAGAAGTTGACAAAGGGGCTTGGCGCAGGATCGGACCCCACGGTTGGGATGAACAGTGCGAAGGAATCAATCGACAAGATACGGGAGGTAGTGTCCGGAGCCGATATGGTCTTCATTACCGCTGGCATGGGCGGGGGGACCGGCACAGGAGCGTCTCCCGTGATTGCCGAGGTCGCAAAGGAGGCTGGCGCCCTGGTAGTGGCAGTGGTCACTTTCCCCTTCTCCTTTGAGATGAACCGGAGGAGGAAACAGGCCGCGGAGGGCATCACAGTTCTAAGGGAAAAAGTAGATGCTCTGCTCGTTGTCGAGAATGATCGCCTTCTTGAGCTCACTGACGAGAAGACTAAGCACTCGGAGGCATACAAACTTGCCGACGAAGTGTTACGACAGGCTGTTCAGGGGGTTACCGACCTCATTTTAAAGCCGAGCCTTATCAATGTGGACTTCGCCGACGTAAGGACCGTCATGCAGAACGCGGGTTCGGCGATAATGGGAATAGGCTCCGGTGAAGGTGAGAACCGCGCCGAGGCAGCCGCAAAGTCCGCAATCAAGTCTCCGTTGATGTCCATCCCGATGAAGGGGGCAAAGGGGATACTATTTAACATCACGGGCGGTTCGGACCTGGGCATCCACGAGATCAGAAAGGCCGCACAGATCATCACTGAGACGGCCGACGAGGACGCTATTGTCATCTGGGGGCATACGGTCGCAGAGGATATGGCGGATAAAATCCAGATCACCGTCATAGCTACTGGTTTCAGCTCGGAGAAAGAAAAGAGGACCGTGACTAATTTCGCGGCTAAGTTTCCGACGGTGAAGCAGAAGGCTCCGGGAGTGGTTCTTGAAGAGGCCGAGGTGCTACCGGTGCAGGACGAGGATATGTTTTCGATAAGTGGAGTGCCAAAAAACCCGTATGACATCCCCTCGATAATTAGAAGAAACAAGAAGCAGGGCTAAAAATTCTTGGTGCGCCCCGGCTTACTAAGGATTGCCGAGCGAAATAGGGATTCTCGCTATTAGGCCAAGGCTTTTTGTTCGAAGTATTATGTTTATGATTCGAAAGACAGCGTTGCTCCTCGGCGTCAGAAGGAACTGCCACTGGGTTGCGCGTGTTGCGCTGTGTTTAGCATTAGGGAGTCTGGAAAAGTTCTCCAACTCCCTTTAATAGAATATAGGACAGCTTCGGAGAGTAGGGCAGACGGGGAGGGGTGCCAGTGTCCGTTAGAGAAAGCAGAAGGCACAAAGAGAAGAAGAATGTTATTCCCTTCGGCGACATCATGCTGCCCGTTATTGGGCTTGTGGCCGTTGGTCTTTTAGTTGTAAGCGTAAAGCTCTTCTTCTTCACCGGATCTAAATACACTCCTTACACGCCCCTGCCTATAGATCAGAACTATAATAAGACGCCGCCTGCGGAGCCGGTCATCAATGTTCAAACGGTGATTCCTCGTGAGCCGGTTGCATATAGCGAGCCACCAAACCTGGCGACTCCGATAAATGTCCATGGTGACCTGGGAAAACCAGCAGGTGCAGAGCCTGTTGTCTCTACTCCCGTGCCAAAGCCGGTGATGGCCCTTCCTGTGACAACGCCTGCACCAAAGCCAGCGCCTGCACCAAAACCCGCGCCAAAACCGGCTCCTAAACCAGCGCCCGCGCCAAAGCCTGCAACACCTACTCCCGCGCCAGCACAGGGGCGATGGGGGGTCCAGATTGGCTCGTTTACCGAGAAAGAGAGCGCAGAGACAGTTCGCCGCCAGGCAGAGGGGGCGGGCTATAAAGCGGCGGTCTCCACCGGCGTTGTGCATGGGAAGACTTTTTATCGTGTGACTGTCCCGGCCGGAAGCACCAGAGCCGATGCCGTAAATCTATCCCAAAGACTTGTAAAGTCGGGCTTCCCGGTCTTCGTCGTCCCATTGCGCTAGGCGTAGCTACGGTAGCTCGAATGTAGCTTTTCTCCCTCTTTGAGGTGAGGCACCCAAGGGGTCCCTTGCCTGCCTTTTCAATGAAACCAGGCGAGAATGCCCAATAATTACGGGAGGAAACAGATGAACTTGGCCTTGAAGGATACATTTGGAAGGGTCCTGAATTACGTTAGAATCTCCGTGACGGACCGGTGCAACTATCGTTGCCGATACTGTATGCCCGAGGATGGCATCGACTGGATACCTCATGAGGAGATAATGACCTACGAGAATATATTACTTCTGGTCTCTGTGCTGAAGGGGCTGGGGGTAAAAAGAATACGTTTTACCGGAGGGGAGCCGTTCGTAAGAAGGGGCTTCATTCAGTTTCTGGAGGAGGTAATCGGAACTTTCCCCTCAATTGCCGTTGCGGTCACTACAAACGGCTCAT
>Ga0265293_10005839_pt1 | contig 20235 bp, 20 predicted proteins | sample Munlanlewell138R_FD_192505 | JGI IMG/M metagenome (GOLD analysis project Ga0265293, IMG submission 192505) | Leachate microbial communities from a municipal landfill in Southern Ontario, Canada - Leachate well 138R | ecosystem: Engineered > Solid waste > Landfill > Unclassified | place: Canada... | reverse complement strand
ATTCAAAACGAATAATAAAAAAAGAATTAAAGCCAATGTTTCCAAGTTATGTATTCATAGAATCGAGTACAACATATTCCGAATTTACTAAAGATACAAGAAACATTATTTATGGTTCAGCAGATATCATTCGCATACTAAATTATGGAGATCCTGATGATATTGATATGAGGGAACATGAAAGGAACACACTTCTGAAATTGTACAACGGTGATTACTGTGTTGAATCATCCAGTGGGATTGTTGTTGGAGATTGTACTTATATAAAGGAAGGATCACTAAACTTGACACAAACCTGACTCCCTAACTACTTGCAGCTTTGCTGCGTTATGCTATAATAGAAATATATAAATTGTTTTTTGAAAGGGATGATCATTATGGTAAACATGCAAATACGTGATAATATAATCAATGATTTGGATAAGTTACCTGTAGACCTCCAAAAGAAAGTACAGGATTTCGTTCATGCATTAATTGCTACTCTGCCAAAAGGTGTAACTGGGAAATCATTATTACATTTTGCTGGTAAAATTAGCAAGGAAGATGCCAATGAAATGATCAAAATAGTTGATGAAGGGTGTGAAAAGGTAGACTTGCATGAATGGTAAACTCTTACTTGATACAAATATTGTAATCTTTTTATTATCAGAGAATGCAACAGTAAAGGAATACCTTATTGAAGCCGATGAAGTGTTTATACCATGTACTGTTATTGGGGAGCTTTATTTTGGTGCTTTTAACTCTGCTAGAAAAGAAAACAACATTGCTCGAATTGATGAGCTGGTTATGAAAGTTACTGTTTTAAACAATGATATCTTTACTGCAAGGGAATTTGGAAATATAAAAAGCGAATTGAGAAAACAAGGTAAACCAATACCAGAAAACGATATTTGGATTGCCGCTGTTGCAAAACAATATGGTTTAAAACTAATAACTAAAGATTCACACTTTTGCAATGTAGAAGGTCTAGATATGGAATTGATTTAAAATAATAGTTTATTACTGTCATGCAACAACTAACAAAAAATGAGTTGTTGAAATGCATGAGCCTGCGGATAAAGTTATACCAAAGGATACAGAGCATATCTTCTGCTGTAGTTTTTTATCTTGTTATAAATCATACATGTGCGAAGTAAGTTATAAAGAGTTTTGCGAACATTTGGACAAGAACATCTTCACAGCCTACTAAAAGGATGCAGATAATAGCCTGTTTACAAAACTACCCATTCTTTTTGGTCACATTAAGAAGTAAAAATACTTGCCCCAAAATGCAAATAAAAACATAGTATTTGTTGGGTATAATAAATATAAGAGCCAAAAAACATGAAAATGAAAATTGATTCTATTCGGAAAAATTACCTTGTCAATAAGGGCGCAAGCGCCAACAAATTATGGAGACTAGTCAAGTGTTTTTTAAAAAATGCAAAATTTCAATGAAAAAGAATCTACAAAGCCTTGAAAATCAAGAGATGAAGATACTGAGAATATTTCTATAGTACGGGAGGAGATTTAATGGGAAAAACTATTGTATTAGTCGTAATGGATGGAACTGGAAAAGGAAGGGGCAATTATGGTGATGCAGTTAAGCTAGCTAATACACCGACTTTAGATATGCTACTTAGCAATTATCCCAACACATATATTAAAGCTCATGGAACAGCTGTTGGTCTACCGTCAGATGATGACATGGGAAATAGTGAAGTTGGACATAATGCACTCGGCTGTGGACAAATTTACTCACAGGGAGCAAAACTTGTAAATGAAAGTATAGAGAGTGGTGAAATTTTCGAGTCTAAAAGTTGGCATGATATAGTTTTAAATTGTGTTACAAACAATACAGTATTGCATTTTATTGGGCTTTTGTCAGATGGAAATGTACATTCGAGCATTAATCACTTAAAGTCAATGATTATCAAGGCTAAAGATAGCAAGGTAAATAAAATCAGAATTCATATTCTGCTTGATGGTCGTGATGTTCCAGCTACTTCTGCAACTACTTATGTTGACGACTTAGAAAAACTTCTAGAAGAACTTAATTGTGATAGTTTTGATGCTAGAATAGCATCCGGTGGAGGAAGAATGAAAATCACAATGGATAGATATCAGGCAAACTGGGATATGGTAAGTCTCGGTTGGGAGACACATGTACTTGGTGCAGGCAGGCAATTTTCATCTGCTAATGAAGCTATAAAAACGTATAGAGAAGAGCTAAATGTTATAGATCAAGATCTACATCCGTTTGTTATTGCAGAAAATGGACAACCTGTGGGAACAATTAATGATTGTGATAGTGTGGTGCTTTTTAATTTTCGTGGCGATAGAGCTATTGAAATCAGTATGGCTTTTGACGATGATAATTTTAATAAATTTGATCGGAAGCGTGTACCAAAGGTTATATTTGCTGGAATGCTCCAATATGACGGAGATATGAACCTACCAAAGAGATATCTTGTTAATCCACCAGATATAAAAAACACCCTATCTGAGCTGCTTGTAAAAAATGGTATAAAGCAGTATGCTGTATCTGAAACACAGAAATATGGTCACATGACATACTTTTGGAATGGAAATAAAAGTCAGAAATTTAACGAGGGGCTTGAGGTATTCTGCGAGATACCATCTGATAAAGTTTTCTTTGATGAGCGGCCTTGGATGAAATCTGCTGAAATAACCGACAAGGTAATTGAAACTATAAAATCTGGCGAATATGGCTTTATTCGTTGTAACTATCCTAACGGCGATATGGTAGGACATACTGGAAATATTAATGCAACAATTATTGGTATAGAGGCGGTTGATTTGGGACTTGCAAGAATAATAAAAGCAGTTGATGAAAGAGATGCAATTCTGATTATAACTGCTGACCACGGCAACGCTGATGATATGATTGAAGTTAACAAATCTGGCGAGTACCAGATGAAGACTGCGCATTCTCTCAACCCTGTGCCATTAATAATATATGATAAGACTAGATTATACAATATAAAGCAAGGCAATTTTGGACTTGCTAATGTTGCCCCCACTATTGCAAATTTGTTAGGGCTTGATATACCAGATATATGGGAAGAAAGTATGGTATAACTTTATCTCTCTTATATGAATGTATATGAAGCTTATCTGCCGCTGCCACAGCTTCATCGTAGTAAACCCATGTGCTGCTGTGTGTATCATCTGTTCCAGTTGCACTACCATTTGCGGCAAAAGGATTCTTCGTAGGCTTGCCGTTTTTGTCCGCTCCCCAGCGCTAGGGAAACCATATTCTCATCTGCTTTAGCTTCTGCATTGCCGATAGCTCCTGCACACTCATGATCGTTTTTTCCATTTACTCTTTCCTCCTTATCTTGAGTGTCTTAACGCATGGGTATGGCGAAAAGCGCACAATCGTTATGCACGCTTTTGTGAGGCGAGAAAAAGCAATTTGGAAATTTGTTGTGATGAATTTGCTATTGACCTTATCGACGACTACGATGTCGTGGATGAAGAAGCGGTCAAAGATAAATATGAGGCAATATTTCGTTGCCTTCACACGCTATCTTCTGAGTACAAAAACATTCTGGTAGATTACTATATCGGCGAATTGTCTGTTAAGGCGCTTGCTACAAAGTATCAGCTTCCGGAGACCACAATCAAATGGCGTCTAAAATATCAGCCGTCAGAAGATTCAGGATAGAATCGGCTCAAATACGAAAGGAGAATTCATAATGGATAAGGTTTATAAACGCATCAACTGGGAATCTACTTCCTGCAATGGTTCAATGAACGCTAGTGCTTACCTTTCAAATCAAGTTACTCGCGCTATCTGCGAAGCGGCATACGAAGAACCGTTAACAATCGAAGAAATCAGCCTGAATACAGGACTTCCGACAATGTACATTGAAGACGCACTTCCGCATCTAATCTATGGAGATGCAATTCAACAGAACGGTAAAAAATACATGACTGGCTTCATAGTTCTCCGTCTGAAGGATAAAGTTCAGATGGAAAATCACTTCAGACCGCTGATTGGACACATTTCAGATTATTTTGAAAAGTTATTTTTCGAATGCGAAGAAAAAATAAATGCAATGAACTTTTATGGGCACGATTTCGGCATTAAGCGTCTTGGATACATTGCATTACCGCTTGCGCTACGGGAAAAGGTCAGAAACATTAAAATGAATATGCCTTCTCTTGAAAACAGGCCATATCCTCCGCGCAAGGACGGTGGTTATGGATGGTTCATTGTTGAAGAATCGAAGGATGAAAGTGATGCAGCTGATGAATACACATCAGGCTGTAACATAACAGATGGAAACAGTGATTTTATATACCGCAGAAATGCATCAATTGAGACATTCCTAACGATTTACTTTCATTAGACGATATTGTCCGACTTTTGCACAGTAATCTTATTGTAAAAACAAATAGTGGTTACAATTTGAAGTTGCTTGGTTTATTTATCTATCTTGAAAAGCAATCAACACATACAAAAAAGACTGCACTAAAGGTTTTATCCTTCGGTGCAATCTTTACTTTTCGAGCCTCCGCTTGAAGAGAGTTAAAAGAGGAACATATAGCTTGTTTTCAAGTGAATTTGGAGAACAAGCCAGAAAATATAAAGCGGATAGCCGAAGCCCTTAACATCAGCCTTGACAGCATAGCATTTATAGACGATTCGGTCGTTGAGATTGAAGCTGTAAAATCCATATTGCCGGAAGTAACAGCGATTTTATATGAGTGTGATTTGGTCTATGATAAATTATCCTGGTTTAACCTAAAAAGCAATGTCAGTATAGTGGATATTGAAAAGCGCAACGAAACCTACCGTACCGATAAATCGCGTGAAGCCTTGGAATCTCAATATGACAGTTTTGTAGATTATATAAACGCCCTTGAGATTAAGATGAACATTCACGAAGCGACGCCCATTGAGTCCAGCCGCATCGCGGAGCTAACGCAGCGGACAAATAAATGTACGAATGGGAAACGATATACCGCTGGGGAAATCAAAGATCACATCGTCCTAAAAAATGTTAAGCTGTACTCGCTGTCTGTTTCCGACCGCTTTTCAGATTTAGGGCTAGATGGTACTTTTGAGGTTGAGGAATATACACTAACTCTTTTCTGTTTATCGTGTAGCGCTTTGGGGTGCGAAATGGAAGGTAAGTTGTTTGAGTCTATCGCCGCAAAACATCAACTTCAAGCAAGAACGAGGATATAAAGCATATTTTTACACGTGCATTTCCCAATGTCGTCCTAACCAACTGCGAAAATACTTAAGTTCATTCGCTCAACATACTGTAGATGATAAAAAAAGAGTTAACATAAAATTCAAATAGGATTTAGCACTCACTTCTAACTTTATTTTAAGCCTTTTCTTTTTATCGCATTACAAAAACCAAGATCAGCTATTTAAGCGGCTTTTCAGCTTTCCAAATCAGAAAAGTATACAAATCGTGTAAAAGTTCACTTGAAAATTGTGCATATAAGTTCACTTATCCCCTAAAGGTGCACTTGATTGAATAAAAAAACACAGGTAAAATAATGACATTGTTAAGTGTAAATATTTACATATGGGAGTTGTCTAATAGTAAATATGGTGTCCGAATGCAGAATAGCTGGACGGACAAGGTTGAAAACCCATTATCAAAAGGTATATAAAAGACATCTGGGTCAAACAAATACATCTAAAAATTCTGAAAGATCTTAATCGTCGCCGGGTCGCGTTAATATCTGATGATGACATAGTATAAAAAATGTGTAGCACTGAATAATGTGTGAAAGGGCGAAGCTCTGTAAACCCGAAATAAAAATTTGTGAGGTAATAATGTTTTGGTACGTGCTTTTTACCATGACAGGTCGGGAAGAAAAAGTTAAGCAGCTTTTGGTAAATCAACTTGATAAAAATATCTATAAACCTTTTATTCCCATGCTTGAGACAGTATTCAAAAATTCAAAACGAATAATAAAAAAAGAATTAAAGCCAATGTTTCCAAGTTATGTATTCATAGAATCGAGTACAACATATTCCGAATTTACTAAAGATACAAGAAACATTATTTATGGTTCAGCAGATATTATTCGCATACTAAATTATGGAGATCCTGATGATATTGCTATGAGGGAACGTGAAAGGAACACACTTCTGAAATTGTGCAACGGTGATTACTGTGTTGAATCATCCAGTGGGATTATTGTTGGAGGAGATTGCATTTATATAAAGGAAGGATCACTAAAAGGTTTTGAAAGTATTATCCGTAAAATAGATAGACATAAAAGGCAGGCAGTTATTGAGCTTGATATTATGGGTGATATAAGACCGGTTACGGTGGCACTTGAGATTGTTGAGAAGATATAAAGTTATATTAATTTACCAACGGTTCTAATTGGAAGGTCGCTTATAGGAGGGGTTTAGTTTCATGATAAAAGATTTAAAAATTAACTGTTATGAAGATGGGTATAAAATTTCTCAATTTAATTGTTACGATATACCTATGGCAGGTGCAACCGGTTATTTTAATTACGATAACTATTTCTATTATTTATTTTACCATGCATTCTTTCATAATTGGACTGATATAGGTCTTGATTATGAAAGAAGTGAGATTTTAAAGAAGTTTGGTCTGGAAATGAAACAGCATCAGGTAGAAAGTGCAGTTGATTTGATCTCATTAATTAAAGAACGTATAGATAACCAATGCCCTATTATTTTGAGAGTAAAATCCCATGGCTTATTTTATGGAAAGAGCTTTGGAACCAACTTTGATTATCCTCCCCATGCTATTATTATAACAGGATATGATTCGTCAAGAGGTCTTATCTACATAAGAGATCCCGGGTTTATGGAAGGCGGTATTTCAAGCCCCGAAATGAAAGGTGATGCACTGTACAGGCTACAATTGGAAGAAGAACACATTATGAAGATATGGAATTTATCAAATGCTGCTTTTAAAGATTCTGATACCCGGCATGAAGCTTTCCTTTATAATAAGGCATTTAGCATAGAAAAAACCGGAGATCCTCAAATTGTAAACTACCTTGATATAATAGGTGATATAGTTCAGTATGACGGGTTTTCAAGGTGTAAACTTAAGAAAGTTATTGATGAATTTGAAGAGATTAGGAAAATACTAAAAGATAATTATTCCTCAGTTTCTGAAATTAAACGCAGATATGATAAGTCACTTATAGTAGTTTTCGATATTATTCAAAGAGCCTTTAGTTTTTTATGCTCCAGTAATGATTACAGTATTGAATTTAACAATTTCAAAAAAAAATTCCTTGAATACAGGCAAATACTGATTGCCAGGCTTTATGCAAATTCTTTAAGAGATAAGCCTTTAAGTGATACAGAGAAACAGGATATAAATAATACTACATCTACCCTGGACAGTACATTGTCAGGACTGCTGAAAAAGTATATTAGGCTTCAAGCTTCAGCAAAAAAGCAGTTAACATTCATACAGCTGGAAGAAATGTTCAACAACAAAGCATTTGGTTCGAATATATCCGATAAATGTCTGGCAAGAATATCGGTTGACGATGAAACAAACAATGTGGGGCTTTATTTTTTAGCCGAAGGCATAGATACTAAGGGTAAATTAGAATCCGGGAACGTATCTTTTAAAACTGCAGAATTAGGGGAAAGCGTGTATGATAACATATCATGCCTGGGTCAGACTATTAGAGTACCTGAAGGCAGATATGATTTTATCATGGTTTTATTTTGTTCATTATATGAAAACGTTTATGAAAAATTCTTAATAAAGTACGAGGACGGAGCGGTCGAAGAGATTTCCATTAACTCAACGAAATGTGGTGTGGAGCCATGCTTTGGAGAAGAAACCGTATGGCAGGGGAAACCAGTTTCAGTCTTTGGGGAAAAAGCATTTGTACCTGAATTTTCCGCTAGATTACTTGCTCAGACATATTATTTAAAAGGAAATAAAAATATTAAATCAATTTTACTTCCTGATAAAGCTAATTTGCATATATTTGCTATTACATTGGGGAATTATTTTGCTAACAATGTGACCTAGCGCATTTGTTTAATGCCTGGAGAGGACGGTATAACAGGGAAACATGCAGCATCTGAAAGAGTGTGAGAGCACAATATGCCATAAAGTAAGACTGCTGCATTTGATTTATATTGCTGTAACATATGTAGTTGAAGTAGAAATGTGTAAAGTTCTGAAATCTGAAAAAGATGAAATGTTGAAAAGTGCAGTATGTAGAGAGGGGGAAATAAGGTGGGTTCGCAGTAGTAAAAAATCTGATGAAAAAGAGAGATGAAAAACAAATGAAAGAAAATATTTATAAGGATTCCTCATTATCAACAACCATCGATAAAATTCGAGGTATTCTTTCTGAAAATGAAATTAATGTAACGGAAAAACCATGCGAAGGATTTGATGGGCTTTATTCAGTAAGATTAATCATCGATGGAATAGGTCTTGGAACAAACGGCAAAGGTATGTCGAAAGAAATTGCTTTGGCGAGTGCTTATGGCGAATTGATGGAACGGATTCAAAATTACGCATTATATAAATTTACATATCCAACAATCTTTGACACGGCTAATACGAAGTTCTATTATGCTCCAGACGAGACATCCGTAGCATTTATTCAATACCCAAATTATGTTAAAGGCTTTGAAAATGCAATAAATTTAACGAATATTTTTGATATGAAAAAAATCAATAATTCTTATGAGTGCAATCAAGATATGTTTCTTTGTATTCCTTATGTAGATTATGTTAGTGGAGCGACTGTGTATTTGCCCGCGAAATTAATTGAACATATATATGCAAGTAATGGAATGGCGGCTGGTAATACATACTCGGAAGCATTGGTACAAAGTATTAGTGAAATTTTTGAAAGGTATTCAAATAAGATTATCGGTGAAGGAAAACATGTACCGCCTGATTTGCCCGTTGAGAAAATAAATTTTTCACAAGATATGTTAAATGTTTTAGACTTGATAAAAAGGAAAGGTAAATACGAGATTACATTTAAAGATTGTTCTTTGGGAATGGGTCTCCCTGTCGTTGGCATGTATTTTGTAGATAAAGAAACCGGAAAATATTTTTTTAAATTCGGAGCGCATCCAATTCTATCGATTGCGGCAGAGCGCACAATAACAGAACTTTTTCAAGGACGAAAATTTATAAACTCAAATCTGTGGCTTAAATCTTTTTCATTTATAGAAAGCAAAGATACTGGAAGAAATTTTGAAAAAATATTTCGTGATGGAAATGGAACATATCCCTACACAATCTTTGGTGATGAAAGTTCTTATGATCTTAGTGAATCATGGTTTAACGATGATAGCGGTGTTGCTGACAACAATGTTTTACTTAAATTTATGCTTGAAATAATCACTCGGAACAATTGGAGTTTTTTCCATCGGAATGTATCATTCTTGGGGTTTCCTGCAGTACATGGTATAATTCCAGAGATAAGTTATGTAAATATCATTGATGAAAATTACATTAGAAAACGTCATGAATTTTTGAACATCAAAAAAAGCATTTCTACAATAAATAGTTGTGACAATAATGATCTTTTAAGCATTATTGATTTTATTGACAACAATTATTATGCATCGCATGATACGATTTTACCGTTAGTTGGATTACCATTAAACGAAGCTAATATCTTTTCAAAAACCAATAATTTATATCTCAAATTTTTATTATATTCAAAGATAAAAAGATTTAATGAAGCGTTAGAATGTTTAGATAGCTTTATTACTTTTAGCAATTTATCAAACTCAAGAAACGGAACGATTTATCGCTGTTTAAGGGAAACCATTTATGCTCTAAAAATAAAAAATATTCCTATAAAAGAAGTTAAAAAGGTATTACTTAAAATTTTTGATAATGAAATTGTTGATTCTTCTATTGAAATAGTTTGCTTCGAAAAATATTTAGAAGATTTCCATCAACTAAAATGTTTTGATTGCGATTCTTGTAATTATGTTGATGAGTGCCGTCATCACTTAATCGTTAAATTTCATGAAAAAATATCAGCAAAATATCAAGAATGGATGGAGAGTAGTTATGACTAAACTATCGGATAAAATTTATTTTCCCAGCAGATATATCGAACTTAAGGAAGGAGATTTATATCTTCTAATTAACTTTGACAATAGTAAAAGTAGAAAGTTTGATCAAAACGAATATGATATGTTTTGTAAAGTTAGAAAATTGGGGAATGAAGAAAAAAATGATAATATTGCGGATATGGTAGATAACGATATTGAAATTAATAAATTCGTATTACAGTTAATAATGTCTGGTATGATAGCAATGAAACCGTTTGAAAAATCAAACCCGGACATTATTGATAGCAGACCACTCTCCGTATATTGGGGTGTATCGTCTGATTGTAATTTTAGATGTAAATATTGTTATGCTAATTGTGGCGCTATCAAAAATTCAAAGGCAAAAAGCTATTTATCTACACATGAATACCAAATCATCATTGATAAAATAAAAGATTTTGGGTTCGTCGAGCTTGTATTTACTGGTGGTGAACCATTACTAAATAGTGATGTATTTGATATGGCAAGTTACGCGAAAGAAAAAGAGTTATCCTGTGGCTTATTAACTAATGGTTCTTTAGTAAATAAATATAATGTTGAGCAATTTAAAAATTTTAATTATGTTAAGATTAGTTTTGATAGCACAGAACGGGAGATAAATGATCAGCTTAGAGGAAAAGGAAGTTATGACAAAATAATTAAAGCAATAAAGATATTAAAAGCCAATGATATCAATGTCGATATTGGAACAGTCATAACGAAATACAATAAAGACAACTTAGAAGAATTAATTACATTTTTACATGCAGAATTTGATGTGAAAGTACATACAATAGCTAACCATATCCCGTTAGGTAGGGGGAGTAATAGTGATTTGAGTTGCTCTTTTGATGAAGTAAAAAAATGCGATGAAGTTATATTGAAAACAAAGTGTAAACTTGCTCAGAATGGATTATACTCAATAATCCAAGACTTTTTCTTTCCAAATGGTAGAAAAGTGAGTTGCGGAATGGGTATGTCAGAAATATATATAAATGAAAAGGGAGACGTTTATCCATGCAGGATGACATATGAAGATCAATATTATTTAGGTAATTTGTTGGAAGAAGATTTTGAAATTATTTTAGGTAGAGTGAAGAAAATAACGAAAGAACTTCATGTTGATAAACTTGAGGGATGCAATGAATGTGATTTTAAGTATTTGTGTGGAGGAGGATGTAGAATGTATCACAAATCATATTCTGGTTCAATTTATAAAAATCATTTGCCAATTTGTGAAGCATATAAGCGCCAACTCATTAGCTTATTATATGTAAAAAACAAATTAATTTCTATAGAATAACTTGCATTTGCCCAAGTAGAGACTGGCTGACTGAAAATTAGTAATTCAATGCGAATAAAAAGCAAAGGAGGTGAAAATATGGAAAAGATTACTTATGTAGCGCCTGAAATGGTTGAAGTTAATGCTTCTGCCAGTGCCGACTGCGCCTGCCTGTGTGGTTTATCTACCGGCGGCGGTTCCGGTTCCTGCTAAACATTGTTTGGATGGGCAAATGAAATTCAGTCATCCAGTCTTTACTGTCATATATATTTTTGAAAGGTGGATTTTTTATGTACAAGCTCGTACCTAATATAATTTATGATGTGGATAAAGAGTCAAACAAAAAATATCTTATGGATATTGAAAATGGCACATTATTTCAGTTGAATGAAACGGCTTCAATACTAATTGAACATATCATTAACGTGAAAAGTGTTGACGAATATATCCAATTAATAAAGGAAAGCATTGATGATGATATTGATGTTGAAAAAATAAGAAATGACGTTGAAATTTATATCAACTCATTGGTTGAACAAGGTTTTATTAACGAGGAAAATCAGTAATGGGAAAAGTACCAGTCAATATTATAAAAAGAATGATAGAATCAAACTGCTGTAAAATTACAGTAGAAGGAAATTCTATGGAACCAACCTTGTTTGAAAATGATATTGTGCAAATCGTAAAAGCTGATCATTTGGCAATTAATGATGTCGTATTGTATTATATTGATGGCAAGTATGTATTACACAGAATTATTGATTTATTTGGAGATTTTGTTATTGCGAAAGGTGATAATAATAATTTCACCGATCATGCAATCACCAAAGCAACTGTGTTAGGGAAATTATTCGTAAATGAAAAAGAAGTATTCAGTCCGTCCAAATACGATATTGTCTATAATATTTGGGATGAAGAAGGTTATTCAAAAGTTATTCATTACGCAGAATTATTGAACTTGGATATTTTGAATAACGCCAATTCTACCTTTAAAGATGGGATTAATATTGCGGTTTCTCCATATTCTCCCCATATATTGCATGATATTAATTTGAATCTGATTGACAATAATCAAAGAATTTATGTGCATATTGGTGCGAAAATATCAGATTTCCCTTGTGAGGGTTTTATAATACATAGTGAATTTGACACCATTTTTCGTTCTGGAACTTTTTCTTCGTGCTATCTATTATCAAAAGAAGAACAATTTTTAATCTTATATAATGAAATAGAATTATTGCGAGGCACAAATAATGGATAAAAAAGAGATTATCAGCATCATACAGAGAGAAGTTGAAAAAATATCCAATTCTTCCTTAGAAAATATAGGAGAATCTTGTTCTTTAACGAGTACAGGTAAAGAAACTATAGGGTTATGTTCTTTAGAGTTGGTTCAGTTATTGGTTGAACTTGAAAGTGTATTTCATGTTGAGTTTAATGATAAGGTAGATACAATTTCAGAGTTGGCAGAATATATAGAAAGGAACATGGTGAATTAAATGAAAGAACTCAATAATTGCAATACTGTATTAATAAATCATAATGGCAATCAATACGCATTTGATTTCATTAATTATGAAATATTAAAATTAAATGAAACTCAACATTATATATTTAAAACATTAATACAGGATAAATCTATTCCACATGATCTTTCTTATATACAGAAAGAAATAATTGCAATTATTTTGAAAATCAAATCAGGATTGTTTTTTACTGAAAATCCGATTAGATTATATACTGATGATGAAAATAAAGTTTTTAGTATTATCTCATTCCCAGTTGTGCATTCTTGTAATATGAATTGCAAGTATTGTTATGCCAAATCAGGCACTACCTATCATGGCGTTAATAAATGCTTTGAAATAAATACCATAAATAGAGCGTATGATTATCTTACAAATCTTTTAAATACATCGATAAATAGCCTGAGACTTGAATTTGTAAGCGGCGGTGAAACACTTATTAATCAAGATATGTTTAAAAATGTAATTACTTATATTAATCAATTAGCAACCATGCACAATATCAAAATTGAAATTTTTGCGCTAACAAACGGAACCCTTTTGAATGACGATGTTATTAATTTTTTGAATAATAGCAATAGTATGTTGGGTGTAAGTATAGATGGGCCTGCCCGGATTCATGATTATCAAAGACCCTTCGCAAATGGAGAAGGCTCATACAATGTTGTGATGAATAATATTCGTAACGTAATAAATGGCAAATATAATAATAATATATGGGCTGTTTCTGTTATCACAAGTGCTACGGATAGCTTAATAGAAATACTAAACCATCATATGTCTATAGGCATAAAATCGATGGAAATGCGGATTGTAAGAGGTGAAAATGAATATGGTTTATCCATATCAGAGCAAAATATTGAGCATTTCAAAAAAATCTACTACGATTTTTCAGAGCATTTAAAGGAACATCCCAATTATTTAAATTATATTATTAATAATTACGATACTTTTGGTAAACTAATTAAAAGATTATTAGTTGGCGAAAAAGTTCTTTATAGATGCCAAGCAGGTAAAACTAAATTTAGTTTTACAGCCGATGGAGATATTTATCCATGTGATAGTTTTGTGGGGAGAGAAGAATTTAAAATTGGTAATATATTCAATGGTCAACAAAACGATAAAATTATAGATCATTTCTATGATATGAGCGTAGATAAAATTATCGAATGTAAAACATGTGAATTTAGGTATATATGCGGAGGTGACTGTTATTACAATAAATTTTATAATGAACAAAATTATATGTATTGCGAATTGCAGAAATATCTTTGCATACTTGCCATTGACTTAATTTGTTGTATAAAGAACAATGATGAGGCAATATATGCAAAGTTGGTTAGTTTTGCAAAGCTACGTGAAGTTTTGAAATAGAAATATAGGAGGTAAAATGGATGCAATCTTTTGAAAATTTTGATTTTCAGTATTTTGATGAAATGAAATATTTTTGTTTGAAAAATTGTTTTTTTCAAAACATGGAATATTTAGGTATTGAAGATTCATTGTTACATATTAAATTAGGATTGCAATTTAAAATTTTGAGTAATAATGATATTTTCAACACATATAAACATGAATTGCTAATGCCATTGTTTGAAATGGGTTTAGTAGAGCATGGTTTTGGAGACAACTTTGAAGTCGTATTTGGGGAAAATACTCAATCGTTACCAGTAATTATATTAGTTGATGTATATTACCTTCCTTATCGTCAGGAATATCAAAAATACCATGCAAGCCATACTGTTTTTTTAGCAGGGTATAATGAAGAATTTGTTAGAATAGTAGATTGGTATTCCCCATATTTTTATAAAGGTTCAGTAAGTTTTGAAGATTTTAAAAAAGCAAGAATTTCAGAGAACCCCAAAGATATAAATCCATTTAGCGGATTCGCAATTAAAAATTATTGGTACAAAATTAAATCCGAAAATTTACATATGAATCCAATTGATAATATTCAAAAGAATCTTGTTGATATGAAACAGTCTTTAAGTGACGATAGAAAAGGTGTTTACACAGGACTTTTTGCCTTTGAAAAAGTAACAGCTTATATGGAAAAACAATTCTTAATACCTGATGCACCTCTTAATATGGCTTGTAAGCATATTCATGATGAATTGTTTATATTCTATAGAGCGGTTATATTAGCGGAAAGGTATTTCGAATATGCAAGATCACGTTTTCCAAATGACATCGATATATCCCATATTGAATTTCTAAATGAAGTATCTAACGCAATAGAAAAAATAAATTTTTATTTATTGAAAGGTAGTATCTCCTGTTCGCAAGAAACATTCAGAAAATCCAAAATTCTGATTGAAAATATAATCCATTTATACAACAAATCAGGAGGTTAGGTGAAAATGAAAAAAATCATGTATTTCGTTCCGCTGTTCATGCTATTAGGGTTGGGATTGGTAGTAGTACTATTATATCTCATAATTCCCGATATAGTAAACAACTTTATTGGTGGTCTTTGGTATGGAGTCAAAGCACCTGTGGTCTTTGTTCTGAATATCTTCGGAACAAAATTTAAATTCTATGATAATATGTCCAATTCAAATTTGTATAATCTTGGATTTTTAATTGGCATATTCGTATGGTCATCCCCGCCCTCATTTATAGCGTATCGAAATTACAAAAGAACATAAAATTAAAGATAGGAGATTTTCTGATATGAAAAAAGCAATTCAAAACAACCTCTACATGTTGAGATTTATGTGGAAGTATTGTAAATCCAATGTAATACTAAGGTTGCTATCGACGCTCACCGCACCCGTTCAGCCCTTTATTTTTATACTTACCATGAAGTTGGCAATTGATGGTATCTCAGAAAACCGAGATTTGAAATACCTTTTGACTATCATCCTTACTGCTTTCTTAGTAGGAGCAATTTCTGCCATTTTTAATTCATGGGTTAATAGTAGCAGTAGTGCTAAAGCGCAACAAAAATTATCAAAGGGCATCCAAGATGAACTGTTGAAAAAGTCCTTAACATTAGATCTTGCATGTTATGATGATGCCGAATATTATGATAAATATGTTAGAGCAATGGGAGAAGCTGAGGGTAGAGCTGTTGAAGTTCTCAATTCTTTAGTTAAAATACTATCAAGTATAATTGCATTGTTAATGATAGTATCATTAATTGTTATATTAAATCCATTTGTTATTTTGATTTGTGTAGCAGTGCTTCTGATAAATATATTCCTGAATACAAAAAGAAATAAGATTGTATTCAAAAGAGACATGGAAATTACTCGTCCTCAAAGAGAGGCGGCATATTCTAAGAAAATGTTTTATGAACCCCAGTATGCTCAAGAGTTGCGGTTAGGTAAACTGGGGCGGTTAATGAATAAAAAATTTATTTTTGCTATGGATAGGGTCTTAATTGTTGTAAAAAAATATTGCAAAATATTCGTTTTCTTTGATAGTGCTTTTAGTATTGTTGGGTTCAGTCTAATGTCCTCCGTAATGGCATTTGCCTCTTGGCAAATTACTAAAGGGAATTTGAGCATTGGCGATTTTGCAGCTTTACTCAATGGCGCTCAACAATTATTGGAAAAATTATTTGCGTTGTTTGGCCAATTCCCAAGATTATTTCAAAACAGCATGTATATTGAAAATCTCCAAAAAATTCTTGACTATACCCCAATCATTGCATCTAATAATGAAGGCATTGAAATTACTGGATCACAGAACAATATAAAGATAAAAGAACTTTCGTTTACATATCCGGGGAAAACAGAACCTATATTAAAAAATATAAATATGGAAATTCGTCATGGGTCTAAAACAGCTATCGTTGGTTATAATGGCGTCGGGAAATCGACTTTAGTAAAATTACTGCTTCGTTTTTATGATCCCGACAATGGCAGTATTGAAATTTGTAATGTAAATTATAAAGAGGCTAATGTAGATTCACTTAGAAATAAATTCGGTGTGCTTTTTCAAAACTATAAATGTTATGCCTTAACTGTCGCAGAAAATGTATTGTTAGATGATTATATGGATGATGAAGTAGAAGAAAAGGTTATTTCATCTTTAAAATATAGTGGAATATATGAAAAAATTGCTGGTCTTGAAAGCGGAATAAATACAAACTTATCACGGGAATTTGATAGTGATGGTGTTCCTTTATCTGGCGGTGAAGAACAAAAAATTGCTATTTCAAGAGCTTTTGTTGAAGGTAAGGATATTCTCATTTTAGATGAACCATCAAGTGCTCTCGATCCTTTAGCCGAATATGACATTAATCAAAAGATAGTGTCACTTGCCAATAATAAAACCGTAATCTTTATCTCCCATAGATTATCTACCGTTCGGATGGCAGATATGATTTATATGATGGATAATGGCGAAATCATCGAATCAGGAACACATGATGAACTGATGAAGCAAGGTGGGAAATATTACGAAATGTTTACGAAGCAGGCAGAAAAATATGTGATGGAATAAGGAGATTTTTGTTACATGGACAATCAATTTAGCTGGAATTTTCTTAAAGATGAGAGAGGTATTGCGTGTATTTTTAATGGGAAAAAGATACTTAATAAGGTATTTGAAATTAAAATAAAGTTGTTTCTCAGCGCAATAACGAAAGTTGGGTCAATTAAGAATATCGCTGTCATTTTAGATAGATCAGATAGTTTACTTACTGTACTATGTGCCAGTTTGATTGGTGGTCATACATATATACCAATTGATCCTTCGCTACCTATCAACAGAATTAACCATATGCTTAAAAACGGTAATGTTGATTTAATAATTACATCATCAAAGTATGAAAATTTATATCAATCTGCATTTGTGATATTAAATGTTGATAATGTTTTTTCTACTACAAACAGCCTCACTGAAGAATTAAATGTGAGTAATGGGCAAAATGAAATTGCATATATAATTTATACATCAGGAACTACGGGGATTCCTAAAGGTGTAGAAATAAGGCGCAGTTCATTAATTAATTTTATAGAAGGAGTTTCTAAACGAATAGATTTTTCTGTTGGAAAGAGGATTTTATCTTCAACTACAGTTTCTTTTGATATATTTTTCTTAGAAACAATCATGGCAATTTATAAAGGCGTAACAATTGTTTTAGCCAATGATGAAGAATATCAAAATCCAAAATTATTAACCAATTTAATTGAAGATAATAACGTAAACATGCTTCAAATGACTCCTTCTAAAATTCAATTAATGTTGAATTATGACAGGGAATTGAAATGTTTTAATAATATCCGAGACATTATGGTAGGCGGAGAAATATTCACTCCCAGTCTATTAAAAACATTAAAGAATAAAACAAAAGCAAAAATTTATAATATGTATGGCCCTACAGAAACAACCATTTGGGCAACAATAAGCGAGTTGACACATAAAGAGGATGTTGATTTGGGCACACCAATACAAAATACCCAAATTTATATTATAGACGATAATCAAGATATTATTACTGATGGAAAAGCAGGAGAAATCGCTATAGCCGGAGATTGCTTGGCAAAATGTTACCACGGTGATGTACAGCTTACAAACGATAAATTCATCTATTTATCCAATGGAGAATTAGGTTTTCTTGCATATAAAACTGGCGATTTAGGTAGAGTATCAGGAAATCGTCTTTTTTATATGGGGAGAATGGATAGCCAAGTAAAGATAAGAGGAAACAGAATTGAGTTAGAGGAAATAGAATCCGTTTTAAATACAAACAACAAAATTCGTCAATCTGTTGTGACAGATGTTACTACAAATAGCGATGATAAAATTCTTGTTGCCTTTATAATAGAAAACTCACATATCAATGATGATGAAATCTGTTTGTTTCTTAAAGAATACTTGCCAGAATATATGATCCCTGTTAAGTATATCCGTATAGATGATTTTGAGTATACTTTTAATGAAAAAATTGATCGTAAATTACTCAAGGAAAAATATTTAACGGTTGAATTTGTATCAGATGAAAATAGTGAATCTTTCGATTTGCAAAATGATATTTTAAATGTAATTAAAGGCAGTATAGACCAAGCTATATTCGGCGCTGTTACTTTCGATATGAATTTATCAAGTTCTGGAATCGATTCAATAACTTTTATTAAAATAGTTGTTGCGTTAGAAGAATCATTTAATTTTGAATTTGATGATGGAATGCTGCTTTTTACGGCTTTCCCGACAATAAAATCAATGGTAGAATATGTGGAGTCAAAAGTCCAATGACATATTGTGAAAATGACTAATTGCACTCTCAGATAAGGGAGCCAACTGCGAAAATGCCTGTTTTCAGAGTATCTCGCCAAACTGTCCGAATATCATATTTCTTCTGAAATAAAATAACCAGTCTTGGTATCAACATATTGTAGATGATAAAAATGGAGTCAACAGAAAATCAAAAATAGGATTTAACACATACTTCAAACTTTATTTTCAGACTTTTCTTTTTATTGCATTTCAAAAACCAAGATCAGCCTTTTAAGCGGCTTCCCAACTTTCTATAGCTGAAAAGTATACAAATCGTGTAAAACTGATCCCCCTGTGCTGGAGGATTTTTCAGATGAATTTAATGCTCAGACGGATGAGAATCTTTCAGAACATATATCTGATTCAGGACATTCATATACAGGGGCGGATGTATCTGATTTTGTTGTGGAAGCATCAACCGACAGTCTGTGTGCTCCCGGTGAACCGGATGGTTACATGGCATGGTGGGCAGTTCCCAATATAAATTTCGACAGTGAAAACTATCGTGCAATTGCAAAGAACGCAACACTGGGTGGAACAAACCAATACTTCTGCCTATATGCCGGAGTTCGCCACAACGGAAACCCGAGGGGTTCTGAAACAGTGTATGATCTTCGCCTTAGAGGAGGCAACGGAGGATTGCACCTGCGTCGGGTAAACAGCGGAGTTGAGACCATACTGGCTTCCGATACCGGGTTTACAACAAATAATGGCATAGGGGCATCTACACCGGTTACATTGGAGATAGAAGCGGCAAATGTTGGTAGTGATGTAGTTCTGAATGCCTGGGTTACTGTTGACGGGGCAATGTCATTTAGTTAGCACGTAATACATACGGTTAGATTCTTTTTAATGAGGGGTCTAACCACTTTTTTTCTCAAATTTTTTTCATAAAAATTTAAATTAGCACTTGACAAAAATTCAAAATTGTGCGGCCACACTCGCTAAAGCGAGTGTGGCCCTTGAATTAAGAAGGTAATTTACTTTAATTCAAGGAGGCACAAACTTAATGTTACACGAAAAAATCAAATCACTATTTTCATCTGCTGTTAAAAGCATTGCATCCAACATTGCTCAATACACAGTCAATCCAGGCAAGGATCTTGTTCGGCGTAATAAACTTCCCGCAGATAAGC
>Ga0265293_10005838_pt1 | contig 20241 bp, 18 predicted proteins | sample Munlanlewell138R_FD_192505 | JGI IMG/M metagenome (GOLD analysis project Ga0265293, IMG submission 192505) | Leachate microbial communities from a municipal landfill in Southern Ontario, Canada - Leachate well 138R | ecosystem: Engineered > Solid waste > Landfill > Unclassified | place: Canada... | reverse complement strand
CCTATGTTGTGGACGCGCCAGGCGGAGGTGGCAAAATCCCGGTTATGCCTGATTATCTCATCTCACAGAACCCTGACCATGTTGTTTTGCGAAACTTTGAAGGGGTCATTACCACCTACAAAGAACCAGAAGAATACAAATCCCAGTGTAACTGCCCAGTCTGTCGGGGTGAAGAACAAGTTGAGTTGATAGGAGTTGCCGGCCTGCTGGCAGGACAGCAAACAACCCTGGAGCCAGTTGGCTTGCTTCGCAATCGAAGGAAAAACAAAGAATAGACAGCGGTTTACTATGAATACGCATGCGGTAAGGCCAGACATTGAACTTCTTGAGATAACGGGTCTGCAACACCTGCAATCTGTGGCGATTATTGGTCTGTCAAAAAATGCGGGCAAGACCACTTGCCTCAACCACATCATTGCTGCCTGGCAAGCATCTGGTCAAACGCGGACGCTGGGCCTGACCTCAATTGGCAGAGACGGGGAACCAAGAGATATTTTGAGTGATCGTCCCAAACCACGTATTTACATTCCAGCCGGAACACTGATTGCAAGCGCTCAAGAGGCCTTGAAGCGAAGCGATGCATTGCTCGAGATTTTGGAGCTCAGCAATATTCGCACCGCTCTCGGTGAAGTGGTAATATGCCGGGCCCTCAGCGATGGCTATGTAGAATTGGCTGGTCCTGGTTCGGCAGAGGAAATTGGCGTCATTGCAGACCTGCTTCGTTTTCACGAGCCTGATTGCCTTTTCATCATTGACGGCGCTTTATCTCGCCGTTCCCAAGCCGGTTCAGGAATCAGCGGGTCGGTCATATTGGCTGTCAGCGCCGATACCTCTATCAACCCGGAGAACCTGGCCGAAAAGACTAACTTTGCCGTGAAAATTTTACAAGCTCCGGAATTAAACCAGAAAGATAAGGACCTGCTCCTGAACGCTTGCAAAACCAATCCTCAGACACGGGTTGTGACAGTGGTTGGTGAAGAGCGCGCAATGACCATGGAGATCCCTTCATTGGTGGGATACGGCAAAGAACTTGCCAAAAAGTTGACCCCAGGAACACGCCTGTTTTATTTGCGCGGCGCGATCACCGACCAGATCCTCAGCGAATTGCTAAAAGAAGCCCACTTTTCCAGCCTGACATTGGTGGTTGACGACGGCACACGCATACTGCTGAAGCCCGAGGTCGTCCGAAAGCTTCGCGCGCGTGACATCGACCTGGCAGTGCTCAGTCCCATTGACGTGCGTATGGTTTGTCTCAATCCAACCCGTTCAAATGGCCTGACCCTTGATTCAGCTACGATGCTTGAAAAAATGCAGTCGCTTCTAAAGATTCCCGTGGTGGATTTTGGCCCCGTGATAATGTGAGCTTAGATGAAAACATCTGTCATGATATCTCAGGATTTACTCAATCAGGTCGGCTTACCTGAAGTTCTGCAGTCCTGCCATTGCCGAACATCCCAGGGCAAACGTCTGAAGAATTCAACCCGCTTTTTTACGAACGAATCTCGGGATGATTTTCTTGAAGAAATAACCGCAATTGCCCGACTCGTGGAGATGATTAAGGCCAAGCATTCCCAGGTACTTGAAGCCCAAACCCAGCTATCCCGGCTTCGAGAACTTCGAGGCACTTTCTCACGACTTGAAAAAGGCAGTTTGCTCGATGATACCGAGTTCTTTGAGCTCAAGGGAGCGCTGACCATCTTCTTTCGAATAAGCAGGCTGAAAGAATTAATGGCTGCCGCTGGATTACATTTTCAGGTTACTAAAGATGCTTCAACCCTGCTCGACCCCGCCGGAACCGGCAACCCCACCTTTCACATCTACAGCCATTACTCGCCAGATTTAGCGGGGATTCGGGGACGAAAAAGGAAATTGGAACGCGATATTTCAGAGGCCAAAGGAAATCAACGAAAGGTTTTGCTAACCCAGCGCACGCTGGTGACTGCGGAAGAAGACAAGCTGGAAGAACAGATTCGGCGGCAGTTAGGCGAGAAGTTGAAAGAATGGCTGCCTCAAATGCGTCACAATGCTGAAACCTGTGCAATTCTTGATTTTCGTCTGGCTAAAGCAGACCTGGCAGTTCGCTGGAACGCCACACAGCCAGTCGCGGTTGATCCTTCGGAGCCTGCAATACTGGTAGATAGCCGTCACCCACTCATAGCCGGCATACTCCAGAAAAGAGGGATGCAATTCACCCCCATTTCTATTACGCTCAAGCAGGGTTCAACTGTCTTGAGTGGCCCCAATATGGGCGGCAAAAGCGTCGCGCTCAAAACCATCTTCTTGGCATTGCTGATGACACAACTGGGTTATTTCCCCATCTGTGAACACCTTGAGACCCCGCTCTACGACTTTATGGCCTTTGAGTCTCACCAGGAAGGGGATTTGCACTGGGGTTTGTCATCTTTCGGACTGGAATGTGTTCAAATCCGTAATCATCATCGCAGAAGTCAGAAACAGCAAGGTCTGATTATGATGGATGAACCCTGCCGTGGTACCAATCCAGCCGAAGCAACTGCCATTGTCCAGGCACTATGCAAAACATACGGCAAATCGTCAAGCACCTTTTTCATTGCTACGCACTATAACGTCACACCTGCTGCAGGTATACGTTTCTATCAGGTTCGCGGCATTCGGCCTGAAGTCCTGGCCGAACTGCCTGTACCACAGACCAGCCGAGAATCAGAATTGCACGAAGACCTCATTAGGGTCAGAAAGATTCAAAACTTAATGGATTATCGCTTCGAAGAAATTGAAGGCTCTCATCAAACCCCATCAGGCGCCATTAAAATTGCTGAGCTGCTTGGAGTAGATCAGGTTTTGCTCGAGGAAATGATTGCCGCCTGGCAGGAGGATCAATGGCCAAACTTAGATTAGATGAAGGTAAGGTATCCCAGGCACGTGAGACTGCCAGGCTAATTGTGGAGGACACCCACAATTACACTGAACAATTCACTACCTCAACAGTAGAACGATCGATTTGCAGGCTGCTCGGAATCGATGGCGTTGACGCCATGGGTGTGCCCTTGCCTAATGTGGTTGTCGATCATCTCGAATCCCGCCAGTTGCTCGGTCATGGGGCGGCCTTCTGGTTGGGTCAGGCTGCCCTCTCGCTTGGTATGCCGCCTCAGGAAGTCGCGCAGTCTATCTCCCAAGGGGAGTTAGACCTCAGCCAGGTTGACCCTGTCGACCCCTTGGAAATTCAACTATGGGCAGAACAAGTGGCTGAAGAAGCCGTCGCAAAAATTCATCACAACCGCATAGTCCGTGAAGAAAAATTGCTCGAGTATGGCGACCATGGCGGACCCTTGATTTATGTTATTGTGGCAACCGGCAACATCTATGAGGATATTATCCAGGCCAGAGCAGCAGCCACGCAAGGAGCGGATATCATTGCTGTCATCCGCACTACCGGTCAGAGCCTGCTTGATTATGTCCCCTACGGTGCAACCACCGAAGGTTTTGGCGGGACCATGGCAACGCAAGAAAACTTTCGTCTGATGCGTGCCGCGCTGGATGAGGTAGGCGAGGAACTGGGACGTTACATCAGGCTCTGCAATTATTGTTCAGGGTTATGCATGCCCGAAATCGCAGTTATGGGCGCATTGGAACGACTGGATGTGATGCTTAATGATGCGCTCTACGGCATCTTGTTCCGGGATATCAACATGCAGCGCACGTTGATAGACCAATCTTTCTCTCGACTGATCAATGCTGCCGCAGGAATCATCATTAATACCGGTGAAGACAATTATTTGACCACTGCCGATGCCTATGAAGAAGCCCATACTGTTTTGGCTTCCCAACTAATCAACGAGCAATTTGCGCTTAAGGCTGGCTTGCCAGAAGAGCAGATGGGTCTTGGCCATGCCTTTGAGATAAACCCTGACCTGAAGAACTCCTTTTTATATGAATTTGCCCAGGCACAGATGGCAAGACAGATTTTCCCAAATGCTCCCTTGAAATATATGCCGCCCACCAAGTTCAAAACCGGTAATATTTTCAAAGCTTTTGTTCAAGATACACTCTTCAATATTGTTACGGTGACCAGTAACCAGGAAATCCATCTGCTGGGAATGCTGACAGAAGCCATCCATACGCCATTGATGGCAGATCGAGCTTTGGCAATCGAGAATGCGCGCTATGTCGCCACCAGCATGGCAGATTTTGGTCAGGACATTGAACTTCGCCAGGGCGGCATCATGGAACAACGCGCCAACCAGGTGCTTGACCTGGCGTTGGACCTCTTGCTGAGCATATATCGGGATGGTTTGTTTCATACGATTGAGGAAGGACGCTTCGCTGGCATAAAACGGCCCTTCGAGGGTGGTAAGGGACTGTCGGGTGTGGTCCTTAAAGAAGAACAATACCTTAACCCCTTTATCCAGCCTCTGTTGGAAGAATCGCGTCTCGGCTCCGAAAGATATCACCAGCACAAAGCTCGCTCCAAGCAAGGAGAAAACTATGAGTAGTGGACTTTATTCAACCCGAAAAGCAGATTTCGACACCACTCTGGACCTCACCCAGCTAAAGCCTTATGGGGACACAATGAACGATGGTAAGGTGCAGCTATCCTTCACCCTGCCCGTTTCGGATAGTGACGTTGCAGTTGAGGCTGCCAAACAACTGGCAGTAAAAATGGGATTGGTAGAACCCATCGTTTCTTACCATGCTCCCCTGGATAAGAATTTTAGTTTCTATGTGATCTATGGAGTGCTAGGTCATGTTATTGACTACACGCAAATCCATGTTAATTCGGTGGAAGTCGCCGCGATGACCATGGATGAAACCGATTCTTTTATACAGCAAAATTTTGGAAGAAAAATTAAAGTACTGGGTGCCAGCACCGGTACCGATGCTCACACTGTCGGTATCGACGCCATTATGAACATGAAAGGCTATGCCGGACATTTTGGTTTGGAGCGTTACAACATGATTGAGGCCCTTAACCTGGGGAGTCAGGTCACAAATGAAGATTTTATCCGTAAAGCAGTTGAGTTTGACGCTGATGTCTTGCTGGTCTCACAAACAGTGACCCAAAAGAACGTTCACATTGAAAATCTTACGGAGTTGGTGGAACTGCTCGAGGCAGAAAGGTTGCGCAAGCGCTTCCTCCTGATCATTGGCGGACCTCGCATCAATCACGAGCTTGCTAAAGAATTAGGTTGTGACGCTGGTTTTGGTCCCGGCAAGTTTGCTGACGATGTTGCCAGTTTTATCTGTGAGGAATTGGCTGCACGCAAGCAGCAGAACTCATAATCACATCATTATTGTTTTGAGAAAGGTAAGAAATATGAATAAATTGATTAGTCTGGACGACGCAGTTAATCTTGTGCGCGATGGCGACACTGTCATGATTGGCGGTTTTCTGGCGGTGGGCACGCCAGACCTGCTCATCGACGCCCTTATCGCTAAAGGAACCAAAGATCTGACCCTTATCTGCAATGATACTGGGTTCATTGATCGTGGTGTCGGCAAGATGGTTATTGCCAAGATGTTCAAAAAAATCCTGACATCCCACATCGGAACCAACAAAGAAACCGGTCGTCAGATGCTGGAAGGTGAAACCGAGGTGGTCCTGATCCCTCAGGGCACGCTAATTGAACAGATTCGTGCCGGCGGACATGGCCTGGGCGGTGTTCTCACCAAAACAGGACTGGGAACAGAGGTTGAAAAGGGCAAACAAATAATCGATATCGATGGCGAAAAATACCTGCTCGAGAAACCGCTGCGTGCAAATATCGCCCTGCTCTTTGCTGAAAAAGCGGATGAGAGAGGCAACCTGAGCTTCCATGGTGCCACTCGAAACTTTAACACCCTGATGGGCGCGGCCGCGGATATCTCGATTGTTGAAGCCTGCCAGGTCGTCAAGGTCGGAGAGATGTGCCCGGACGAGGTAGTGGTGCCTGGCATTTTTGTAAATCATATTGTTGATGGAGGTGCGCTTTGATGGATAAGAAACAAATGCAAGAATTTATTGCGAAACGTGTTGCTCTTGAACTCCAGGATGGTGATCTGGTCAACCTTGGCATTGGCTTTCCAACCATGGTAGCCAATTTCGTTCCAGAAAACAGAGATGTGGTCTTCCAATCAGAAAACGGTTTCATTGGTGTTGGTCCTTTTCCAACAGAAGACCAGATTGACCCTTGTATCTCCAATGCCGGCGGGATGCCTGTCACTGTCGTTCCTGGTGGAAGTTTTTTTGATAGCGCCTTGTCTTTTGGCATCATTCGCGGTGGGCATGTGGATGTGACGGTTCTGGGTGCTTTGCAGGTGGCAGAAAATGGCGACATTGCCAACTATATGATCCCTGGCAAGATGGTTCCGGGGATGGGCAGCGCGATGGATTTACTTAGTGGTGCCAAAAAGGTAATCATTGCCATGGAGCATACAGCCAAAGGTAACCACAAATTGTTAAAAGAATGCAGTCTGCCCCTTACAGCAGTGAATGCGGTTGACCTGATTGTTACTGAAATGGGTGTAATCGAAATTACGGATGTCGGTTTCGTTTTAATTGAACAAAACCCCGAATACTCCCTGGAGGAGATCCAGGCAGCTACCGGCGCTGAACTTACGGTCAGTCTGTCATTAAAACAAATGGTCTGAAAATAAATATAAATAAAAGAGTGCAGCTGTTTGAACTGCACTCTTTTATTTATAACTTTGATTATTTTAGTACTTGTAGAAGCCTTCCCCGGTTTTGCGGCCGAGTTTGCCTCCTCTGACCATCTTTCGCAGTAAAGGATGGGCGCGATACTTGCTGTCACCGGTTTCATTGTAAAGCACTTCCATGATTGCGAGGCAGACATCCAAACCAATCAGATCGCCCAATTCCAAGGGCCCCATGGGGTGATTGGCACCCATCTTCATGGCGGTATCAATGCCTTCAGCGCTTGCCAGGCCTTCCGCAAATATGCCGACAGCTTCGTTGATCATTGGAACCAGGATCCTATTGACAACAAAACCAGGCGACTCCACTACCTTCACAGGGGTTTTGCCAAGGTCGCGCGCGATCTGAATAACGCGTTCAACCACTTCTTCTGGTGTTGATAATCCAGGGATCACCTCAACCAATTTCATAACCGGGGCTGGGTTGAAAAAGTGCATCCCAATCAGGGGATGATTCAAACCCTGCCCAATTTCGGTGATCGAGAGTGAAGAAGTGTTGCTGGCAAAAATGCATTCTGGTTTGGTGATGGCATCCAGTGTCTGGAATGTCTCTTTTTTAACCGAGATTTCTTCCAACACGGCTTCAACAATCAGGTCACAGTCCGAGCAATCTTCAAGCATGCCGATTGTTATGCGATCGTTAATTCGGTCTGCTGCTTCCTGCTCCATCTTGCCCCGATCGACCCGACTCTGCAATCCTTTTGCGATACGTTGTTGTCCTTTTTGGGCGATTTCTCGGGATATGTCGGTAAGAATAACTTCGTATCCCTGGCTTTGCGCGAATGCCTGAGCAATCCCGCTACCCATTGTTCCTGCTCCAATAACTGCTACTTTCATAAATCCTCCTTGTGGTAAATCTGACATTTTGTTAGGTCAGTTTGGTACTAAATAATTATTTATTTTTGAACACTTTTTCTTTGCGTTTCTCCAAAAAAGCTTGCATGCCTTCCTTTTGATCTTCTGTTGCAAAGCAAGCGCTGAAGAGTCCGATTTCGTGTTCTATCGCTTCATCAATCGACATGTCAAGGCCATCATTCACCGCTCTTTTGATGTTCCGAATGGCAATCGGGGCATGGCTGGCGATGCGGGTTGCCATTTTCATCGCTTCTTCCAGCAAACTTTCTATTGGGAAAACAGCGCTCACCAGGCCAATCTGCAAAGCTTCATCGGCTTTGATGTTGCGGCAGGTGAAGAGGATTTCCTTCGCTTTTGAAGTCGATCCAATCACGCGGGCAAGGCGTTGAGTGCCTCCAAACCCAGGGGTGATGCCAAGTCCCGCTTCAGGTTGACCGAATATTGCGTTCTGGCTGCAAATTCGTACGTCACAGCTTAACGCCAGTTCATTGCCACCGCCCAGAGCGTAGCCATTGATGGCAGCAATTACAGGCAGCGGAAATTTAGCAATTCTGCTAAATAGCGCATTACCTGTTTCGCCGAAAACCTTTGCTTCAGCTTCGCTCATAGCACTCATTTCAGCTACGTCCGCGCCGGCAACAAAGGCTTTTTCTCCCGCGCCCGTGATTATCAGACAGCGAACTATATCTAAGTTGACTTGCTCCAGAACCTGATCAAGTTCTGCCAGCACAGCAGTGTTGAGAGCATTCAAGGCTTCAGGTCGGTTGATGGTAATCTTTCCGACAGCTTCATTTATTTCATACTGGATGTAAGTCATAATTTAACCTCCGGTTTTGCAATAGCAGTCGCGCAGCCCATTCCGCCACCGATACAGAGAGTGGCCAGACCAAGCCTGGCGTCAGGTTGTCGCTTCATTTCGTGAATCAAAGAAACCAAAATACGGCAGCCAGAGGCTCCAATAGGATGCCCCAACGCAATCGCGCCGCCATTGACATTCAACTTGTCAGTATCAATCCCCAACTCGCTTATTACGGCGATAGATTGGGCTGCAAAAGCCTCGTTGGCTTCAATTACATCGAAATCCGCGATAGTCTTGTCTATTTTTTCCAACAAATTTTTGGTTGCAGGCACAGGGCCTATGCCCATAATCGAAGGCTCAACACCTTCCAATGCGCTACCCAGCCAGATTGCTTCAGGAGTAACACCGAGTTCGCGTGCCTTCTCTTCGCTCATGACCACCACGGCTGCCGCGCCGTCATTAATTGTGGAAGAATTTCCAGCAGTCACCACCCCATCGGGTTTGAAGGCGGGTCTTAGCTTTGCCAGCCCTTCTGCGGTTGTATCCCCGCGGATACCTTCGTCTTCAGCAAAATCGAAGAGTTCACGCTTGATGCGCACCTGCACGGGGACGATCTCGTCCACAAATTTGCCCTCAGCCTGAGCCCTGGCAGCTTTTTGCTGTGAGGCGGCTGAAAACTTATCCATTTCCTCGCGGGTAAGGTTCCATTGTTCCGCAATGTTTTCTGCCGTGATGCCCATATGCAGCTGACTGAAAGCGTCTGTCAGGCCATCATTCACCATGGTGTCGACCAGTTTTCCATCGCCAAGGCGATAGCCAGCTCGCGCCTGTGGAAGCGCATAAGGTGCCGCCGACATGTTCTCCATGCCGCCGGCAACCACCACGTCGGCTTCACCAAGCAAAACCATCCTGGCTGCCATGTTGACGGCTTCGAGTCCCGAACCACAAACTACGTTGATGGTAATAGCTGGGGATTCGACAGGAATACCAGCATTTACAGCTGCCTGACGGGTAACGTTTTGCCCTTGAGCAGCCTGCAGAACGCAGCCCATATACACCATATCTACATCAGTTGGCTGAATACCTGCTCGGCGGATGGCTTCCCGGATGACAATTTCGCCTAGCTTCGCTACAGGAACGGTTGACAGCATGCCGCTCATCTTTCCTATCGCAGTACGACACGACCCGGCAATGACGACTTTTGCATTCATAAATGCTTCCCTTTCATTCAAGATCTGGGGTGAGATATTGACAGAAACAAGCGCAATCTAAACCATGGCAAGCTCATTCACTGCCTTCCAGACCGGATTGTCTGCCTGTATTATCCCACAATAATTGTTAAATTTGAGGCAGGAATATTCGTAGATATTTACGTCTTATAATTATAGTGACTTACGAGATATATTGACATTTGGAAATTAATAATCTTGTAATGCTTCGATCTGAAAACCTAGCAATTTGGCTTCTGACAAATAAAAGGAGATAATTATGAAAAAGAGCATGAAAAGAGTTATTAGTAAGTACATCGTCTGGTTTTTGGCGTTCGTCATGATGTTTTCAGTTACAGATCATGCAAATTCTAACGTGGAAAATAATGAATGTAAACCAGAATTTTTAGCAAGTGGAGTACTCTTTGGAACATCGAATAGCAATATGTATCGATTCAAAACCCATATAGAAGAAATTTCTGGGTTAACCATTTCATATCCAGAAACAATGACTCTTTTTGAAAGATACAGTCAGGAGCTCCCATATCCGGAACCTGACCGTATCTTGAAAAGAATATCAATTGTAGAAGGGCAGCTGTTTTTGGACATTGACGTTTGGTTGAAAATGGAAAGAGAGTTTGCTGATTGGTTGGGTATTCAAGATGAGATATTTACTTACACTCAAACAAACATTTATGGTAGTACCCCAACCGAGATCAAAACCCAGAAATTTGCCATTAGCATTCAAGAAAACTCCTACCCAAGAATGGTTTTATCAATCGAGTTAGGGGATTACTTTGTTCAATTCACTCAGAAGTTCACGAACGACACAATGGATTTCTTTAAATTTGTTAATATTATCTCCAACATTATGTTGGACGAAAAGATTTCTTTGACTGAATACTTTGGCAATCATTTTATCGTAGATGTTGATAGTTTTGCTGTTGCTAATCAAAAAGCAATTGAATCGGGAAAAGTAATTATCTCTGCTGATACATGTTGCGGACAATGTAGTCCGGGAAATCCATTCCCTTGCTGTAATACGGACATTTCAAAGGGAAACTGCACTTGGTATGTATACCGGCAATATGGTTATGTACCTTTTACTGGAGACGCAAAGACTTGGGCTGCGCAAGTAGCAAATCACGCGGGTTGGTACCATTCGCCTAGTCCAACAGTTCCGAACACAACCAGGAGCATAGGAGAGCACCGAAATCCTCCGTATGGTCATGTTGCCTACATTACCAGTGGCACCTCTTCGGGAGTTAACGGATCGGAACAAAATTTGTGTGAAACCGGTTGTCCGGTTTACTTTTATGGAAGACTTGTCAACAGGTTTTACGGTTTCATTTACCATATAAAAGATCTAATTCCATAAAGTTCGTATTCTACAATGGACAATAAGAGGAGAAAATTATGAAATTAACGAAGATGGTTTTGTTTACTGTTGTTCTACTTCTGATGTCAGGTTGTCAAAGCCCAAGACAGGTTACAGAAACAGAGATGTTCACTCAGTCCGTTCAGGCTGACATTCCCGCGACCACACAACCTCCCACACTGGAACCAAGCGACACCGCTACACCTCCACCGACAGAAAACCCAACACAAACACCAACTGAAACCCCCACGGAAGAGCCTGTGCAAGTAGATATTGATATTGTCGCAACCTACACTGCCGTCGCAGTCGATTACGAGTCACGTTTAGCAACGATGATGACTTCAGTGCTGGAGTGTGAACCAGCTCCCAGAGAGAGCGGCTGGCAGGATTATCGCATCGATCAGGTTGGACTAAGCATGAGCGTGCCTGCAGATTGGACCATGCCTTATGATTACAGAGACGCTGTTCCAGACCCTGTTGTACCCGGACAAAGAAAGCCCATCATGTTTCGTGTCGAGCAACTTGGACAGGCTTCTATAGGAGCTGGCGGGGGGTACGCCGAGGGGGTATCCCTTCAAATTTGGCGAGAACAAGAAGACGACTTGATTCGATTTATTACAGAGTTGCGTAAATGGGAGGCTGAACGCTTATCCCAAGGGAATATCATCCTGCCTGTGCCTTATATCAACTCAATCGCGAATGGTCACCCCGCAGCGATCTCATATTCCCCTGAGTATGATACTGGGGAACGCGGAGGAAGATGGGCGACTATTATTGTTGCCACAAAGATAGGAGATCACGTGATCATTATGAACTTCGAAGCAAGAAGCGGATATGACCCTACAGAGACGCTTTTGACCATGCTTTCTAGTTTGAGGATTGATGGCGTGGAAGGCGGAGTTACTGATATCAGTGAAACCGTCCTCTGCCAGGCGCAACTGTATACTTGCTTGAAGCAGTGTCCTGTTTATGAGCTTACCATTCCGGATCTCAGCGGCATTAATCCGTAATGGGCAAACACTGTTTGTGTGAGGTAGCTGAAAGTGATAGCTCATAGCTGATAGGAGAAAAAAACGAGATCGCATCGTTTCACTCGCGATGATGGGGTGATTTTCGTAGGGAATGGTCTTGTACCATTCCATTCACTCGCGATGACGGGATTTGGAGTCAATTGTCATTCTGAACGTAGTGAAGAATCTTGCTTTTCATTATGCTTCTCATTTATTCACCCGGTCAGCTCCTTCGGTACCCTCAGGGTGACAAAATGAAAGGTAGATCGCTCTGCATCTCGCGATGACGGGATTAAAGGCAGATCATCCCACCCCTGCTTCGGCGACGCATCACAATTCTTGACATTAGAACAAGTGTTCTATATAATTAGGGCATGATGGAACACGATCGCTCTGACTCACTGACTCTCTTCAAAATGCCGCTGCCGCCCAAGCGTTTTCTTGCTATCGGCACACACGCGCTCTCGAATCGCATGCTGCAACTTATCTCCGCCCTGGCACTGAGACAGACGGTCACCGTGCTGGATTGCGGCAACCGCTCTAACATGTACGCAGTCGCCAAACTGATCCGCCCCTACACGTCAGACCCGGTCAGCGTAATGAACCACATCCGCCTTTCCCGCGCGTTCACCTGCTACCAGGTTTTGGCGATGATCCGGGCAACTGCCAAAAACCCGCCCCGCGAACCATTGGTACTGCTGGACTTGCTGGCAACCTTTTTAGATGAAGATGTAGAACTTAAAGACAGCCAGCGCCTGCTCACGCACAGCCTGGGTATTCTCGAAAGCATGAGCCACTTCGCACCAGTGGTAATTAGCACGCGCCCGATCCCCGCCATTGCTGAAAACCGCAGCGTTTTGCTTGAGCGACTTAAAGCCAGTGTCGAGATTTGCTGGGAAGAACCACTCCCTCTCCCTGCCGATCAGGAGCGGCAGCTGGCTCTGTTTTAAGTGAGGTAATCATGGGAAGAACCATTGCATCTATCACTCAAACCTGGCAAGAAGAAGAAGCCGCACTCAATCGCTTCAAACGCGCTCTGCGCAAAGACGACCAGGTCCTGCTGGATGAATTGCTGGTAATGTCACGCCTTCACTTGGCTGAAGCCTCTTATGCCTCCAACCTCTACCCGCTCGATATGTACCTGATCGCCATTTTACTGGAGGTCTACAAGCAGCTTAAAGATACCCAACGCAAACTGTACAATCGCGATGTGCTCAAAGACCAGGCACGCCTGGAGGAAGAAGACGTTTTTCTCAAGCTGATCACCAACTACCTGGAAATTTCTTCTGAAAGACAGCAAGTGGAAGCCCCGCCCCAACAAAAGGAGCATGAACTGCAAGTGGCAGAAATCGAGGCTGCCTGCGCGTATACCGACTTTGAAGAGGCGCCGTGAGTCAGACACACTCCTTTACTGGCTGGCTGCTGGACCTCTACCTGAATCAGGAGCAAGGCTTGAGTCTCTGGTTCATCTCCGCGGACGATGACAGCCGCGTCTGCTTCGGGCAGCGTTTTCCGGTCAGCTTTTATGCTGCCGGTCCTAACGAAACCCTGCGCGCGCTCTGGAAGACGGTGTCCGGCCGCCAGGGGGTGCTTTCACTCAGCCGGCAGCGCAAACGAGACGTTTTCGAAGACCAGCTGTTGGACGTGATGGCAATTAAGATGGAATCCCCTGCCAGTCAGATCAAGCTTTTTCACGAAATTGAAGAAATCTTTCCAGACCTGACCTACTATGATGCCGACCTGACCATCAGCACGCGCTACATTGCCCGTTATGGTGCCTTTCCACTGGCCTTATGTCAGTTGGAGGTCGATCAGGAGGGACTGATTCAGTCTATCCAGGTGCTCAATGACCGTTGGGAGCTGCTGCCAGAGTTGCCGCCTTTGCGGGTGCTGAAAATTTGCCCGGATTCTGACCCCACTCGCGGCACTGTGCAGTCCCTTCTGATTCACAGTGACCGTTTTGAGCAGCGGCTGAGCCTCGACTCGCAGGGGCAATACCTGCAGACGCTTGACCAGATCCTGGCTGATTATGACCCCGACATTCTGGTGAGCGACTGGGGTGACAGCTGGCTGATCCCTTTTCTGCTCAAGCAGTCGGAAGAAACCGGGGTCCCACTGCAACTGAACCGGGATACCAGCCGACCAGTGCAGTGGCAAAATGAAACCACCTATTTCTCTTACGGGCACATCATCTATCGTCCGGAGGAAGCGCACCTGTTTGGCCGCTGTCATATCGACCGCAAAGCTGCCATGATGTGGTCAGATTACAGCCTGGCAGGGACACTTGAGATGGCACGTGTAACCACCTTGCCCATCGAAAAGGCTGCCCGCGTCTCGCCGGGTCAGGGCATTTCGGCCATGCAGGTTATTACCGCACTGGAAAAAGATGTCTTGGTGCCCTATCAGAAACGCCAGTTCGAAGAATTTAAAACCGGACTGCAATTGATCCAATCTGATCGCGGCGGCATGGTCTATCAACCCATCATCGGGCTGCATACGGATGTAGCCCAGATTGACTTCATCTCCATGTATCCAGCCATCATAATCCTGGGCAATATCTCCCCTGAAGTGCCGCTGCCAAACGGCTTGACCCCGGCACATGAAGACCTGGGCGTTGTTCCGCTGACGCTCAAACCGCTCTATGAAAAACGAGTCGCCATTAAACAGAAAATCAGGACTTATCCTGAGAAGCACCCCATGGTAGCCCACCTGAAAGAACGCGCTCAGGCACTCAAATGGCTCTTGGTGGTTTGCTTTGGATTTTTGGGCTATAAAAACGCCCGTTATGGGCGCATTGAGGCACACGAAGCCGTTACCAGGGGAGGCCGCGAAGTTCTCTTGCGCGCCAAGGATGTTGCGGAGGAGGAGGGCTTTGAAGTGCTGCACATGTATGTGGACGCGCTTTGGGTCAAGAAAAAGGGCTGCAACAAACCGGGACATTTCACTGAGCTGATAAAAAAGATCAACCACCGCACCGGTCTGACTATAAATCTGGATGGTGTATACCGCTGGGTGGCTTTTTTACCTTCCAAGGTCGACCCTCGAATTCCGGTCGCCAACCGCTATTTCGGCGTTTTTCAGAGCGGCGAGATCAAAGTACGTGGACTGGAAGCTCGCAGACGCGACACACCCGTTTGGATCGCTGGCGTGCAGAGAGAAATGATCAGCCTGTTGGGACGAGCCTGCACACCATCGGAGCTTAAGAGCTGCCTTCAGGATGCTTTTAACTGCTTTCAGCAAGCGCTTCAGGACTTGAAGTCCGGCCTGATCCAACCGGAACAATTGGTGATCAACGGTAAGGTCAGTTACGCGCTGGAAGCTTACAAGGCCTCAACCGCGTCAGTGCGGGCTGCCAGGCAAATGCAAGCGGCCGGCATGGCTGTCAAACCCGGTATGCGGGTGCGATTCGTCTACACACGCGGTGAACCAGATGTTGTTGCCTGGGATCTGGGAAGCCGGCTTGAAGTGGATGCCCTCGATTTGGATAAATACGTGGAGCTGCTTATTCGCGCCGCCAGTTCTGTGTTGTCTCCCTTTGGTATCCCAGCTGACATCCTGCGTGAGTGGAGCTTGTCAGAGGGTTTACAACTTCACCTGCCCGCAACGTCTTATTTGGAAGCAAATGAGGGCTGACAAGAAAGATTCCATCCACTAGGGAAGCAACCGAAAAGGATATGATCTGGTGCCCAATTTGCTTTTTTACTTACTTGAAAACTTGCCGTTTGCTATTTAGGTCAATTTGAAAAGTGGCTATTTTTTATTTTATTTATTTGTGGCTATGCGCATTGACCCAACTGAAAAGGTCGAACCAACTATAATGATTTCCTGAGACAATATTTCTCGTTTTAGTTCTGGTATTGAGTTATACACCGTGCTAAGATAAAATCATTATATGAAGAAGAAGACCCCTATCTACAAAACCATTCGGGCGGATTTATTACAGGAAATTGTGGATAGTAATTACTCTTTCAGGCAGTTACCGACAGAAGCAGAGTTGTGTGAAAAGTATGGCGTCAGCAGGATGACGGTAAATAAAGCCCTCAGCATTCTGGCTCACGAAGGTCTTATTCGTCGTATTCCTGGTAAGGGGTCGTTCGTCAACACCACGGAAATTAAAAAGAAAGTTGCCGAGCCCAGAAGTTTCAGCGAAGATATCAATACGGTTGGTGGCATACCCGGATCGAAAGTCTTGGTGTATAAGAAGTTGTTGGGGAAAGATGCTGAAGACGTCGCTAATATTTTTAGACTAAATGACGATGCCCAGATTTACTACTTTGAACGCTTGCGCAGCTCGGACGGTATTCCAATCGCGATCACCCGCACCTTTATCTCCGGTGAAGTGGTTGAAGAACTTCCTCAGCATGTGCTTGAAGACTCGCTCTACAAATATCTGCGGGAAGTTCTGGGGATATTCCTCAAGTGCTCCGATTATCAGATCCGGGCGCGGTTGGCAAGCCCACAGGAGAAGATTTTGCTCCAGTCAGGGGAAGAACCGCTCCTTGAGGTCAGGCACATTTCTTACACTCAGACCGATATCCCCTTTGAATATAACGAATCAGCTTATCTTGGGAGCAAATTTCTTTACGTCTCGAGCACTGCCTATCATCCTCGTTTTAAATATTTCGAAAGCGGCGAGGATATTTGACGCTCATTCACCGATAGCATATAATTATTTGTTTGAGGGGAAGTGCTGGAATTGGCAGACAGGCATGACTTAGGATCATGTGCGGCGACGCGTGAGGGTTCGAGCCCCTCTTTCCCCACTTCACAATAAAACCAAAGAGGTATACATTGAAAATTGAGAAAACTTTTACAGATGACCATCAGGTCCGCGTCAGGGCCGAATTCGAGCAAGAAATCCTGGAAGGCTTCAAGCGCAAGGGTGCCCGCGAAATCGCCAAAAACACGCGTATCCCGGGCTTTCGCCCTGGCAAGGCTCCATATTCTGTGGTTGTCAACCATATTGGTGAAGCAGCGATTCTTGAAGAAGCACTTGATCTGATGCTCAACGATGTTTATCCCAAAGTGCTCGAGCAGGAAAACATCGAACCTTACGCACCCGGCAATCTTGAGGAGGTCCCCTCGCAGGAACCCCCAATTTTCGAATTCCTGATCCCCCTCTATCCAGAAACCGAACTGGGCGATGTTGATAGCCTGAAGAAGGCTTATGAGCCCCCGGTCATTACTGACGAGGAAGTCGAAGACTCCATCACGCAGATGCGTCGAAACTACGCCAATATAATTCCGGTCGAGGGCGCGGCCCAGGTCGGTCAGCTGGTCTATATGACCATTGAAGCGGTTGATGAAAACCCAAAAGACCCGGAAGAAGTTGTTCTGGTGAAATCAGCCCCTCAGCAAACGCTTATTCCGACCCCGGAAGAAGAAAAGGAATCTGAATGGCCATTCAAAGGCTTTGCTCGGGAACTAATTGGCAAACAAGCGGAAGATCAGTTCTCAATTCCCCATACCTATCCTGATGATGAAAGACACGGCAGTTTTGCCGGAAAAGATGTACGCTTTGACATCAATATTCAGTCGGTGAAAGAACTGGAACTCCCTGAAATCGATCAGGAATTTTTGTCTACTATCGGTGGTTTTGAAAACGAGGCTGCCCTCAGACAGGCTGTACGAGAAAAACTGGAAGCCGACCAAACCACAGAATATGACAATAAATATTATCTTGAAATCGTCGATACCCTGCGCGAAGGGGCGACCCTGAAATATCCGCCCCAGATGATCGAGGACGAAGAAGAGGAAGTTTTACACCGAATTGAACACGACCTGGAGCACAGGGGGCTTGACCTGGATGTGTATTTGAAAATCCGCAAACTTGACAGAGACCAATTCCTTGAAGATGAAGTCAAACAAACCGCAAAAGAGCGGCTGGAGCGGTCTCTGGTGATGGATGCCATCTCCAAGAAGTACGATGTCAAATTCAGCAAGGAAGACCTGCAGTCGGCGATCTCCGCTGTGATCAATTCCCTGTTAATGAGTGGTGAATACGAGCAAGCCGAAAAAGAGCTGGGCAAAAAGCAATTCACCGAAGCCATCACCAATGAGGCCGCAAGTAACGCGCTTGAAAACGCCATCCGTAAGCAGCTGAGAACCATCGCTGCCCCGGAATCGATGCCTGCAGAGGACGAATCAGCCAATGAAGAGATCGTGGAGGGTGTCATGGATGCGCTGCAGGCTGAACCAGAAAGCGCGACTGTCGAGACCGAAGCAGATGAAGAGCAGACGCAGGAAATGCCTGAGGAACCCTCAATATCGGAAGAAGAACAAGACTAACGCTATTCTAATAATGCGCCTGTAAACTGATAGGAAAAAGGAAACAACTATGCAAAAACATGACTTTCAATCAGTGATACCAATGGTGGTTGAACGAACCTCCAGCGGCGATCGCGCTTACGATATCTACTCATTGCTGCTCAAAGAGCGAATTATCTTTGTCGGTTCGGCTATCAATGACCAGGTTGCGAATGTGGTTGTCGCCCAGCTGCTCTATCTGAGCCAGGTCGACCCGGACAAATCGATCCAGATGTATATCAATTCTCCCGGTGGTTCAATTTACGCGGGCATGGCCATTCTTGATACTATGCAGATGATCCCCAACACCATCAGTACGGTCGCGGTCGGCGTTACCGCTAGTTTTGGCACCGTCCTGCTTGCCGGTGGCACAAAAGGACAGCGTTATGCCCTGCCCCACGCCACCATTCACCTGCATCAACCTCTCGGCGGGACCGAAGGCCAGGCTTCTGATATTGAAATTATGGCCAAAGAAATTCTGCGGCTTAAGACTGAGCTGAACAAGTTCTTCTCAGATGTAACTGGTCAGCCGCTTGATGTGATTAAAAGAGATACAGATCGGGATTTCTATCTGACCGCCGAACAGGCAGTCGAATACGGATTGATCGATAAAGTATTAATCCCCCCTCAAAAGTAAAATGATCACCGATCATTTTACAAAGGTCAAAGGCCTCATCATTGATATGGATGGGGTTCTTTGGCATGACAACGAGCCCCTCGGCGATCTGCCGGGTATTTTCGCAAAAATCCGGTCTCTGGGGCTCGATTTTGTTCTCGCGACCAACAATTCCAGCAAAACAGTGAGCGAGTTTCAGGAAAAGCTAAAGGGTTTTGGTCTGCAAATCGACTCCAGTCGAATCGTCACCAGCGCCTTGGCTACTTTCCAGTACCTTAAGGAATCTTACCCTGAAAATAAAGTGGTCTATATCATCGGTTCAGATTCGTTCAGGGACGACGCGCGGAGCAAAGGTTTCTCAGTCTTGCTGGATGGTGAACAGAAGCAAGCCGATTTCGTGATTGTAGGGTTAGATTTCAAGTTGACCTATGAGAAAATCAGCTACGCCGCACGACAAATTATCCACGGGGCAAAATTCATTGCGACCAATACCGACGCGACCTTCCCGACACCGACAGGGGTAATTCCCGGTGCCGGCACAATGGTAGCCGCCGTTCAGACGGCCTCCGGCGAAGAACCGCTGGTCATTGGCAAGCCCGCAATCGGTCTGTACGATCAGGCAATGAAAGTGATGGGTCTGAGCCCCGATCAGGTATTGTGTATAGGGGACCGCTTATCCACCGACATCCTCGGTGCTAAAAATAGTGGCTTTGCTTCCGCTTTTGTCCTTTCAGGGATCAACTCTCTTGAAGACCTCGAACAGTGGGAATCAAAGCCCGACATAATCGTTGACGACCTTACGGCATTGATCTATGGATAAACAATTGATTCTTGATCTCAGCAAAGAAGAACTGGCAGTAGAGCTGAAAAAGTTGGGGCAGCCAGGTTTCAGAATTGACCAAATATTAAGAGGTGTCTACCAACACCATTATCAAAGTTTTTCAGATTTTGGCAACATCCCTAATACCCTCAGGGCTGAGCTGGATTCTAGGTTTCTGATCGACCCGATTGCAGACAGCAAATCGGTCACCTCCCGAGATAAACGAACAGTTAAGTATTTGTTTGAAGTCCAACAAGGCAATCGCATCGAAACAGTCTTGATGAAGTATGCCGACCGTAACACTGTCTGTGTCTCTACCCAGGTTGGCTGCCCGATGGGCTGCGTTTTTTGCTCTACAGGTCAGATGGGTTTCATCCGTAATCTGAGCGCAGGAGAAATTTTGGCGCAGGTCTTGTTTATCATGCGCACTTTGGAAGCCGATGACGAGAAACTTACCAATCTGGTTTTCATGGGGATGGGAGAACCTTTTCTAAATTATCAGACCGTTATGCAATCGATCGATAGTCTGACCGACCCCGATTTGTTTAATTTCGGAGCCAGACGCATCACCATCAGCTCCGTC
>Ga0265293_10005837_pt1 | contig 20241 bp, 19 predicted proteins | sample Munlanlewell138R_FD_192505 | JGI IMG/M metagenome (GOLD analysis project Ga0265293, IMG submission 192505) | Leachate microbial communities from a municipal landfill in Southern Ontario, Canada - Leachate well 138R | ecosystem: Engineered > Solid waste > Landfill > Unclassified | place: Canada... | reverse complement strand
TGCGTTTAAGCCAAACCAGTATAAGAACAATCCAAGACCTTGATCCCAGCCTGAGCGGACAAATCCAAGAGCAATGATCCCTAGTAGGGCAATTACGATAGCCCAAGAGAACACTTTACCGGCCTTAGAAGCCGGGGGGACTGCGGTTATGGCTGAAACATCACTGCTAATAATTTGTTGCTCAAGTTTTTCCATATGAGCTACAAGTCCAGGAGCATGGCCTGCTCCTACAACTGCAACTACCCGTTGGCCAGGGGCTTCATAAATCTTAGAGGCTAGATATTGATCACGTTCGTCAATTAATACTTTTTTCACAGTGGGGAGTTCTTGGGCCATTTCATCAAGCATTGATTGTAAAACATTTGTTTCTTTAAGTTTTTCTATTTCTTCACTACTAATTTCTTCATTCGAAAAAACAGCGGTGAGTAATGTTGAGATTAATTTAATTTTATTCCAACCATTGGAAAGGCGCCATGCCCGTTTGAAAGTAACTTGTATTTCACGATCACAAAAAGAGAGGGGAATATTTTTTTCGGTTGCTAATTCGGCTGCGCGCAGAATTTCATCACCAGGAGAAACCCCCATTTGATCCCCCAGTTTCTTTTGGTATGAAGAAAGGGCCATATTGGCTAAAAGGAGAAATCCCTTATTCTCTTTGAGTATTGTTTTTATATTTAGGTTTTCCCAGCCTTGGCTTTCTGTTTTAGATCGGTATCTCCCTTCATCCAATTCGACACAGATACGGTCAGGATTAATCTCTTCTATAGCTTTTGCTACTTCTTCAACACTATCTTGGGAAACATGAGCCGTTCCAATGAGAGTTATTTCTTTACCGTCGGCAAAAATAAGCCGTTGTATCGTGTCACTGATTTTTTCAATTGTCACTTGGTTCCTCCGCGTTTGTACAAATATAGCTATGATGTGCAAAAGGTACAAGGACTTGCTTGAGCAACTAAGGTGTTTAAGCTACTCTATCTCTATGCAAATTCTTTGGTACTTAGTAAAATTGTTCATGAGTCTGGGGCTTGGAGTAGTACTAGCAAAATTGGTTGGCAAAGACCGTTTTCAAACAGTTACTGGTAAAGTTCTTGATGGTGTTTTGTATGGACTGCTCTTTCTGATGGGCGTTAATACAGCTCGTATTCCCAATATTATAGCTCAAATTGCTCAAATGGGCTTAGATGCCTTAATCGCCACGTTGTTAGTTACAGTCGGTTGTATTATTACCGCAGCGCTACTTGGATTAGTTATACACAGAAAAACAAGTGCCGCGGAGCGCGTTAGACAACGAATTACTTGGCAACGGCTGAAAACACCAGCCTTAATGATTGGCTGTGTAATTGCTGGGTTTGTTGTAGCGTATCTTACGTCTTGGTTTAACTGGTTTGAAGACTCAATGATAACGCTAATCCTCTATTTCATGCTATTTTTGGTGGGCATGCAAATGGTGCAAAATGGTGTTAACCTAATACCACTGCTCAAATCTCCCTTGATGATCTTACTCCCCCTTTCTACGGTAGTAGGGACCTATTTAGGGGCTTTAGCGCTTCCTTTGTGCTCCTCTTATACACTACGTGAATCTTTAACACTCGTTTCTGGTTTTGGTTGGTATTCTCTTTCAGGGGTATTAATCAGTAGCTTAGGTAATCCACATCTAGGTGCCGTCTCATTTTTGAGTAATCTTTTTCGGGAGACCATAGCATTTCTGCTGATCCCGATATTAGCAACGTTCTCCCATTTTTCTTACTCTTCGGTAAGCATTGCAGGGGCAACTAGTATGGATGTTACTTTGCCATTACTGAAAAAAAGCCTCGGGGATACGATTGTACCGCTTGCCATTACTCATGGGGTAATTATGACTTTTACAGCTCCCTTTCTTATTCCTCTCTGGTATGCTTAGGGGCTATAAACTGGACCGCAATTTCGTATTCCCTTTCTTTATAGAAGCGGACAAAAAATAGTAATTTCTTTGCTAAAGAATAATCAAAATCAGTGGCAAAGCGATTAACTAACGGTAATAAGTGCTTCCCTTCGGTGGGGGCAAAAGGGACTTGATAAAACAAATACGAGCCGGCTTGGATGGTTTTAATAGGCTCAGAGGACTCTTCAGGAAGGCGAAAATAAGCAGATAGAGGGGAAACACTACACAATTCGGCAGTTAACTGGGCCTCACATTCTAAGCAGGCGTCAGTCCCAATAGGATATGCAGCAAGTTGCCCCATGATAAGGTCGTAGGCTTTATCACAGAAACGAGGTACGGTGAATTCAGTCATATACGGTAAGGGTTGTTGTAAGTGTAGTTGCATAGTTGCAGAATAATTCATAGGAATAGTGTAGTGAATAATCGAGTTAAAGTACAGTATGAACTCCAAAGACGTCGAAATAGAAAACGAATATCGCTACGGGTTACAGATGATGCTACCGTCCTAGTAGTAGCTCCTCTGAGGACCCCTCTAACAGTTATAGAGGAGGTGGTAATCAAACACTCCCCATGGATTACCGCAAAACTTACCCAAGTTAAACAACTTCCGCCATCCTTGCCCCCTTTAACCTACACCACTGGAGATCGGCTTTTAGTATTGGAAGAAGAGTGTACCTTACAGATAGAACATGGCGGAGTATATGCAACTACTTGTATCCGACAAGGTTCAACACTGATTGTCAAAACACGAAAAGGCTCTGGCGTACAGGCCATCCGAAAAGCTCTTTTAGGGTGGTATATAGATTTTGGAAAGCAACTTTATCACCAGTTGGTAACTCAGTGGATGAGCCAAATAGAAGAAACTCCTAATTTGGAACTGGCCTCTATCGAGATAGCTTTTTATCCAAAAAGATGGGGAAGCTGCTCCCAAAAGGGAGAGTTACGGTTTGCATTAAGATCGTTAATGCTTCCCTATCCCATTGTAAATTATTTAGCTTTACATGAAGTTGCCCATCTCTATTACTTTAATCACGGCCAAGAGTTTAAATGTTTCTTAGATACATACATGAGCGATTGGAAAGAGCGTCAAAAAACGATGAATAGACTACGGCGCCAAGCAGTAGCTTTTTAAGGCACGCTACCAACATAGTGCAAATTGTGGTATATATAAAAAATATTGAGGGGGGAGTATGAAACCGAATATGCTAGCTTCAAAAGTTCATCGAGTATATGCACGGATAGGAGATCGGGATCTTTTTGAAGGCATTTGGCCTATCCCACACGGAGTTTTATTAAACTCCTATGTTGTACAAGGCTCTCATAGCACTGCTTTGATCGATTTGGTAAAAGATTGGGAAGGAGCTGTTGATGTGATCCAAGGCCAGCTTAAATCGTTGAATCTCTCTTTTGAGGATATAGACTACCTTGTCCTCAATCATATGGAACCCGATCACACGGGATCCCTTGCCGAATTGTGCAAAAGGAATCCAAAGATAAAAATTATTTGTACAAAGAAAGCCGTCCCTTTAGTAGAAGCCTTTTATGGTGTTACCGAACAGGTACGTGCTGTAGTTTCTGGCGATAGCATAGATCTAGGAGGCAAGACTCTTGTATTCGAGGAGACTCCTAATATCCACTGGCCCGAGACGATGATGACCTATCTTCCCGAAGATAAAATATTGTTTTCCTGCGATGGGTTTGGCTCCTTCGGACAATACGAGCACTGCTATGATGATGAATTAACGGACAAAGAGTGGGCTCTGCTTATTCCTGAAACTGAACGTTATTATGCTAATATCGTCTCGTCTTTTAGTCCGTTTGTCCTCAGAGGAATTAAAAAGCTGGAAGCTTTAGATATTGCCATGGTCGCTCCCAGTCATGGCATTGTCTGGAGGGAAAATCCTAATCAAATAATTGAATTATATAAGAAACTAGCTGAGAACATGAACGGTCCTGCTGAAGACGAAGTAACATTTATTTTCAGTAGTATGTATGGGAATACGGCAGCCTTAGTTCCACTCATTCAGAAGACTCTCGAGGATGAGGGGATTACGGTCCACCTCCACCAAGTTCCTCAAGAGCATGCCTCGTTTGTGCTTGCTTCGGCTTGGCGTTCAAGCGGCCTTGTACTGGGGATGCCCACCTATGAGTACAAGATGTTTCCACCTATGGCCCATGTTCTCGATATCTTGGAACGCAGTCATCTAAATAATAGGAAGGTAATGCGTTTTGGATCTTTTGGATGGTCTGGTGGAGCGCAAAAGCAATTTGAACCTTTTGTAGATGCTCTTAAGTGGGACTGTGTTGGCATCGTTGAATATCAAGGGGCTCCTAAAGCAAGTGATCGTGAACGAGCAGTTGAATCTGCAAAAAAACTAGCACAAAGTGTAAAAGAATGGAGTCGAAGTTCTAAGTAAAAAGGCATTATATTAGACCAAGTTCCAATAATATGTATGAATAGCTCAATATTAGGGCATTAATAAGAGGAATTCTTTAGATAAATCGGTATCACGAAAAAGTGATACCGATTACAATATGGACTATTTTTATGTAATAATCGGGCAAAGATGCCGTAGAAATTGGGCGATTTTAGCAGTAGAAGAGATCGATAAGCGCTCTTTGACCGAATGGACGTCGCGCAAATTTGGTCCAAGCGAGACCGAGTCCATCCCCTCAATTAATGAGTTTATAATACCACATTCTAAGCCAGCATGAATTGCAGTAATTTTTGCCTTTTTACCCATGAAGCTTTCCCAAGCTGTGGCACATAATTGGGCAAGAGGAGATTCTGGATTGGGGGTCCAGGCCGGGTAGGGGCCTTCAAGACTTACCTGGGCTCCCGCTGTTTCAAAAGCAACCATAGCTTTACGAGCAATCATATCTCGTGAAGATTGGACTGAAGAACGGTGGCTGGTAATGAGGGTGAATGCTGAATCTGTAGTACGAATGATGGCCATGTTTGAAGAAGTTTCCACCATCCCTAAGATAGTATGGCTCATCCGTTCGACACCGTGGGGAGCTAAAAATAGGGCATTGATCAAAGCTAAACTTTGCTTTCTTGAAGCGGCTTGCTTGGGTGTAACTGCAACAGGTTCTATGGTAAGTTGCACCTTGGCATCTGTTTGCTCATACTCTTTTTTAAGATCCAAAAGAACTTTTTCCCCAATGTTGTAAAGCTGCTCTTTTGCATCTCTAGGTAAGGTGATAGTCGCTTTACAGACACTTGGAATTACATTCCTTTTAGTTCCACCATCAATACTGACTATGCGGATAGGGAAGCTATCGCTAGCGATGCGTAAAAAGCGCGCCATAGAAGAAATAGCATTTGCCCGTTGGATGTGGATATCGCCACCCGAATGGCCACCAAACAATCCATCCAGTGTAATAGCCCAAGTGGTCTCATTAGAGGGAACAGGCTCTTTTTCGATTAAAATTGTGCCATTTACTTCGATGCCTCCAGCGCAGCCAATATAGAAAACTCCCTCTTCTTCGCTATCAAGGTTAATCATTTTGCGACTTTGTATGTAGGAAGGGTCAAGGCCGAAAGCTCCCTCCAGTCCGGTCTCTTCCGCAACGGTAAAGATGGCCTCAAGTGGGCCGTGTTTAGCCTCAGGGTCACTAAAAAGATCAAGTATTAGAGCAATGGCGACTCCGTTATCTCCTCCAAGAGATGTTCCTTCAGCTTTTAGCCAATCTCCATCACGTTTTAAGATAATGGGATCTTTAGCAAAATCATGGATTACACCCTCTTTTTTGACACACACCATATCCATATGTCCTTGTAAGGCTAACGGGGGGATATGTTCCATCCCTTCACTCGCCGGTGCTTTTATAATTACATTTCCAGTTTTATCGGTGTGATGGACCAATTTGTTTTTGGTTGCAAATTCAATTAAATAGTTACGCACTCCTTCTTCATTCCCCGATTCGCGGGGGATGGAGGAGATCGCTAAAAAGTAGTTCCAAAGATTCTTGGGTTGCAACCCTGCAATTGCACGGCTTGAGGTTTCTGGTATTGTCATATAGTTCTCCTTCGCATGATGCTCATCTTGAAAAATTATCTCTAATTATCTTACCACGAATGAAGGAGCCTTTGAGCGTAAATTTGTCATCAAATACGACAATGTTTGCCAAATATCCAGGGGTAAGTCGCCCCATTTGCGAAAGGTCATAAATTCTCGCTGGATTAGCGGTAGCCATCTGGATTGCTGATTCAAGGGGGACCTCCCAAGTGACCAGGTTTTTTATTCCTTCCAACATGGTCAGAGCAGAACCCATAATTGTGTCGGGATCATCGGCAAGGTGAAAAGCTCCATCTTTAGCTAAGACCGCTAATTCTCCATTAATTATCATAGGGCCTGCTTCTTGCTTGGTTGGTTTTAAAGAGTCAGTTATTAAAACTACATTTCTGACTTGTTTATCCTTTAGAAGCAGTTTAACAAGCTCTTTATGGACATGAACGCCATCAGCAATGACTTCACACTGCATATCTTGTTCAATTAGTATTGCGCCTACAGTGCCGGGGTTACGATGGTGTAGGCGGCTCATAGCATTAAAAAAATGGGTTGAGTGGAGAATACCTACCTGCATGCCTTCTATAATATTTTCGTAGGTGGCATTTGTATGTCCGGCGAGCAGAACGATACCTTTTTTACTAGCATGAAGTGCTAATTCTCGCATCCCCTTTAACTCTGGGGCTACGGTCATGCATACAACGTGACCTTTTCCTGCTTCGATAATAGCGTTGAAGACGTCAAAATTTACTGGTTGTATCCCCTCTGGGTTTTGTGCTCCAACTCGTATTTCTGAAATAAAAGGGCCTTCAACATGAATACCAAGAATCTCAGCTCCTTTTTCATCACCGATGGCTTTTACGACTGCCCGTATGGCATCCAGCATATTTTCAAGTTTGTCAGTATAGATCGTAGGAAAAAATCCAGTTACTCCAAAATCAGCTAGCCGCTCTGACATCCCTAAAATTGAAGTGTGTGAAGCGTCATCTGTTCCGAAGCCCCCAATCCCATGCAGATGGGTATCAATGAATCCAGGAGTAATGAAGGCTCCTTGGACATCAATAATCTCAGCACTGGCCGGAAAACGTTTTTGCTGGAAGCGTTTCATATTGAAGATATCTCCAATAGTGCCGTCAGCATCAATAAAAAGGCCACAATCAGGTATTTTTATAGAACCAGTAATAACGGTTCCGTTAATCAAAACAGTGGTACTCATACGTGTACCTCCTGCCTGAAATATACGTAACGTTTGGGTGCTGGTCAAGTCTGGATGGGGGTAGGAAGGGGGGTCTCATCGATGAGAAGGTTGAGCCATTTACCACTTTTTATGCGGTACATTCCCACAAAGAATTTAAACAACTCTTCGAGTCCAACAAATAAATAGACAAAATAGATTGGCATGCGGAAAACCAAAGCACCAAGGAATGCACATGGAACACCGATTAGCCACACACCAGCTAACTCGGTAAACATTGAAAATCGGGTATCGCCGCCTGCTCGCAGGACTCCCACTACCAATATCATATTATAGGCTTTAATGGGGATTAACATTCCTAACACTATGAGGGAAAGGGTAGTTATACGGGCAACTGAGGGTGAAAGATTAAATGGGATAGGAAGCCAAGGAGAGAGTCCGGCAAGGGCGCCTCCTACGATGATTCCGGTTAAAAATCCAATGAGTAATAATTGTGTGGCATAGTTTTTTGCTGTAACAAGACGATTCTCGCCAATTTTATTACCAATCATAATAGCACTTGCATTACTAATACCCATCAGAGCTACAAAAAATAGGCCTTGAATTGCTTCAGTTACATTAATTGAAGCAATGACATCTGTTCCCATACGCGCATAGGCAATTTTATAAGCGGTCATACCAAACGCCCAAAACATTTCATTGAGGATAACAGGAAGACAAGTGATAAAATATTTTATTACCATCGGCTTTGTAAAAGATAATAATGCTTGCAAAGGAGCCGCAACATCTCGTTTCTTCCCATATATTATTCCAACTAAAACAATCACTTCAGCTCCTCTAGCGATCGTTGTTGCTAAAGCAGCTCCCCTCACCTCCATCCGTGGAAATCCAAATTTACCGAGAATGAATGCATAGTTGAAAATAATATTGAGGGCCATTGAGAATGCCGAGATGTAAAGAGGAGTTTTAGCATCTCCGGTAGCCCGCAGTGCAGTTGAATAAATCATCACGATAGCCGTAAATATATAGCTAATTGCTATAATTCGTAAATATTCGCTACCTCGTGCAATCACTAATGGGTCATTGGTAAAAATACGCATAATTAGCGCTGGGAAGAAAAATGAGAGAAGAGCACTCATTAGTGCGCCAATAAGGCTCACGATTAATGCTATTCCCATAATATGATAAATAGATTCACGGTTACCTGCCCCCCAGTATTGGGCAATAAAAATTGCGGCTCCACTACTGACTCCGAAGAAAAAAAGAGTAATCAGGAAAAACATTTGATTGGCTAAACCAACCGCAGCTAAAGCTGTTTCTCCGACTAGACCTATCATTAAGGTATCTATAAAAGAGACTGAATTTACTAATAGGTTCTGGAGCATAATGGGGAGCGCTAAATGAACAAGACGTGAGAAAAATTCTTTTTTATTTTCAAGTAAAACTGGAGTGTGTGTTTTAGTCATGATGGGGATGTATCATTTTTTGTGCGTTGTGGCAATTTGTTTCGCTTTGAACCCAGCAATATAGGAATTAAATTAGTCCTCTTTGTGATTTTTAGAGCTTCAAGCACTAGTTTTTTGTTTTCGGGGTTGTTGTAGTGTAAAAGAGCCCGTTGCAACCGGCGTTCTCTCCCCTTGGGGATATGTACTGGGGCAAAGTCGTGTCCAATTCGGGGATCCAAACCACTAAAATACATACAAGTAGCAATAGTGCCTGGAGTCGGGTAGAACTCTTGGACTTGCTCGGGAACAAAGTGGGTTTTTTGCAGGTAAAGGGCGAGGTCGACTGCCGCTTCTAAGGTTGTTCCAGGATGTCCAGCAATAAAATAGGGGATGCAATATTGTTCTTTACCTGAACGTTTGGTAGTTTCATAAAAATTATCAAGAAATTGTTCATACCAAGCGACCTTTGGTTTCCCCATGGCTGCTAGGGCTTCTGGATTGATGTGTTCGGGGGCTACCCGTAATTGACCGCTGACATGGTGGTTAACGAGGTGCTCCATAAATCGTTGGCGCGATTTTTCACTTCCGGTAGCCAACAAGTAATCATAGCGTATTCCCGAACGGATAAAGACGCGCTTTACATTAGGTACTGTGGCAATAGCTTCTAATCGTTCAATATAAGCTGGATGTGAGTCTTGAAGATTTGGGCAGGGTTCTGGGTATAAGCACATACGATTTTGGCAAGGGCCTGCAGTTTTTTGCTGTTGACAAGCTACATCTTGGAAATTAGCTGTTGGCCCTCCTACATCATGAATGTTACCTTTAAAATTAGATAGGGTTGTGATTTTCTTAGCCTCTCGCTTTAAAGAAGCTATTGAGCGATTAGTAATAATGCGACCTTGATGGCTAGTTATTGCACAAAAAGAGCAAGAACCAAAACACCCTCTGTTGCTCGTTATACTATATTGCACCTCTGCCAAAGCAGGGATACCACCCTTTGCTTCATAGGTTGGATGCCATGTTCGCTGGTAAGGTAATTCTTGAATTGTATCAAATTCAGTTTGAGTTAATGGTCGCATTGGAGGATTTACCAAAACAATGCGGTCCCCGCTAGCTTGAGCTAAAATAGTTTTATTAAAAGGGTTTTCGTTGCGCAATTGTAATTGAAAAGCTTCTGCATATGCTTTTTGCCCCTTGGCAGTGGGAATATTGCTTTGTTTGTCACGTTCAGCTACTTGTTCATACGTGGGTAAGGTTACAAAGTTGTAATTGCTTCTTTGCTGAATATACTGATCAAAATCCTTACTTGAGATATTAATTGTAGTACCAGGGATATCAAGGAGTGTATTAATTGGCTCTTGTTTTGCTAAGCGGAAGAGTATTTCAATACTTTGTAATTCCCCCATACCATAGACGAGTAGATCCGCTCTAGTATCGAGGATGATGCTACGGCGGACACGATCACTCCAAAAGTCGTAGTGAGCGAGTCGTCTGAGGGAGGCTTCAAGGCCTCCTATGATAAGAGGTGTTTGTTTGCCAAATGCTTGTTTGGCACGATTGCTGTAGGTAATAAGAGCACGGTCGGGGCGCAGTCCTCCTTGGCCTCCTGGTGAATAGGGATCGTCATTACGAACCTTATTATTTGCTGTATAGTGGCTCACCATAGAGTCGATATTCCCGGATGAGATCATGCAGCAAATTCGAGGGACACCAAAGGTGAGAAAGTCATCAATACGATCCCAACGTGGTTGCGCTACAATGCCAACTCGGTATCCATGGGACTCAAATAAACGTCCAAGGAGGGCTAAGCCGAAAGAGGGGTGGTCGACATAAGCATCGCCCGAAACGAAGACGATATCAACAGCGTCCCACCCTCGACGTTCCATATCAGCTCTATTAATTGCAAGGAAGGGGCTATCTCTATTCATTGAAAGTACTATATTGGATTGATAACCTAGTGTAAATAGGGTATGATGCTCTCTTGATTGCCATATAAAGTAAGAGGATTGGCCATGAGCTACATAGCAACGGAGTCTGCGATCTTTATCATTTTGAATCCAAGAGCGGCTAAAGGAAGGGCTCTTCGTCAACGCCAAGCTATAGAAAGTTATTTTTCTAAGGAAAACATAGCTGTTCAACTCGTTTTGACCGAAAAACCTTTAGATGCAGTGCAGTTAGCCCGAGAAGCTGTTTTAAAGGGGTTCAAAACAATTGTTGCTGCCGGAGGGGATGGAACACTCAATGAAGTTGTTGACGGTGTTGTGCGGGCAACTCGTGAGTTAGGGCTCACGAAAATTGATTCGCCAGTAGTCGGATTAATTCCGATTGGAAGAGGCAATGATTTTGCATATTTTGCAAAGATTCCAAAAAACGTTAAAAAGGCGTGTGCCTTAATCGCCAATGCAAATTGGAATGCTTTAGATTATGGTGAACTTTTTGGGGGAAACTTTCCTGAAGGCCGCTGTTTCATCAATGGGGTTGGCATTGGGATTGAGCCCATGGTGAATTTCATAGCTTCAGATTTTAAAAGAATTAGTGGTATGTTAAGTTATCTGTTAGGATTCATAAAGGTGCTTATGCATTTTCCTGATCCGATGCGGGTAACGATAAGGAATGGAAGTGAGGAATTTGTCTGTGATACACAGCAGATTTCGCTTTGTAATGGTAGACGGATGGGTTCGATGTTTATTATGGGGCCTGAAGCCGAATTAGATGATGGGCTACTCGATGTCGTGTATGCAAATAAACCGGTTAAGAAAAATGAGATTATGCGCTATGCGCTACGGTTTTTTGTTGGTAGTCAGTTAAAAACAGAACGTTTTTCTCTTTTTCGTTCAACCGACGTTACGATTACGGCTCAAGATGAAATATTAGTTTGTCATGCCGATGGCGAAGAGGTTTCTAGGGCTTGTAGTTCAATTTCGGTCCGTTTGTTCCCGGGAGAACTGAAATTTATCAGAAATTTGTAGTCATTATTTGACTAATGCCCATTGTAGGTGTATTGTTTATAATGCGTGCTTCTGTTGTTTTCCCATTAGATTTTGAGAGGAGTTGGTGTTGATCAAAGATATGGTACCTTCGGTGCATTTTTATGACCAAGATTTTGTAGATATGTATGACAGAACTTGGGTTTGGATAGATGAATACTGGGTGCAAGGGACAAAAGAGAATGGATTCTCTGGTTCGTACCTTAGTTATCCAGGAAAGGAAACCTTCAATCAGTTCCATGAATGCATGGTAGCTCTTTTTCTTGTGTATAGTAATCAAACTTATTCTCCGTTCCCAATTATAGACTATTTTTATAGTAAACAAGAGGAATCAGGGGCGATAAGGAGTGATTATTCTATTGAGGATGGTAGCGTTCAGGTAACTGCTGAGAATCCAGAGGGTGTTTGCCCTCCTTTATTTGCCTATATTGAGCATGGTTTTTATCATAAGATTGGAAATAAGAAACGGCTCAAAGAAATCGTTCCAATTCTAGAACTCCATTTTGACTGGCTTAAAGATAATTTTCTTCGTGAGAATGGACTCTATTCTGTCCCAGTAGAAGCCTGTATGTTAGGGAACGTTTCCCGAGAATCGATGTATTATCCTGTGGATTTTAATGCACAACTAGCAGTAAATGCCCTCTATCTATCGGCCATCGGGGATATTTTAAATGATAAAGAGTTAAGTTTTCGTTATAAACGACTCTATTTCTCTTTAAAAACTCGTATTAATTCCCTTATGTGGGATCCCGATGATTTCTTCTATTACGATTTAGATGTTAAAGAAAAGCGTACAAAGCGCAAGCACATTGGTGCTTATTGGACCCTATTAGCTGAGATCCCAAATGAAGAGCGAGCTGATGGTTTTATTGCCCATCTCAGTGACCCCAAAATGTTTGGCACAGAAAACCCTTTCCCTACAATTCCAGTATCCGATGCTGACTTTTCAGAGAATGGTAATGGATATCGTGGTGGAGTGGTTCCCTTTAACACCTACATGGTCGTGAAGGGCTTAGAGCAATATAATCAATTTGAATTTGCTCGCGAATGTGCGATTAGGCATCTCTATTTTATTTTAGATACCTTGCATCCAGAGGGAGAGGAGACGGGAGATGTTTGGGAGGCGTATTTACCAGGCAAAGAGGGGCCCTCTATTTGTAAAGATATTCCCAACTTTCCTAAACGACGATTTATCCCGATGCTAGGGCTTATTACCATAACGTTGATGATTGAAGATATTATTGGATTAGTCATCTCGTTACCGCGTAAAACAGTTGATTGGACAATGACTTCGTTAGAAGCCATGGGAATTGAAGGGTTGTCCCTTAAGCGGAATAAGATAACCATTTTAAGTAACAAGCAAGCACGTGGGTGGGAAATCCGGTTGGAATCCGAAAAACTCTATTACTTCACTATAGAGATCCTCGCTGAAAAGAAAAAGAAGACGCTCCCTATCCCTTCGGGTAAATGCTCGATGTTGATAGATAAGCTGTAGGATTTTCAGATGGGATGGATAGGGAAACTAATCGGAGGTGCCGTAGGTCTGGCTATTGGTGGACCACTTGGCATGATTGCTGGAATAGCTTTTGGCAATCTATTTGATCGTGCCGGTAAATTTACTGGACCACAGGATAATTCTGCCTATTTTGGCGAATCAAAGACGTTTACTTCACAACAGCAGTCTCAAATGGTTTTTTTTGTGGGAGCTTTCTCTATGTTGGCTCGCATTGCTACCGTAGATGGACGCCTTTTACCCGAAGAGCAGCGTAAAGTTGAAGAATTTATCCAACATGATTTAAAACTCGATCCCCAAAGCCGCCAGGCGGCTTTACGGGTTTTTAATGCTGCATTAACAGGTGGCGGTACTTTTGAACAGTTCGCTACCCAGTTTTATCAAAGTTTTGCCCATGAGCCCTCTATTTTAGAGTTGATGATTGATGTGCTTGTGCGAGTTGCAGCTGCCGATGGCTCTATCGATAGTGCAGAAGAACATTTGATTGAATTGGCGGCTAAGATATTTAGAATATCGGATACCTTATTAGCTAGCATTATGCGACGTTATAGCAGTATCGCGGCCTCTCCTACGAAAGCATATGCCACGTTAGGATTGCAACCAAATGCCTCCCTTGACGATATTAAAAAAGCTTACCGGAAACTCAGTATTGAATTTCATCCCGACACGATTGCTTCAAAAGGATTGCCCGAAGAGTTCACAACCTTCGCAGCCGAAAAATTTCGTTCTATCCAAGAAGCTTACGACACCATAAAGAAAGAACGGGCAATACCGTAATAATAAAACAAAGATAATCCTCGCTTCTATAGGTTTTGCTGGACAGGCATTTTTGCTTGGTCTAAACTAGGGCCAAGCAGGAGGAATTATTCATGCATATAGTCGTTCTTGGTGCAACCGGTCATATTGGAACATTTCTTATCCCCCGTTTGATTGAAGCAGGCCACTCTGTTACTGCAGTATCGCGGGGCAAAAGTAAGCCCTACCTTGATCATCCCCATTGGCGTTTAGTACGCCAGGTGATCTTAGACAGGGAAGAATTGGAAGCTAACAATACCTTTGGGGAGGCCATTGCCCAAGAGAAACCGGATGTTGTTATTGATTTAATTTGCTTTACGCCAGAGAGCGCAAAGCAGCTTTGTGAAGCGCTTCAAGGAAAGATTCAACACTTTATCTCATGTGGTTCAATATGGGTTCATGGACCGGCTGAAGTCGTGCCAACAACTGAAGATCATCCTAGAAATACAATAGGAGAATATGGCATTGGAAAAGCAAAAATAGAGGCCTATCTACACAAGAAAAGTCGAGAAGAAGGCTTTCCCGCTACTATTATTCATCCAGGTCATATTGTTGGTCCTGGTTGGTTGCCGTTGAATCCTCAAGGTCATTTTAATAAAAAGGTGTGGGAGACCATCAAAAAAGGTGAAGCGTTAACACTTGCCAACTTAGGATTAGAAACAGTTAATCATGTCCACGCTGATGACCTTGCTCAACTATTCATGCTTTGCCTAGAACGGCGTAGCGTTACTTTGGGAGAGAGTTTTCATGGTGTTGCCGCTAAAGCGGTTACCTTGAGGGGTTATGCGGCATGGGCCTACCGTTATTTTGGGAAAGAACCGCATATAAAATACTCTCCTTCTGGTGAGTTACAAAGTAAGCTTTCGAAAGAAGATGCTTGGTTTATGATGGACCATGTGAGTCGGAGTCCTTGCTGTTCAATAGAAAAAGCACAGGATCTGTTGGGTTATAAGCCACGATATACTTCATTTCAAGCTATTGATGAGGCGTTGCAGGCCTTGATTCGGCAGGGAGCGTTATAACAAAAAGAGAATCTTTACTCTTTAAAATTGACTCTTCCCCGCATAGATCTAGCGAGGGTCAAACGATCAGCATACTCGAGGTCTCCCCCGATAGGGAGACCTGATGCTAGTCGACTAATAGTGAGAGATTTTCCTTTTAGGACATGCCTAAGATACATTGCGGTAGTATCACCCTCTTCAGTGGGGTTTGTCGCTATGATAAGCTCTTGAAAAGTCCCTTCATCTATTCGTTTAACTAGGTTGGCAATATCTAATTTATCTGGACCTATTCCTTCTAGGGGCGATAACGCACCACCTAGGACATGAAAGAGACCGTTATAAGAACCACTGGCAACAATAGTAATGACATCCTGAGGTTGTTCCACGACACACATCAGGGTGCGATCTCGATTGGGGTCACTACAGATAGGACATGGATCGGTTTCTGTATAGCTACCGCAAATCGAACAAGGAAAGATAAGATCTTGAATAGTGGCAATTGACTCGGCGAGGAGTTGGTTGTAGTGAGGATCAGTTTTTATGAGATGGTAAGCTAAACGTGAGGCGCTTTTAGGCCCAATTCCAGGGAGTCTGGAGAGTTGTTTCACCATTGTTTCCAATGCATTCATACCGGCATTCCACCTGCCATCGAGGTCGCTTGTGTTTTTAGTTGTTCCTGAATCTCCTGGACAGCTCCATTAAAAGCTGAAGCGATTAACACTTCAAGAGTCTTGATATCATTCGGGTCGACTATCTCTGGTGCAATCTTAATTGATTGGACTTCCATTTTCCCGTTTACAGTTATTTCAACCATCCCAGCTCCAGAACTACCGGTAGCACGCATATTTTCTAGTTTAGATTGCATCTGTTGCATCTGAGATTGGAGGTTCTGCATATTTTTTATAAGATCGAATGGGTTCATGATTGCTCCTATTTATTGTGAAAGTAATACTTCGCCCCGAAACATGGTAGCGATAGTTTGTGCTATATCATCAGTAGGTGTAGCTTTTTCTAGTTTGGGTTCTTCTTTAGTTTCTTCTTTAAGAAATTCTATCTTTCCATCGTAACCGGTATGGCGTAGAATCAGTTTTCGTAAGGTCGCTTCATTCTGCTTTGCATTTTCAAGTGCATAGTTAGATGCAAAGATAAAGCGGAGACTCTTCTCATCTTGATGCACATCGATAGCTTGGCTTAATACCATCCCAACCGGGTCTCGTTCAGCGGCTAATTCTTGAATTAATTCAGGCAATAATGCCTTTGTAATTGGTTTAAGACTTTTAACTGAATCTGCCTTTTCCGGCTGCGGTAGTTCTTGTGTTACCTTTTTATCTGCTATTGGTGTTGCAATAACTGGTGTGGGCACAGGTTTTGTAATAACTGGTTGTGGGGTAGCAAAGGATTGGAAATTAGTGAAATCCCCTGAACTGAGTGCTTTTTTTAGTTGTTCTATTTTTTTTACAAGGGTTGCTGAAGAGGCCATGTGACGAAGGTTAGTTAAACGGCTTACGGCCAGTTCTAATTCAAATCGTGGATTTATTGAGAAACGAATATCGCGGTAGAGTTGCAAAAACAGTTCTAATGCTGCTTCTAATTGCTCTTCACTGTAGGCCTCTCGAATAGCTGCTGGGATCTGGGTGACTTGTAAACCAAGCACTGACTCGTTGGTGATATTGCGTTTAATGAGCAAGAGCGTCCGGATATATTCTCCAAGATCTTTAACACATTGTTCAACGGAGACACCGCCATCAAGGAGTCGGTTCAAAGCTCTCAGCGCCTGATCGGGATGTTCTTGGAGTAAGGCCTCCATAATTGCAGATATTTTATCTGTACCGGCAAGACCCAATTTTTGTTCAATCTTTTCTAAGGTGATTGCACCATTACTGAAGGCTAGAACTTGGTCAAATAACGTGTAAGCATCACGCATAGAGCCAGTTGCTTCTTTCGCAATCCAAAACAATGCTTCATCTTCGGCACTAACGTTCATCTCTTCAACTGTTTCGGCGAGTACTTTTTTAATAGTTTCTAGTGGAATGAGTTGAAAATGGAATTGTTGACAACGCGAACGGATAGTCGCGGGCACTTTTTGTGTTTCAGTAGTGGCAAATATAAAAACTATATAAGCGGGTGGTTCTTCAATGGTTTTTAGCAAGGCATTGAAGGCACTTGTTGAGAGCATATGTACTTCATCAATAATATAGATTTTATAACGACTACTTTGTGGTGGAAAGAGGACCTCGTCTTTGATGACTCTCACATCGTTTACTGAGGTATTACTGGCTCCATCAATTTCTATGACATCGGGGGCGTTGCCTTGGGTTATCTCTTTACAATGGCTACAGACACCGCATGGATATGCCGTGGGGCCTTGTTCACAGTTCAGGGCTTTAGCCAGAATTCGGGCAGAAGAGGTTTTTCCTACTCCGCGGGAACCACTGAATAGATAGGCATGTGCTATACGCCCTTGTTCTATCGAATTTTTAATAGTTGATACCACAAATTCCTGGCCAACTAAGTTATCGAATAGTTGTGGTCTTTTACGTGTCGCTGTTACTTCGTATGCCATTGCTTCTCCACTGTCTTTAGACAGACATGTAAGACTATACCATGGGCACGTTAAAATGAAAAACCCCCTTGGCTCCGATACATCGCCTGTGGCTCATCGATCAATCGCTTACCGCTGCTACCTTCCGGTCCTGACGGGTTTGGGCGAAGAGCGATAGCACAGAATCTATCATCAACACCAAGGGGGACATCACGGAGAGAGAGGGATTCGAACCCTCGGAGCCCGGTTAGAGCCCACACCCCTTCCAAGGGTGCACCTTCGACCACTCGGACATCTCTCCCAAGTTCACATACGGCGCAAAGAAAACGGAGAGAGAGGGATTCGAACCCTCGGTACCGTAAACAGTACAACGGATTTCGAATCCGTCTCCTTCGACCACTCGGACATCTCTCCTAGCAGGGTCTCGCCATATGTAGCCAAGAGGATTCGAACCTCCGACCTCCAGATCCGCAATCTGATGCTCTATCCAGCTGAGCTATGGCTACAAAATACACATTCTATTTTCAAAAAAACAAAAAAAACGGAGAGGGGGGGATTCGAACCCCCGGTACCGTTACCAGTACAACTCCTTAGCAGGGAGCCCGATTCAACCGCTCTCGCACCTCTCCAGGAGCTACCAACAGGTAGTATAATACAACCTGATCGGATGTATATTAAATTAGCGGAGAGAGAGGGATTCGAACCCCCGGAGACTCGCGCCTCAACGGTTTTCAAGACCGCCTCCTTCAACCGCTCGGACATCTCTCCAATCAGGATTCTCACTATAGCGATGGTGTAATTCTTTGTCAAGTAAAGTGGGGAAAAGGAGAATGGGAAAATGGGGGTAAGAGAGAAGGGGTGGAAGGGGAAAACTTGACAGATTGGCACATGATCGTCATGATAGAAAAGAGGTGCGACATGGCAAAGGTTAAGATGGAGAAGCTGCAAGCTGCGCGAATGGGAAAAAATGCCTTAGAGATGGTGACCTCCTTGATTGAAAGGTTTGGAAGTCGCCTAAGTGGGAGTTCCGCTTGCCTTGATACTGCGAGGGTGTTAGCAGATGAATTGCGACCTCATTGTGACCGTGTAGAAAGTGAAGCATTTTCACTCCACCCTAATGCTTTTTTAGGTTGGATTCGGATAATGGTTGTCCTCTATCCCCTCGCTCTGATTTGTTTTTGGCTTTCTCTCTCCTATATTGCCTTAATTCTAACGGTTAGCGGGATCTTGATTATGGTGTATGAGTTTTTCCTCTACCGCCAAGTGATTGATCGCTGGTTCCCGAAAGTCACCGGAAAAAATGTCTATGGGATTATTGAACCAGAGCATTCTGTTGAAAGGACGGTTGTCTTTAGTGGTCACCATGACAGTGCTCGGGTCTTTAATTTTTTGACCCATAAACCCCATCTCTATGTTATTCGTATTAGCGTTGGCCTTGGTGCCTATTTTGCACTGACTTTAGCCGCTTTGATCCAAACTATTGTCCATCTTGTCGGTGGGAAGTTTTTTTCTTTTGGTTTCCCGTCCATTTTCTTTGTCTTGTGTGCCATTGTTTTAACCATCGCGTTGCCATGGGTTTTACAGCTCTGGTTTTTTGCCTCTAATAAAGGGACCCCAGGGGCTGGTGATAACCTCATTTCATCGGCAATGGCCGTCCAGTTAGCCCGCTATTTTAGGCAAAATGCTGATAACGGTTCTCCTTTACGCAACACGCGGGTTGTATTAGCTAGTTTCGATGGCGAGGAGGCCGGATTACGTGGGTCGAGAGATTTCTATAGCCGTCACCGTGAAGATGCCACTGTATTATCGAAGAAGAGTTGGAATTTTAACGTTGATTGCCCCTATAATGCGAAAGACCTTTTCTTCCTGACAAGCGATATCAATGGGAGTGTTAAGTTATCGCAAGAGATGGCCACTCAATGTGTCGCTATTGCTAAATCGATGGGATTCGAGGCCTTCAGCCAACCAATTGCTTTTCTTACTGGGGGAACCGATGCCGCTGAAGCAGCCAAAGCTGGACTCGAAGCGGTAACACTCATGGCGATGCCGTGGCGTAATGTTGAGCGGGGTAGCGTTTATCATACTCCAGACGATTTACCCGAAGCGATTGATCCACGTGCGATTGAAGAGACCTTATCGATTGCTATCCGTTTTATTGAACAACTTGATGCTCAGGAGCTTGGGTAACCAAAATTACAGCAGTGCCTGCACTGAGATTGGTAATCTGGGTGCTTACTGTTTCCACTTGTGAAGTTGGGACAATAGCTTCAATGGTTACTTGTGTAGCGAAGTCTGCTTTGAATTGGCTCTTGTTCTCATTTAGAAGGTTTTGCACCTGTTCGTAAATATCGTAGTCAATAGTGATCTCTAACGTTGTCCTGTGGATGAGTTCTTCTGTTTTGAGAATACTGAGAACAGCCTTGGCAGCATCTCCATAAGCTTTTACTAACCCTCCGGTTCCCAAGAGGGTCCCTCCAAAATAACGGACAACCATGAGGAGAATATTTGTAGTATTACTTCCTTTTAGCACCTCGAGCATAGGTCGTCCGGCAGTATGTTTAGGTTCATGGTCGTCGCTGAAGCTAAATTGAGCGCCATCTTCTCCCATAATAGCAGCATGCACCACATGGTTTGCTTGTGGATGCTGATTACGCACCGCACTGATCATTGCCTTCATTTCTTCGGTATTGGTTACAGGTTCCGCTATGGCAATAAAGCGGGAACGTTTTACTTCAATTTCAGTACTGGCTGGGGCAATTGGAATTCGCATACTCTATAGTAGCATGCTCTGTAGCTATGACTCAATTATTTGGTGACTGAGCATATCGT
>Ga0265293_10005836_pt1 | contig 20243 bp, 16 predicted proteins | sample Munlanlewell138R_FD_192505 | JGI IMG/M metagenome (GOLD analysis project Ga0265293, IMG submission 192505) | Leachate microbial communities from a municipal landfill in Southern Ontario, Canada - Leachate well 138R | ecosystem: Engineered > Solid waste > Landfill > Unclassified | place: Canada... | reverse complement strand
CTGCGTTATTTAGCTGCACTTCTATATTTATTCTTTCTTCTCTTTCTGTCTTTATTTTTATGTCTAGGATAGATCCTTTGTCTCCGTCAAATTCCTGGATGTTAAAGGGGCTTAGATGTATTATTTCCTTGATTTTCATTTCCCCATCTAATTCCAATATCTTGTTTAAAAAGTCCATTAGTATTATTTTGCTGTTTTCCTCTTCTCTCCCGAATAATGCCTTAAATATTATATCGCTTAATGGACTTAACAGTTTGTTTCCCATCGATACCACATCCTTATCAGTTGTTCTCTTATCTTTATTATACCCTATTTTAGTAACTATTTTAATAGGAAATTATAATTTAAGGTTTTGTCTTGCAATTACAAATCCCCATAGTCGCAAAATTGTCTTTTGTGTCTATGGGGATAGGTTGTGATAAATCATCAATATATTAGTGTAACTTATTTTTTATTGTCTCCTAATCTTGTCCTTAATTAATTTAATAGCCCAATTTACCTCTTCTATCTTAAATATATATATTAAGATTCCATAAGCTAAGGCCCCTGCTCCCACGGAAACTAATAGAGAAGTAAGCTCATATAGGGTACCTATACCTAGTCTTATGGAAATAATATCATATAGGAAATAGACTACAATACCCATAATAATTGATGCAGTCAGGGATTTAAGCCCAGTTTTAACAGAACTTAATAACCCAAATGGACCAATTTTTATCCTTAATTTATATAATAAATATATTAGGGTAATTATCGTTGATAAAGATGTAGCCAATGCCAATCCTGCATGTTCCATATACTTAATTAGAATTAGGTTTAGTACTATATTAAGTCCTAGGGCTATTATGCTATTATTCATCGGTGTTTTAGTGTCTTGAAGGGAATAATATGCTCTATTTACCATGGATTTCATAGATGAAGCAACCAATCCTACAGAGTAAAACATCAAGGCCCCCATAGTCATATAGGTTGCTGTAGAATCGAATTTACCCCTCTCAAATGCAATCTTAACAATTGGGTGTGCTAGTATTATTACCCCTATGGTTGCAGGTATGGTAATTAACATGACTATATTCATTCCGTGTATTATTGTCTTTTTTAGTTCTTTGTAACCTTCACTGCTGGCATCCTTTGAAAACATTGGATATATTACTGTGTTTATGGCTGATATAAATGTTCCCCTTATGATACTGTCCAATCTTTTCCCGTATTGCAGGGCCGATACGCTTCCTTCTACTAGATTTGATGCCATGGACTTATCTACTATATTGTTTATATCTTCTATGGTGGCACTAATTAAAACTGGTGGCATTAGAGATATCATTTTCCTTACGTATTTATCGGTGAAGTTTAACTCAAACTTATATTTAAATCCTGATTTTCTTAAACTTGGATATTGTATTAATACCTTTCCAAGTACTGCTATTACTGATACTATCATCAGTCCCCTTATGTCAAACTTGCTGGATAAAAAAAGAAGAAAAAATATGTATATTAGGTTATAGGGAAATGCTGATATTGCAGACTCAAAAAACATGGATTCTGATTGAAGGTATCCCCTGAAGGTTCCTTCCATACTGGCAAAGAACATGGTAGGAAGTCCTATTCGCATCAAGAGAACAGCTAATTTAAACTGTTCTCCCTCAAATCCTGAGCCTATTATCTTTATGACTACTGGAGATAGTATCCAGGCTACTATCATTAGTAATATTGATATTAGGGATATGATATTTAATAGATTGTTTGTATGGTTTAGTTTTCCTTCCTTGCCTTTCTTTGTCTCTATATCTGCAAGTACTGGTATCATGGTAGTATTTATTGCCTTTGTTATCATGGTGGTAAATAGAGCTATGGCTGATAAAGATATGAAAAAGGTATCTGTTATATATCCTGAGCCGTATTTATTTGCTATTAAGGATTCCCTAGCATATCCTAAGAATTTACTGACAAATGAAAAATATATTATTATTGCTACTGATTTTGCTGCTTTTTCAGACTTTGACATGTGATTCCTCCATTGATTAGGATTCTAATCCCTTGCAAATATATCCCTTGTATATATCTTTTCTTCTACATCTTCTATATCTTTATCTATTCTGTTTACTACTATGACGTCTGATGTTTTCTTAAATTCTTCTATGTCTTTTATTACTCTTGAGTTGTAGAAGTTATCTTCTTTTAGTACTGGTTCGTATACTACTACTTCTACTCCTTTGGCTTTTATTCTTTTCATTACTCCTTGGATGGCTGATTGTCTAAAGTTATCTGAATCTGTTTTCATTGTTAGTCTATATATGCCTACTACTTTTGGTTTTCTTTTTAATATCATGTCTGCTATATGGTCTTTTCTTGTTCTATTGGCGTCTACTATGGCTTTTATTATGTTTTGTGGTACGTCTTTGTAGTTGGCTAGTAGTTGTTTTGTGTCTTTTGGTAGGCAGTATCCTCCGTATCCAAAGGATGGGTTGTTGTAGTGGCTTCCTATTCTTGGGTCTAGGCCTATTCCGTCTATTATTTGTTTTGTGTTTAGTCCTCTTACTTCTGCATAGGAGTCTAGTTCGTTAAAGAAGGCTACTCTCATGGCTAGGTATGTGTTTGCGAATAGTTTTATGGCTTCTGCTTCTGTAGAGTCTGTGTATAGTACTTCTATATCTTTTTTTATGGCTCCTTCTTTTAGTAGGTTTGCAAATTCTTCTGCTTTTTCAGATTGTTCTCCTATGATTATTCTAGATGGATATAGGTTGTCATATAGGGCTTTTCCTTCTCTTAGAAATTCTGGTGAGAATATTATGTTTTCTGTTTTATATTTTTCTTTTATTTCTTTTGTGTAGCCTACTGGTACTGTGGATTTTATTATCATTGTGGCTTTTGGGTTTATTTTAAGTATGTCTTCTATTACTGACTCTACGCTTGATGTGTCAAAGTAGTTTTTGTTTGGGTCATAGTCTGTTGGTGTGGCTATTACTATATATTCTGCTTCTTTATAGGCTGATTCTTTGTCTGTAGTTGCTATTAGGTTTAAGTTTTTATTTTCTAGGTATTCTTCTATTTCTGTATCTGATATTGGCGATTTACCTTTATTTATCATTTGAGCTTTTTCAGGATTTCTGTTTAGTACTTTTACTTCGTTGTGCTGTGCTAGTAATACTGCATTGGCTAGTCCTACATATCCTGCTCCTACTACTGTTATTTTCATTTACTATTACCTCCGTTACCTTGTAGTTTCTGCTTTTTCCCAAAATGGTTTTGATTTTCCTGTTAATTGATTTATTGCACCAAACAATTGTGCTACCAGTGTCATACTATAATAATATGGATAATAAAATATTCTATTTTTGAATCCAAACATCTTCCTTAATAATGCCAAAAGGTAAAATACTAACTGAAGGATAAAAAATATTAAATAAAAGTTGCTTTCTTTTACTAACAGTCCATTTGAGACAAATGCAATTGAATGAAGTATAAATAGTGAATATCTGAGTCCCCTGTGACCAAAGTAAAAGTAAGAAAACCAACCATTTTTGAAAATATTGTATCTTTCCACATTGACGAAGGCTCCTAATATTCCCCTAAACATTCTAACTTTTCTTTTGAATTCATCTTCTGACGTCTCTCCTGCTTTTTCATAGGCTATGGCATTTTCGTTGTAAATTGCCCTCTTTTTGTTCATTCCTGCATATTGGGGCATAGCTGAGTCATGGCACCTTATAGGGTCAAAATCTATATACTCGCTTTTCCTGATTGCATATACAGCTCCATTTCCTGCTGTAATAGTTTTTATATTGGATTCTACTTTTCTCATATATAAATCATAATTCCAGTATTTATTTTCTGCTGCACTTGATGTATGTTCTAAATCATTTACATATTTTAATCTCCCCGTTACATAGATAATGTCTTCTGATGTGAAAGAGGAAACTAGATGAATAATTGAATCCTTATCTAACATCGCATTAGCATCGCTAAAGACAAGTATTTCGCCCGTGGCAGTTCTAACAGCCTCATTTTGGGCATTTGTTTTTCCCTGCCTTTTATTTACCTTGTATAATGAAATCTTATTAGCTTTATTTGTTTCTATATATCGTTCTACTATTTCATTAGTTCTATCTGTACTGTTATCTGATGCTATGATAATTTCCATAAATTCCATGGGATAGTTAAGGCTAGTTAAATTATCTAACTTCTTTTCTATAACATCTTCCTCATTGTGTGCTGGTATTATTATAGAGACAGTTGGCCTCAGATTTAGATTCACCATATTCTTTTTATTTTTTATTGTTCTATCTAATATCATTAGGGATAAGGGATACCCAATGAAAGAATAGAATATCAAGAATCCACTCAACCAAAATAAAATTTTATGTATTAGCATTTTTTATTCTCCTAAATTGTAAAATTCATTCTTTCATTTCACAAACGAATGATTTATTTATTTTTTTAGATACTTTTTAATATAAAAGGTATCTAAATTAATTTACGTTGCAAATATTCACAACACCTATTCCGATTTCAGGTGTTTCTGCGTTATCTCTGATTTTCCTAAATAGTGTAACTAAAGGGTATCCATTTTCAAAGGCAATCGACTCACTATCTAAAATGCCTTGATCATTATACGAGAGGCTTCTATTTCTCAATACATTACTCATAGAAGGAGATCTTAAGGATATATTATTAGAATTTTTAATGTATTTGACGATTTCTATTATGGCATCATCTCCTGTTCTTATGTATATATCATGTAATTGTTCAATACTTTTATAGGCTATTATTATCTTTGGCTTATATTTTAAAGCCTCTAGCATGTTTTTACTTTGTAAGATGTATAGTGCAAAATTATTTATGACGAATGGCTCATTTTGTGGTATGCTAATCTCTGGGTTATCTTTGGGTACCTTTCTTGCTAAACCTTTTAAGTAATTTTCATCAGTAGACCAGTCTGGCCTTACCCTCTTTTGTAGGATATCTAATCGGTTTTCTAAGGTTGTTACTAATTGATGTGATCTATGATCAACATGCCCATTGGACTTGTATAAATTGATACAATATCTAGATTTTTCAAATTCATTGTTAAAAAGATATGCTACAGCAGCATTAAAAGCGTGAATTATGTCTCCATAGATCTTATATTTATCATATAAGTACATAGATTCATCTGCCAATTGACTGTAATCTTCAAGCCTCATCTTTAAATCTACTTCGACAAGCAATTGAGTATCTGGCGATACATGACCTCTAATTTTATTTTCGTACAGCCAAATTGCCCTTTCTATATTATCCACTCCCATTAAGTGAAGGTGGTATGCCATATAAAAGCTATTCTTGTCTAGTTCAACAAATTCTGGTTTGTTTATTAAGATGTCCTCGTAGACTTGTCCAATCTTGCCAATTTGCCTTGTCCTAGTATAAAAAGAAGTAAGCACATTGTAATTAGTTATTACTGGTTCTTTAGCAATTCTTTTTAAAATCTTTTCTTCTGCCTCTATATATTGTCCATTAATTTCGTAAAACAAACTATCAGCGAAATCCTTATTTTCTCCATTGGGCCAGTTCATATTATAAATTCTATAATAGCTGTTAAACCTTTCAATATCATTAGTGTTAAAACAGGAGGCTAGAAATTGTACAAAAATCTCCTCATTAATATCGCTGCCTTTATCTATGATATCCTCCATAACCATAACAGCATGGTCAAACATTTCATTCTTAGTATAATATTCGTTTAAGATTAAAACCTTATCTAATTCTCTTTGACCTTCAACGTCACTTTCTTTGAATTTATTCAACCATAAATTATTTAGGGCTCTCATTCTTTTTATTTCCAACAAATCATCTTGACAATATTTCACATGATTATCATACATTGTATCAAATTCAATAATTCTTCTTAAATAAAATAAGCTTCTTAAATATGGGATTGAAAGCCTTGAATATACTCCTTTTATTCCATTTGATTTTGCTTTTGAAAATGCAAGTTCAAAGTATTCTACAGCCTTAGACAGCAGACTTAAATCAATTTTATTGATTTTGATTATAGTACCATTATCTGCTTGTTCCAATGCCTTTAAGTAATATGCTATTCCTAGGTCCTCGATATTATAGATATTATCGTTTAATTCATATGCTTTTATTAAAAAGATAATAGCATCATCATACTTTCTTTTGAGTAGTGCTATTTCACCAGATAACCTGTATATATATTGCCTTTCTATATCGTCTTTAGTGTCTACCTTTATTTCCTGTTCTGGGGTCAATAATATTTCAATCGTATCTTCATATGATTGCTTTTCATTTAAAGTCTTGGCATAAAGGTATAAGGCTCGAATAATAGAGTTCCTCTCAAACTTTTCATACCAATCCCTAGCAGTTTCATAAGCACTATTATAGTCCAATGTGTTTACATAATAATCTATTATATAGGAAAAAATATCTAATGATTCCTCTAATTTTGGCAATTTTTCTCCTATCTTTACAATCTCTGCCGCTTGTGTATAGTCCCTATTCAGCACATGGCAATGCAACAGCCCTTTAATTACAAGTTTCTTTTCCTTTGATGTTAATGGTTCGCCTATACTTGCCTGAAGGATTTTGTTGTATTCTATTATAGCTTCATCTATTTCTCCACGATTTTGTATTTCTATGATTTCCTTTAGTTTATTGTATATCTTAGAATCTTTACTTGGTAATTCTGGTTCTTCGTTTACAAGTAGAAAACTTTCTGATTTTTGAATCTTTAGATTTTGCTCATTGTTAAAATAATTTAAACCCTTGTCTAAATTTTTATCATATCTAATTTGTTCTTCTATTTCATGACTTATTTTAGTTATCTCATTAAGTATATCTCTAATCCCTGCTGTATGATCACCGTTTATTACTTCATATTCTAAAATAGTTATATTGTATCCCTCTTCTAGTATTTTGCGTCTTTCCTTGGATAGCTGTGGTAAGATAACAAAATGTCTTGCCTTTAACTTATCTTTACTGACTTCTAATACCTCTTGTATATATTTATCTTCAAGTGATGTACCTATAAATAGCAATATATACCTTTTCCTAAAATGCTCTAATATTTCCCTAAATCTTCTATCATTATAGTATAGATCATCATAGGATTTTTTTGATAACACTATAGATGATGGAACTTGGTAATCGCCGTGAAGATTATATACTATGTTTTCATAGAGTGAATCGTCTATTTCGTTTATAAATTCATCTGAAAGATGCTTTATATTTCTTGGCTGTGTATTGAGATAATCAGATAAATAATTGTCATAGTTAGTTGTCAAATATTTTTTAAAGTTCATTTTTGCTAAATCATTATATATGTTGTCTGGCATTTCTTTTAACTTCTTCTTACTTTTTATCTCATTGCAAATAGATTTCCTAATATCTTCTTCGCGTACCCCATGTTTCTTTATGTTTTCTACTGCTTCTAGATATTTCATATCATTGATAAGATTAATAATGCTGTTTCTTTCTGTGTCGGGTATTGTTATATTATAGTCTCTAGAGATACTCTCTATAAGGCTTCCCCATCCTGGCATACCAAAGGGTATAGATAGCCCTGCCCCTATAAATGGAACTATTAAATCTTTCCTGTAAGCATTGTTTAATTGTCTTTGATGGGCCTTATCAATTTTACACATCTTTTATCTCCTTTGGATATAGCACTAATATTGTGCAAGTAAAATAAGTTTCGATAATTTAAACTATCTTATTTTGCAATAAAATCCAGAGTTAGTTGTTCTGCTAGTTTGCTTTTGTAATATAATCTTGTGATTTCTTGATTATCAAGTATACCAACAAATTTACCTAAGTCTTCATTCTTTTCAAATGTATAGAAATTTCTATCCAATTTTCAATAAGAGGTTTTATTAAGCTAATTATATCATGTTTTTTTACTTAGTTTATAATTATATTTTAATTGGTAAACTAATTCACCAAGTTCACCTCTTATAGTATCATATCTCGGTCTTCCATATTGTTCTTCTCCTAGATATGTGCTGGATATGCTATGTTTATCCATAACATAACCTTTGTCCCAATTACCTTTTATCTCAATTGGATTAATTTGCATATAAACTCTCCTTGTTTTTCTATACTATGCCTTTTATCTTAATCACCTTTGCAGGACTCCCTACAGCTGTACAGTTATCTGGTAAATCTCTGATAACTACAGAGCCTACTCTAATAGCTGTAGTCTCCTTATTATTGAATCTTTCTAGCTGGCACACCTACATACACTCCTTGCTCCCTTATATCTTTCAATACAAGTGTACCTGCTCCAATTGTAACATCGCTTGTTATCAATTTCAGTCCAGTTACAATAGTTGCACCCATTCCTATAAAAACTCTATCACCTATTTTTATGGATGCTCCCACACCCGTTAATGTAGATATTAAACAAGCTTTACCAACTGTAGTATGGTGTGCAATCACTACATTAGGGCTAATTATAGAAAAATCATTAATTTGAACCTTTGTCCAAATATAAGCATTTGCTTGAATATATACACCTTTCCCAATTTCAGCACTAGGACTAATGGTGGCTTTTGGATGTATCAAAGTAGGTGTTCTTCCACCTAAATCATTTATCGTTGTCATTATTTCATATCTTATTTTATTATTCCCTATTGCCACTATAAACTTCTTATTCTTTATATCTCTTTTATTTAACTCAGAAAATTTGCCAATAACTCTTGAATTCAGTATAATTTCATTTTGTTTCTCATCATCTTCATCAAAGAAACCTTTAACTTTATATCCATGCATTTCAGCTAATTCAAACATTGCTTCTCCGTATGTCCCCGCACCTACTATATATACTGATTTATCCATTTAATTCACCTTCTCGAGAATAATCTTATACTAGATTGTCCCCTTAAATTTTTCCATTGTTACTTCCTCACTACTATCTATATCTTCCCTCTTAAATACCTTTAGTATAGTTTTTATAATAATCTTACAATCTAAAATAAAATATATATTATCTACATATTCTACATCCAAATCAAATTTATCTTCCCATGATATTGCATTTCTTCCACTTACCTGAGCTAATCCCGACAAGCCTGGCCTTTCTTCATGCCTTCTCCTTTGATGTTCATTATAGAGTGGTAAATATTCTATAAGTAGTGGTCTAGGCCCTATTATAGACATATCTCCCTTTAATATATTCCATAGTTCTGGTAATTCATCTAAGGATGTTGATCTAAGTATTTTCCCAAACCTTGTAAGTCTTAAATTGTTCGGTAAGAGTTCTCCATCTTCATCCCTTTCATCTGTCATTGTTCTAAATTTATATAAAGTAAATATCTTTTCATTTAAGCCTGGTCTTTCTTGGGTGAAGATTACTGGACTCCCTAGTTTTACTCTTACTAGGATTGCCACTATTAGAAGTACTGGCGATAGTACAATAAATGCTATTAGGGACAATATAATATCCATAGGTCTCTTAAAATATCTTCTATACATCTACCCCCACAATCCCTTCACTATCCTACACACCCTATCCAAATCCTCATCTGTCATCTTTGTGTCACTTGGTAGGCATACTCCATTTTCAAATAATGTTTGTCCCACATTTTCACCTATATAGTCGTATTTTTCAAATACTGGCTGCATGTGCATCGGCTTCCATATTGGCCTAGATTCTATGTTTTCTTTCTCTAGAGCTGTCATTATGTCTAAGGGTGATGGATAAGGATAAGAATAAGATCCTTCGTCGCTACGCTCCTCTGGATGACTGGAGGGGGACTCGGGATGATAAATAGTGCGTTCGGAATGACTCTCACTTAATCCAACGGTCATGCAAGTTAGCCAACAGTTTGGTTCATTCCACTCATTTATTGGCATGAAGTTTATTCCTTTAAGGCCTTCTAGTTCCCTTTTATAGTATTCAAATATATATCTTTTCTTTGCTACTCTTTGGTCTAGTACTTTCAGTTGTCCTCTGCCTATGCCTGCCACTATGTTGCTCATTCTGTAGTTGTATCCTATTTCTTTATGCTCGTAATGTCTTTCTTTCTCTCTCGATTGTGTTGCCCAAAATCTTGCTTTCTCTATCTTCTCTTGATCTTTTGATACTAACATTCCCCCACCTGATGTGGTGATGATTTTGTTTCCATTGAAGCTAAATATCCCATAGTCCCCAAATGTTCCTGTGTGCTGTCCTTTATATGTAGTTCCTAGGGATTCCGCTGCATCTTCTATTAGTGTTACATTGTGGTATTTGCATAATTTTACTATATTATCCATATTTGCTGATAGTCCATAAAGATGTACTACTATTACTGCCTTGACTTCTGGGTATTTGTGAAATGCTTCTTCCAGTACCTTGGGGTCCATATTCCAAGTTTCATAGTCGCTGTCTATAAATACTGGTATGGCCTTCTCGTATATTATTGGATTGGCTGTAGCTGAAAAAGTAAGGCTTTGGCAGAATACTATATCCCCTTCACTTACACCTGCTGCCTTTAGTGCCAAATGTATAGCTGCTGTACCTGATACCAAAGCTGCCCCATGTTCTATTCCTACATAGTTAGCCAATTCTTTTTCAAATTCATTTACATTTGCGCCTAGGGGTGCTATCCAGTTTGTGTCAAATGCTTCTTGTATGTATTCCATTTCGTATCCTTCTTCACTCATATGAGGGGAAGATAGAAAGATTCTTTTTGCCATGTAATTACTTCCTTTCGTTAAAATCCTTCGTTAAGATCCTTCGTCGCTACGCTCCTCTGGTTGACAAAGTGACGTAATGCTCAGGGTAACAGGGAGATAGGATAGTTAGGTTTACATTCCCGTAAAGAACAATTCTACCTTATCCATTGGGTAGTTTATTTCTTCTAATTTCTTCTTTATTTCGTCTTCATATGTATAAGAGGTGATTACTATTCCGTCGTGGTTGTGATGTTTTATATTACTTCTGGATATAATCTCATATCCCAATAGTTCATTGGATTTTTTGCTTACATCGTCATCTACTAGTGCTACGACTCTTAAAGGTTTGTCCTCTCTAGACTTAACGATGGAAAGAATCGTCTCTGCCACCTCTCCTGCACCGTAAAATAAAACATTTTCGTAGCCCTTATTCTCCAGTTTTTCTAAAAAAGTTTCTATATTTTGCTTTGCTAATCGGTAAAGTGATAGAAGTTCGTGATAATAGGTTATGGATAGAAAATTTTTTCTTTTGATGCCCTTGAGTGTCATATTGTAGTGAACTATTTTTTGAGATTGATAATCCCTTACTAGGTATCCTTTTTCTTCAAACTTATCTATATAAATATTAACTGATGAAGCGGCAACCCCTATGACCTTTGCCATTTCATGCTGTGATGTGCCTATGGGTTTAGATTCTATAAATTCCAATAGCTTTAATTCCTTAAGTGTCGCCGAAGGGCTAAAAAATTTCATAAATATATTCTCCCCTTACCATTTGTTCATTGATTGAACAATAAAATTCTACCACATCCCCTTCGTATTGTAAATGATTATTCCAATAATTCTTCCTTTTTCTTTTTTAATTAATTTTACTCTTTGGGAATGGTAGGAAATGTTACGGTTATACGGGTACCTATATTTATTCTGCTTACTATTTCAAAATACGCTCCATGCCTCTCTACTATCCATTTGGCTATGGATAGACCTAGGCCAGAGCCTCCGCTTTTCCTTGCCCTGGATTCATCTGAACGGTAAAATCTATCGAAGATTTGAGGAAGGTCTTCTCCATCTATGCCTATTCCACTATCTTGGACTACGATGCTAATGGACTCTTCCGCTTTTTTGACTTTTAATACTATTTCTTTTCCCTTGGGGGAATATTTTAGGCTATTGTCGACTAAAATCCTAATGGCCTGTTTAAATAATTGTCTATCTGCCTCTATTAATGCTGGGCTCTCTAACTGAGAGATTAATTTGTGTTCCTGGTGGATCATTTCAGTTTCCTTTATTATCTCTCCTATGACTTCACAGCTGTCGAATACTTCCTTGTGAAGTTGTATTGTCTCATTATCTCCCCTGGCGAGGAATAGAAGCTTTTCTACTAAGTTTTTCATGGCCTCTATTTCGTCCTTTATGGCATCTATGGACTCTTGGAGTGCTTTTTCGTCTTCTTTGCCCCAGCGATCCAATAAATTTATATATCCCTGTATAACTGATATTGGGGTTCTTAGCTCATGGGACGCATCTGATACGAATCTAACCTGAGATTGGTATGATTGGTTAATTCTGTTTAACATTCCGTTTATGGCAGATGCCAAGTCTTTTAATTCGTTTTGAGAGCTGTCTACGGATATTCGCTTATCTAATTTACTGGCATCTATGCTGCTGATTTCCCCTGCCATATCCTTTAAATTTTTATCGTCGAAGGACTGAAGGGCATTTAACGTCTTGGCTTTTTCAGCCAATTCTGCCAGGGGCTTTAAGGTTTTCCTTATGGATCTTTGGCCCTTAACTAAGTTTCGAAGGAGTATCAAAATTTCCACTATGATTATTGTCAATAAAAGCCTTAGATACCTTAGGAGCCTAGGCCCTACCTCATAGGATATTTCGTAGTATTGCATATCTAAAGAAAGACTCACTGAGTACCTTAGGGATCTTATCCTTTGAACCCATGAATCTTTGCTATGGGATTTGTCTATGGATATGTTTCTTTTAGCGTCTTTTATTTGTATGGGCAATAAGTTTTGTACCCCTTTGGGCAGTTTGATGCCTTTTGGCTTTTTTATGCTTATTATCTCGTATTCCCTATTTTGTCCTATGGCTGTTCCTTCGCTTTGGGGTATTTCATTTGCAGTTTCTGCAATATCCTGTATAGCAATTTCCGCTTCCCATATTACCATAAAAAAGCTCATGACTAATATAAGGGTATTTATGGCTAAAAATCCAGTTAATAACCTTATGAATATCTCCAGATTTAGTTTTAATACGAGGGACGAACGTATTCTCGACGAGAATGTATTTTGACTGTCTTCCTTTTTAGTCTTCATCTTTGATTACATACCCCACTCCCCTAATAGTGTGAAATATCTTTAGTCCAAAGGGCTCCTCCAACTTCGCCCTTAAATACCTTATGTAGACATCTACTGCGTTTGTTCCGCCGGAAAAATCGTAATCCCATATTCTATCTAATATAGTTTCCCTAGTCATGACGATATTTTTATTTTCCAGCAGTAGTTCCAATAGGTCGAATTCCTTTTTTGTCAAATGTACTGACGTGTCTCCTACGTGTACTTCCCTTCCCTGTGGGTTTAGTGTCAATTTCTTAAACCTAAGGGTATCCTCTGTCTTGACCTCGGAGATTTCCCTTTTTCTCAATACTGCCCTTATCCTAGCTAATAGCTCTTCTATGGCAAAAGGCTTCGTTATATAGTCATCTGCTCCGCTGTCCAAGCCCGTTACCTTATCTACTACGGCATCTCTAGCTGTCAGTAATATTACGGGTATGTTGGAATTTTGCCTTATTCTCCTTAGGACCTCGATGCCATTTAGACCTGGCAGCATTATATCCAGTAGCACAATGTCAAAAGGACTGGACCTTATTAGTTCCAGCCCAGCCCTGCCATCATAGGCCTTTTCTACGTCATAGCCTTCGTATTTCAGCTCTAATTCTACAAATCGAGCTATTTTTTCTTCATCCTCAACTATTAATACTTTAGTCGTCATTGTCATCACCTTTGAATTCTTTTTTGATGTTTTTTGCCACATTGGATGCACTGTCCATGGCACGATTTACTGATTCTTTCCCTAAATCAGGACCTACGAATTTATAGCCATACCCAAAGAACAGCCCCAAAATCATCAAAGGTATCGTTATCCAAAATGTGAAAATCATCAGCAATACCAATATGGTCACTGGAAAGGACATGACCTTTGACCCTCCCTTTGTAACTTCAAATAAATTGCTGTTTCCCTTATCGAATAATTTATTTAGAAATACACCAAACTTTCGTACTGTCCCCTGAAATGAAGAAGTGGACTCTTCTCTGTATTTTGATTTGTCTTTGGGTTCCTCTTGTGTGCTTTCTTTTGTGCTGTAATACCCCCCATCCTTTGGCTGTTTAATCAAACCTTTCTTCTCTAGGTTGATTATGGCCTCCAGAATATCCCCATTGGTCTCTTCCAGGGCACTCCTTGCCTCCTTGAAACTAATATTTGCATAGGCTCTCAATTCTTCTACTTGCTGTAAAGTTACCATATCGTACCTCCTACTATTTATTGTAATTACATTATAGTAGTTAAAAGTTTAAATAAAATTTAATATAGATTAAAATTTCATTAAATTTCGTATTAATTTCATTGTACTATTGTTTTCTTGGGATTTCAATGCGGACATATTTATTGTGATTATTTTTTAGTCACCATTTCAGTACTTGTACATAAAATAATATTAGGATATGTGTTGAGCATATTGAAGAACTTTTATGACGAAAGGGGAGATGAAATGGCGGTAAAATTATTTAAACTTGTAATCGATGCAGACACTGATACAGTAACTACTATTAATCCCGAGGTCCTTAGGTATTTCTACGAATTCGATGCAGACGATGTAGAAGATAGTGTCCTCACCATTGAAGCAGCTGATTTTATAGATGACGAAGGTAATGCCTTGACGACTATAGAGACAGTCACAGAAGAGGAAGGTTATTATCTGTTGTTTATAAATGGCGTATTGCAGCAATCAGAGTTATATGAAGTTGAAACAGACGGCTCAGAAATCACTGTTGACGATGTAGACACCATTCTCCCAGGAACTCCAATTATACTTGTGGTAACGAAATTTGAGCCAGATTCAGATTCAAATACTGCGATTGAAACTTAAAGGTCATATCTGGGATGTGCGAATTTGCACATCCCAGATTTATATAGATGTAATTCATATATTGAAATAGAATTATCGCAAGGGGTGAATACGGTGAAAAAAGTCGATTTTTCCAGCTTAGTATACGCCAGCGTATACCAATATAATACGCTTGCACATAGGGATAAGATAATATATACGGACAATGACGAATTGAAAATCTACGGCAATAGGGGCATATTAGATCCAAACTCCGTCTCATATTATAATTTATATATAAACGGAGTACTCCAACCTAAGACCAATTACCAGGTCCAAAAAGGATTACTTACTTTGACTACGGAGGACACCCCCCTTGAGGGTTCTACTATTGTTCTCTCCTTTGTCATGTTTACGGGCAAAAAAAACTTATGCCTAAATCCAGATTTTATGAAATGCCCTATGATCCAAAATCAAATACCACCGCCTTCTGAATTGGGGAAGGCCTTTATCATGGTACCTAAGGTTCTTTCCCAATATAAGGATAGAATCTGCCTCAGGGACTTTACAGTCCACATTGGCCCTCATGGATTTTCAAATATTTCCTTCAAGTCAGGATTTATAGTGGATTCCACATTGCAAATCGAAGAAATCCCATCTAGGCCCAAATTTAGAAGAGTCGGGTTTAGCTTTAGGATACCATATGAAATAGTAACCGATGACAATACCACCATAGAGGGCTATCTTCCCGATATAAATAGGGATATAATCATGTATATGCCCAGGGACTTTGACGAGTTTACTCCCCATATTGTAGTGGAGACGAATTCCAAACTGCTATATGCAGATGTTGAAACAAAGGGGCGGTTGAACTTGATAATAGGAGTATTTATTATAATAAAGTCTGTGGAAAGGGTCACTGTCCAAGTGCCTTACTTTAACCTGCGTTGGAAATATACTCTTTGTATTGACTTTCTAGATTATATATGTGAGAAATTCAAGGAGGGAGACTGCCATCCTCGAGACGTCCTAAAGGCGGAACACTCTTTATTTAATGCCTATTCCGAAGGGGATAAGAGGACCTTTACAAATGCCGACCAGATACCTGCCTATGGAAGTGGAAGTATCCTCGACCCAGTGGATGTGTCCTATTACAATTTATATATAAATGGGGTCCTCCAGCCAAAGACAAATTACGTCTTAGAAGAAAACTTTTTGGAGATAATCACCATGGATATCCCATTGGATGGGGTGCCGATTACTTTAGAATTTGTAAAGGTCAAAGACAGGGGCGGCAAAGTCCTGAAGGGAGAGACGCATCTGTATAATGCCTACGGTCATGGCCATGAAACCTATACGGATTTTGATGAAATAATGGTCTACGGCCAAAATGGGATTTTGGATCCAAAAGAGACTTCCTTTCAGCATCTCTTTGTCAACGGCGTGCTTCAGCCTGAGGTCAATTATACTGTTGAAAAAGGCATCCTAAGACTGGCCACAGAGGATTTACCCCTTAGGGGAAGTCCCATCTCATTGCAATTTGTCTCCTTATACAAGTGATTGCACTGAAATATTACCTATTAAGTTTCTTAATAGGTAATTAATTTGTATTAATATTCTCAATTTTTATTCCTTAAGTTACAATGATATAATTTTAATAGTTGTAAACTAATTTATTCTGGAGGGATAAAAGTGAATATTAAAAGCAGTGTAAATTTAATAGAATCTTATTTAGAACTAAATCGAAAACCAGTTGGGATTAAATTTTTCTTTGACAAATACGAATTTCTTAATTTTCACGTGCCCCAGAGAGAGCGGAGGGTGACATATTGCAATTCTGTCCAGTTGGCAAGCAAAGGGGCTTCCATGAAACTGACCAAGGACAACCAGGCCTGTCCCAATGGAGCTATGGCCTTGAAAATGAGAGAAATACCCGAGCCCATGGCAAGCGGGCAAGTTCGGTTTAGCAGAAATATATATTGCAGCTTAGATATATCAAAGAGCATCACCGATGAGATGCTGTTTTTAAAAGAAGAGCCTGTTGGCATTTCAGTTATGCCCTTGGAAAATTACGATGTAAATCCAGATGTGGTTGTAGTAGTTAGCAACCCCTACAATATTATGAGGTTCATCCAAGGCCACGGTCATTTCAACGGATATACGTCAAATTTAAGGACTGTTGGACTGCAAGCAGTATGTCAGGACTTAACTACATATCCCTATAATACGAAGGACATCAATATTACCTTTTTATGTCCTGGTACCCGTTTAGTTGCCGACTGGCAGCCCAATGAAATAGGTATAGGTATTCCCTTTGAAAAGTGGTTTGAAATCGTAGAGGGAGTTGGTGAAACGGTCAATCCCTTTGAGAGAAATAAACAGAAGGAAACCATCGTTAAAAGGCTGCAGGAGCGGGAACTAGATGCCAGTGGCATTAGATTTAATGAAAACTACGACGATGGAACTTATACTGGCGGTAAAATTGAAATTATTAAATAAATAAACTTTTAGCTCCCTTTTTCTTAATTTCCCATTATATAATGTTTTTTACAGACCTTTATAGTATAATGGAAATAATCATCATTTGGTCTGTCTTCGGAAATTAGATTTAAAAGGGGGACTTTTTATGTCTAAACTAAAGAGAAAAAGTGTATTGTTATTGACATTACTAATTGCTGTTGCCATAGTGGCCACCTTTTTTATAATTAACACTAAAGACGACAATGCCTCCGATATTTTCCTTACGGAGGAAGAAAAGGCATGGCTAGATGAGCATAAAGACGAAATTAGAATCGGTCACACCATAGATTATCCTCCTGTGGAATTTTCCAGCAATGGAAAGTATGTGGGTATCTCTGCCGATTATTTTAAACTTCTAGAACGAAAACTAGGTATTGCCATTGAGATGGTGGAGTTCGACAACTTTGACGACCTTATTACTCAAGTTCAAAATCGAGAGTTGACTGGGATAACTGCGGCGACAAAGACTCCTGAAAGGAGTAAGTATTTGGATTTCACAATACCCTACATAGATAATCCCAATGTCATTATAACTAGGAAGAATTTCTCCGAAAACCTTACTTTTGAAAAGCTGGCTAATACCAGTATGGACATCATAGTTATCGAGGGATATGACATCATAGAATTTCTCAATGAAAGGTTCCCAAAGCTTGAATACAGAACGGTAAAATCTCCCAGCGATGGCATGAGAATGGTCGCATTTGGAGAAGCTGACGCCATGATAATAGAGATAATGAGTGCAAATGCAGAGATTGAAAGGGATAATATATCAAACCTTATGGTCAATGTGGAGACTCCCTATGAATCAAATCTCTCCATTGCTACGAGAAATGACTGGCCTATTTTAAATCAAATATTCAACAAGGGCCTTTCACAAATTACCGACTATGAAAGAAAAGTAATTGAGGAAAAATGGATGCCCCTGAGGCAGAAAGGTATGCTGCAGAATAAGTATTTTTGGGTTGCAATACTGGCATTTGTTCTAGTTTTGATAGTCATTATAATTGTAATTTCAATGTGGAACTCCAGCCTTCAATTGGCTGTAAGGGAGAAAACTGGTGCACTTGAAGAATCCAAGAAAAAGCTGATGTTTAAGACATACCACGACGAGCTGACTGGCTTATACAATAGGGTTTATATGTCTGAGCTTTTGCAGCAATACGAGAAGGAGAGCCCTATGCCCTTTTCCATTATCGTAGCCGATTTAAATGGCCTGAAAATCACAAACGATACGTTTGGACACAATATAGGTGACCAATTGCTAATTAAGGTTTCCAACATAATTAAAGAAAATATACAGCCCCACCACATTGCCTGCAGAATTGGCGGAGATGAAATAGTGGTGTTTATGCCATATACCATTGAAAGGACCTGTGTCAATATTGTCAATGCCATAAGGGATGCTACCTTCGCAGCGGACGAGGACCCTATTAAGCCTTTGGTGGCCTTGGGATATGCTACCTCTAACAATGAGCACTACGATTATACAACTTTGTTTAAGCTGGCAGAGGACAAGATGTATGCAAATAAAATGGATAACAGTGAAATAAATTACGGTATGATAATAAGTTCCATAAAGAATAACTTAAATAAAAATAAGTATGAAAATGAAGAGCATCACGAGAGATTGGCGGCCATGGCAAAGGAAGTGGGCAATGCCTTGGGACTGGAAAAAAGCATAATCGAAAATTTAATTCTATTGGCGGATTTACACGATATAGGCAAGGTGGGAATAGACGAAGAAATCCTTATGAAAAGCGGTCCCCTAACCCCAGATGAGTGGAAAAGCGTAAGAAGACTGCCGGAGCTGGGATTTAAAATTGTCAGCGGCTCCACTAGGCTTTCCCACATTGGAAAAAGTATCCTAGCCTTAAGGGAGCGTTGGGATGGAATGGGATATCCACAAGGATTAAAGGGCGAAGAAATCCCCTATACTTCCAGATTATTTTCCATAATTGAGGCCTTTGACGTCATGACCCACGAAAGGTCCTATAAGCCTGTGATGTCTGCGGAACAGGCACTAAAGGAAATTGAAAACAACTCAGGATCTCAATTCGACCCTGAGCTGGTTAATTTATTTAAAAGTCTTCCTTCGTCAATCTATGAAGGATATTCACATCTCGATCAAAACTAAGGGAGTTGACTGCTGGCCCATTGAGCACATTCCCATCTACGTCGTATCTGGAACCGTGGCATGGACAATCCCAGGATTTTTCCGCTGGGTTCCAGTTTACTTGGCAACCCATATGTGCACATACTGGGTTTACAAAGTGCAGGTTTCCATTTTGATCCCTGTAGGCTCCGACTTTTTTGCCGTCAACTTCGATAATCTTACCTTCGCCTTTTTTCACATCTGTGTCTTTTAAAGGCCTTTGAGAGTCATGCTGTGCCAGATGTTTTTCTGCTCTTTGACTCTGTTTTTTTGTCTCCTCTATGGCGGAGATATTTTTATTTCTAGAGGGATTGTATATTTCTTCCCAAGGGCTAGAACCGTTGACTATTAAATTTCTTAGCAAAATGGAGGAAACTAATCCATTGGTAATACCCCATTTTCCAAAGGCAGTAGCTATGTAAAGATTTGGCATCTCTGGCGAGAACCTACCTATGTATGGGACTCCGTCTACGGCTATGCAGTCCTGTGTGGACCACCTATACGGGATATCTTCTACGGTAAATAGGCTATTGGCAAAATCTATTAAAGCTTCATAGTGGATTTTGGTGTCGTGCCCATGGCCTGTTGGGTGGCTTTCTCCCACTACTAAAATATATTGTCCCGAGCTGGCACTTAATTCCCTGAATGACCTATTGGGATACTCTGCATTGATAAATACTCCCTCTGGGAACTTTTCTTTTGCCTTTACGACAATGGCATATGTCCTAGATTGGGAGATGCGGGCAAAATAGGCGTCTAATTTGTTGTAGAATGGATAGTGAGATGCAGTTCCAATCC
>Ga0265293_10005834_pt1 | contig 20257 bp, 19 predicted proteins | sample Munlanlewell138R_FD_192505 | JGI IMG/M metagenome (GOLD analysis project Ga0265293, IMG submission 192505) | Leachate microbial communities from a municipal landfill in Southern Ontario, Canada - Leachate well 138R | ecosystem: Engineered > Solid waste > Landfill > Unclassified | place: Canada... | reverse complement strand
ACAATCATTTCTATTTACTAAAACAATTAAAGAATTACCTAAGGATGAAACCTCGTATAATGCTCAAACTTTAATGAGGGCTGGTTTTATTGATAAGGTTGGAGCTGGAATTTATACTTTTCTACCTCTAGGATTAAAAGTTTTAAATAAAATAAATAATATTATTAGAGAGGAAATTAACGCTGTCGGTGGGCAAGAAGTTTTGATGCCCGCTCTTACTCCTAAGGAAGTTTGGCAAACAACTGATCGTTGGGATAATTTTGATGCTTTATTTAAACTGGCTGGTTCAGATGATAAAGAATATGCTATGGGAGCTACTCATGAAGAGATTGTTACTCCACTGGCTCAAAAATTTACTTTGTCTTATCGAGATTTGCCTTTTGCTATTTATCAAATTCAAACTAAATTTCGTAATGAAAAAAGAGCTAAAGCTGGACTGCTTCGAGGCCGAGAATTTTCTATGAAAGATTTATATTCTTTTCATGTCTCTCAAGAAGATTTAGATATTTATTATGAAAAAGTTAAGCAAGCTTATTTTAATATCTATAAAAGATTGGGCTTAGGAGAAATTACTCATTTAACCTATTCTTCCGGAGGGGCTTTTTCTAAATATTCTCACGAATTTCAAACTATTTGTTCAGCTGGAGAGGACCTTATTTATGTTTGTCAGAAATGCAAAACTGCTATTAATAGAGAAATAATAGAAGAGCAAAAAGATTGTCCCGAATGTGGCGGTCATGATTTTAAAGAAGAAAAAGCTATTGAGGTGGGAAATATTTTTAAATTAGGAACTAAATTTTCTAAGCCTTTTGGTTTTCAATACAAAAATCAATCTGGTGATATTAGTGATATTATTATGGGTTGTTATGGCATAGGCCCAAGTAGAATATTAGGAACTATTGTAGAGGTTTATCATGATGATAGAGGTATTGTTTGGCCAGAAAATATAGCTCCTTTCTCTATTCACTTAATATCTTTAAAACAAAATGATGAAGCTGAAAGAATTTATCAAAGTTTAATTTCGGCTGGTTTTGAGGTTTTGTATGATGATCGTGATGAGATTTCAGCTGGAGAAAAATTTGCTGACGCTGATTTAATTGGTTGCCCTATTAGATTAGTTCTAAGTTCTAAAACCTTATCTGATGATAAGATTGAAATTAAATTAAGAAAAGAAGATGATATTAAAACAGTAGAAATAAAAGATTTAATAACTTATTTAAAAAATAAATTATAATATGTTTAATTTTTTAAAAAAATTTACTAGCTTGGGATACGATATTGCTATTGATTTGGGAACTAAAAATACTTTAGTTTATGTTAATAATAAGGGAGTTATTATTAATGAGCCCAGTGTTGTAGCCATTAATACTAAAACTACTGAAATTTTAGAAATTGGTCATGAGGCTAAAAAAATGGTTGGTAAAACTCCAGCTCATATTCAGGCGGTTAAGCCCTTGGTTGATGGAGTTATTTCTGATTTTGAAATTACTGAAAAAATGTTAAAGCATTTTATTAATAAAGTTCATGGAGAGGGTTTTTCCTTTTTGCCACGTCCTCGAGTTATTATTGGAATTCCATTAGATATTACTGAGGTGGAAAAGAAGGCTGTAGAGGATGCCGCTAAATCAGCTGGCGCTAGAAAAGTTTATTTAATAGAAGAGGTTATGGCCGCAGCCTTAGGAGCCGGTCTCCCAGTTGATAGCCCTCGAGCTAATATGATTGTTGATATTGGTGGAGGCACTACTGATATTGCCGTAATTTCTTTATCAGGTGTGGTTTCTTGGAAGTCTTTGCGGCTAGCTGGAAACGAATTAGATAGTAATATTACCGATTATGTTAGAGATAATTTTAATGTTTTGATCGGAGAACAATTAGCTGAAAAAATAAAAATAAACTTAGCCTCAGTTATTCCCTTTGATGAAGATAGATCTATGGAAATTAGAGGAAGGGATTTGATTAATGGATTGCCAACTGCTATTACTATTACCGATTCTCAGGTTAGAGAGGCTATTAAAAAGACAATTATTAAAATAGTTGAAAATATTAAATTAACTTTAGAAGAAACTCCTCCAGAGTTGGTGGCTGATATTTATGAGCATGGTCTTTATTTGAGTGGCGGTGGAGCCTTGTTGTATGGTTTGGATAAATTAATTTCTAAGGCTACTAAAATCCCAGTGGTTGTTGTAGAGGATCCTCTTTCAGCTATGGTTCGCGGTTCTGGCAGTTTATTTTCTAATGAAGATTTATTAAAAAAAATTACTTCAATTTTAAGCGCTTAGTAAAATTATGAATTTTCTTAAAGATAAAAAAAAATATCAATTTTTTTTAGCAGTAATAGTACTGCTTGTTTTTTTAAATATAATTGGATTTTCCTCCTTAGGCCAAAGACTTTTGTTTAAAATAATGTATCCGAGCAGTTTCTTTATTAAAAATTTTTCTTCATTTTCCTTCTTAGAAACTAAATCAAAATCAGAGTTAATAGAGGATATTTCTAGCTTAGAAAAAGATATTGAGTCAAGTGAATCGGAATTAGCCAGGCTGTATTCCTTGGAAGAGGAGAATGAAAAATTGCGAAAATATTTAAATTTTTTTGAAGAGAATTCTTATGAGTATGTTTTAGCTAAGGTTCTCTGGCAGGAAAATTTTTTAAATCTTTCTAGTTTTAACCAAAATATTATTATTAACAAGGGGGAAAGAGATGGCTTAAGAGTTGGGCTGGCCGTTGTTAATGAAGCTGGTGTTATCATTGGGAAAATAATTGAGGTTAATGAAACTAGTTCTCGAGTTTGTTTGATTAATAATAATTTTTGTAAAATGGCAGTATCAATAAATAATTCTAGCTCTAGTATTGGATTAGCTGAGGGAGACTTAGGTTTATCAGTTAAATTAAATTTTGTATCTCAGAATGAAATAGTAAATGTTGGAGATATAATTATTACCTCTGGCTTAGAAAAAGATATTCCTCGGGGCTTGGCTGTAGCCAGAATAAATAACGTTGAACAAGAGGTTAATGATATTTGGCAAAATGTTAATGCTGAGGCATTATTTAATATTAATAATTTAAATATAGTTTCGGTTATAATTCCTAAACAATAATCTTGACATCATGAATAAGTATTGGAAAATTTTTAAATTATTTTTTTTATCTTTAATTATCGTTTTGATTCAATTGTCTTTTTTTAATTTTTTGCCCGGACCATGGGGGAGAATAAATATTGTTTTATTTTTTGCTATTTGGTTTTTTATTTTTAATAATTTTAATAAGTCATTAATATTTACTTTAATTATTGGTTTTATCTTAGATATTTTTTCTTTTTATCCTTTCGGAATTTATTCCATTTCTTTTTTATTAACTTTAATATTAGCTAATTTTATTTGGAATAATTTTTTTACCAATAGATCAATTTATTCTTTTTTATCAATTACGGCGGTTTTTTCCATATTTTTTAATTTATTTTTATATTTTTTGATGTTTTTATTCGAAAAGAATTTTTTTGGTTTATTTTGGTTCGGTAAATTTTTTTGGTTTAACTTGTTGGTAGAGTTGTTTTGGTTGATTTTTGGCATGATATTGTCTTTTTATTTTTTTAATTCTCAAAAAAAATCTCGTAGCTCGCTTTCTTTTGATAAAAGCAATTTTTAATGCTATAATTGTAAATAATTAATTGTTTTATTATGAAATATGATTTTTTAACAATTGGAGGGGTAACCGAAGATATAGTTTTTTTCACCAAAGAGGGTATTTTGATAGACAATAAAGCTGATATTTTAAGGGAAAAGTTATTGGCTTTTGAATATGGGGCGAAAATTAATATTAAAGAATTTGGTCATTATTTTGGCGGGGGAGCCTCTAACTCAGCTATTAACTTATCGGGACTTGGTTTTAAAGTGGCTTGTTTGTCTAAGATCGGAAATGATGAACGGGGTTTTAGGATATTAGAAAATTTAGAAAATAATGATATTGAACATAGTTTTGTGAAGGTTGATAAGAGGGGTGATTCTGGTTTTTCTTTTATTATAAATAATAAAAAAGATAGAATTATATTTACTTATCGAGGAGCTAACGATAATTTTTTTATTTCTAAAAAACAAGAAAAAATTATTAAATTAGCTAAGTGGGTTTATTTAACCTCTTTGCCGGTTGATTGTCAGGGAAGTTTAGAAAAAATATTTTTAAATAAAAATAATATTGCCTGGAATCCAGGGATTTCTCAATTATCAAAAGGAGTTACTCCGATTAAAAGATTTTTAAAAAATACTGAAATTCTTATTTTAAATAAAGATGAAGCCTTAGAATTAATTAAAAAAACAAAAAAGTTTTCTAACTTAAAAAATAATTTTTTGAATGATATAAAAAATTTGTTAAAAATTTTAAAAGATTTTGGTCCGACTAAAATAATTTTAACCGATGGGGTTAGAGGTGCTTATTTTTTTGATGGAGATAATTTTTATCACCAAAAAATAATTAATAATCAAAACAGAATTGATTCTACTGGAGTGGGAGACGCTTTTAGTTCTACTGTGGTGGGGTGTTTAATAAAGTTTAATAATGATTATAAAAAAGCAATGTATTTAGGAGTGAAAAATGTTTCTTCAGTATTATCTTTTTCCGGGGCTCAAAATGGTTTATTAAAATTTAAAGAGTTAATAAAATAATATAATTAATTTTAAAATTATGAAAAATGTTTTTATAATAGAAGATGATATTAATATTCTTTATGGTTTAAGAGATATTTTTTCTTCTAACGATTACGATGTTGAGACTAGTGATTCTATTGAAGAATTAGAAGATCTTTTGGGTAGAATAAAAAGATTTCGGCCTAAAATTATTATTTTGGATTTGGTATTACCAAAATTAGATGGATTAGAAATTATTAAAAGAATTAAAGAGGATGAGGTTGTTTCTGATGCCGAAATTTTTATCTTTACTGACCTGAGTGATGCTGATGGCAAAAGTCGTAGTGTTGGATTGGGAGCTAATTATTATTTTATGAAAAATGAATTTGATGTTTATACTTTTTCTAATAAGGTTATTAGGCTTATGGAGAGAGATAGTAGTGGGTCTGAGGAGAATGACGATGTCGATTCTAATGATATTGTCATGGATTAATATTAAGTAAAAATATGAAAAGAAGAAAAAAATTAATTATTTTTAGTTTGGTTTTTTTAGCAGTTTTGGTTATTATTTTATTTTTAGTTTTTAAAAAGGACAAAGTAGAATATTCAACAACTGAATTAAAAAAGCAGGACTTAAAGCAAACTGTTAGTGAAATTGGTACTGTTAAGGCTAGTCAAGAAGTGGGATTAAATTTTTCTCAAGTTGGTAAATTAAAAGAAGTTTATTTTAAGGTTGGAGATCAAGTTGTTGAGGGGGACGTTTTAGCTGAGCTTGATTATTCTTCTTTATTGATAAGAAAAGAGGAGGCTTTGGCAGCGATTAATATAGCTAAAACTAATCAAGATAAAATAATAAAAGGAGCTTCTTATGAAGATATTGCTGTTTTAGATGCTCAAGTCAAACAGGCTGAAGGAGCTTATAAGTCAGCTCAAGATGATTTAATTCAGGCTAAAAAACTTGTTTCTGAAAGTATCTATCAGGCTGAGAAAAACCTAAACGATTTAAAGTCTCCTAACTCTCAGACCCCCATGGCTATTAAGCAGGCAGTCGAGTCAGCTGAAATTAATCTTTCTAATACCGAAAAAACTAGTCGACAAAGCATGGAAAATAGTCAAAATTCTTTATTATCTTCCCTTGATTATAATCTTTCGGTTTCTTTGTCGGCCTTGGACGCTGTTAAAAGAATTTTGGAAGACAATAATGTTGAACATGTTTTTTCTGCTAAAGATTATTTTTATAAAGTATTAGCGGAAAGATCTTATAGCGAGTCTATAGAGGTTTTACCTCAGATAGAAATGTATATTAGAATTGCTAAAGAAAATTCTAGTCAAGAGAATATTAAAAAGGCTTCCGATGAATTGATTTATTTCTTAGAAAAAACTTTTGACACTTTAAATAATTGTTTTAGTGCCTTAGAGAATACTATTACTTCTTCGTCTTTTCCTCAGGCCTCTTTAGATGCTTTTAAAGCTAGTATTAACACTAATAAAGGTTATGTTAATTCTTCGATTTTGGCGGTGCAAACTTCTTATTTTAGTTTTTCTAATTCTGTTTTAAATTATGCTACTAGCGTTTCTAGCGCCGAAGATAATTTAAATCGGGCTAAAGCGTCTTTAAGTGATGCTATTTCTAGTGCTGAAAATAATTTAAGTTTAGTTAGGATAAACAGTGATCAGCAAATAATTTCAGCCGAAGCTAGGGTAGATTCTACTAAAAAATCTTATGAAGTGGCTAAGCTACAATTAATTAAATTAAAAACCCCGGCCAAGTCTGATGATTTAAAATTAGCTCAATCTCAAGTTGATCAAGCTTTGGCTAGCTTAAGTTTAATAGAAAAGCAAATAGAGGAAAATAAAATTAAAGCCCCAATCAATGGAAAGATTACTAAAATTAATTATGAAATTGGAGAACAAATTAGTGGTGCTAGTCCAGTGATTAATTTATTAACAGAAAATAATTTTGAAATAGAGGTATATATTTCTGAGTCTGACATTTCTAAAATAAAAATAGATAACGAGGCTTTGGTAAATTTTGATGCCTTCGGGGATGAATATAAAATTTTAGGGCATGTTTATTTTGTAGAGCCAGCTGCTACTTCTATATCCGATGTTATTTATTATAAAATTAAAATAAACTTTCCTGAAGATGAGTTAAACAAAAATGGCTTTATTATCAAGTCTGGCATGACGGCTAATGTTGATATTATCACTAATTACAAAAAAGATGTTTTGGTTTTATCTTCAAGAACAGTATTATTGAGAAATGGTGGAGATAGATATGTCAGGGTATTGGATGGAAAAGATGTAAAAGAGGTTCCAGTTAAAGTTGGAATTTCTGGTGATCAGGCTATGGTAGAAGTTATTTCTGAAGATTTAAAAGAGGGTGATATTATAGTTACGGCTATTAAAAGTGGTAAATAATATTTCAAAATTATGTTAATTAGGATTAAGGATTTAAAAAAGGAATATTCTTCTAGTGACGTTGTTACTAAGGTTTTGCATGGGATTTCTTTTGATATTAAGGCCGGAGAATTTGTTTCTATAATGGGCCCTTCTGGCTCTGGTAAATCAACTTTGATGCATATTTTAGGGCTATTAGATCGTCTCAGTAGTGGTGTCTACGAGTTTGCTGGAGAAGATGTTAGTAAGATGGATGATGATCAATTAGCTTCTTTTAGGAATGAAAAGATAGGATTTGTTTTTCAGTCCTTTAATCTTTTATCAAAAACTTCGGTTCTCGATAATGTTATTTTGCCCTTGACTTACTCTAGTAATAGAAAAAATATGGTGGACAGGGCTAAAAAGGTTTTAACTGAAGTAGGGCTTTCTCATCGTTTTGATTATTACACTAATCAAATTTCTGGAGGAGAGAAACAAAGAGTTGCTATTGCTCGGGCCTTAGTTAATGAGCCTTCGGTTATTTTTGCTGATGAGCCGACAGGTAATTTAGATTCAAAATCCGGTATTCAAATTATGCAAATTTTACAAAAGTTAAACGAAGAAGGAAATACTATTATTTTAGTTACCCACGAAACTTATACAGCCGAACATGCCAAGAGAATTATTAAAATTAAGGATGGTTTAATTGTTAGCGATGAAGAGGTAAAAAATAGAAAAATTGCTCAAGATGGTATGATTTTAAAATAACATGAATTTTTTATCATTAAAACAAGCTTTTAGAACCTCAATTAAAGCTCTTAAGGCTAATAAAGCTCGGAGCTTTTTAACTATGCTAGGAATTATAATTGGAGTAGCTTCTGTTATTATAATAATGTCTGTTGGGGCTGGGGCTCAAAGTTTAATATTGGGCCAAATTGAAGGACTGGGAACTAATTTAGTTTCTATTACACCTGGTAAATCTGATAATCAGGGACCTCCAACTTCTGTTTTTGGTATTATAGTTACTTCCTTGAGCTTAGATGATCTTAGAAGTATTGAGAAAAGTAGTAATGACTTAGAAATAGAAGCTGTCACTGCTTATGTTAATGGAGTTGGCACAGTTTCTTTTAAAAATAATTTTTATGATACAAACCTAGAGGGAGTAACTCAGGCATATTTAGAAGTTGAGGGAGGAGAATTATCTTCAGGTCGTTTTTTTAGTGAAGAGGAAAATGACAGTCTATCCAGGGTTGCTATTCTTGGTTATGCTGTTAAACAGGAATTATTTGGAGATTCTGATCCAATTGGACAAAAAATAAAAATTAAGAAGCAAATTTTTGATGTTATTGGCGTTCTAGAAGAAAGGGGACAGGTTGCTTTTAGGGACTATGACAACAAAGTTCTCTTGCCTTTAAAGACCATGCAAAAGAATATTGCTGGAATAAATTATTTAAACGATATAAGTATTAGAGTTAGCGAATCGGCTGATATCGATGATGTTATTTTCAATATTGAGAATATAGTTAGAGATAATCATGGTATTAAGGATCAAAGCGGCGATAGCGATGATTTTTCAGTCAGAAGTTTAACAGAGTTATTGGATTTAGTTAAAAACATTACTAATGCTTTAAAATATTTTTTAGCTTTAATGGCCAGTCTTTCTTTGGTTGTTGGGGGTATTGGCATTATGAATATTATGCTTATTAGTGTTAATGAAAGAACTAGAGAAATTGGTCTTAGAAAAGCTTTGGGGGCTACTAATAAAAACATTACTAATCAATTTTTGTTAGAGGCAATTTTTTTAACATTAATTGGTGGAATTATTGGGGTCATATCGGGGGTATTTTTTTCATGGATAATCTCGATTATTATGAAAACTCTTAATTATGATTGGTCTTTCAAGGTGGGATTATTTTCTATTATTTTGGCCGTGACTATTTCAGCCTTGATTGGCCTTGTATTTGGTATTTATCCAGCTAAAAAAGCTAGTAAATTAGAGCCAGTGGAGGCCTTAAGTTACGAATAATTATTTAAAATATGAGAATAAAAGAAGTTGTTAGGCTATCATTAATATCAATGTTAAAAAATAAGATGAGGACCACATTAACTGTTTTAGGTATGGTTATTGGAATTGCCAGCATTGTCATAGTATTCTCAGCTGGAGAGGGGATTAGTAGTCTGATAGTCGGCCAAATTGAAGCCTTTGGAACTAATGTTATTCAAACAGAAATAAAAGTTCCTAATGCTAAGAAAGGAAATCAAGCTGATAGTGAGAGCGCCGGAGCTATGGCCAGTGGAGTTCAAATAACAACTTTAAACGAGAAAGATTTAGAGGATATAAAAAGAATTCCCAATATTAGTGGGGGCTACGGAGCTATTTTAAATCAAGAGACGGTTAACTATTTAAACGAAACTAAAAAAGCTTTTTTATTTGGAGTTGGCCCAGATTATATAAATATTGATAAATCAGAATTAGCTAGTGGATATTTCTTTTCAGATTCAGACAATAGATCTTTATCACAAGTAGCAGTTTTAAGTTATAAAATAGCTCAGGATATTTTTGGTGACGACGATCCAATAGGTAAAATTATAACTATAAAAAGAAGTCGTTTTGAAGTTATTGGCGTTTTAAAGGAAAGAGGTTCAATGGTTGGTTTTGATTTTGATTCTATGATCTTATTACCAGTAAAGACTCTCCAGAAAAAAATTATGGGAATTGATTATTTTATGTATACTGTCCATTCTGTAGTTGATCCAGATATTGCTGAAGATACCGCTGAAACAATGAGAGAAATTTTACGAGAAAATCATGATATTTCTGACCCTGATAGAGATGATTTTAGGGTTACTACCATGAAAGAGATGTTAAAGATGTCAAAAGATATTACTAATAGCTTAACTATTTTATTATTATTGATTGTGATTATTTCTTTAATTGTTGGTGGGGTTGGAATATTAAATGTTATGTATGTGGTTGTTTCTGAAAGAACACCGGAGATTGGTTTGCGCAAGGCGGTTGGAGCAAAATTTTCTGATATTATGAAGCAATTTTTAATTGAGTCTGTTTTAATAACTTTAATTGGAGCTATTATTGGAATAATCTTAGGAATTTTAGCTTCTTTTTTAATTTGTTTAGGAGCTAATTATTTCGGCTTGGAATGGAAGTTTTCTGTTCCCTTAAAAGCTTTTTTGGTGGCAATATTATTTGCTTTATTTTTTGGAGTAATTTTTGGACTCTTTCCAGCTAGAAAAGCTGGTCGGCTTGATCCAGTAGAAGCCCTAAGAAAAGAATAATCTTTTATTGTTTTAATTGACTAAAATCAAATAAAGGGCTAATATATTTATATTGTTTAATCTAATTTTAAATATATGATGGTTAAAAGAATTGGAATTGATTTGGGAACTACTTATACTTTGGTATACTTACCAAAAAGAGGCGTCGTTATAAATGAGCCAAGCGTGGTGGCTGTTTCTATTGATGATAATAAAGTTTTGGCAGTTGGTAATGAGGCTAAAGATATGCTAGGGAGAACTCCTGACACCATTATTGCTTTAAAACCATTGAAAGAAGGAGCTATTGCTGATTATCGCACCACTGAAGCAATGATTCGTTATTTTATTAATAAAACTTTAGGAAAAATTAGAATATTTAGGCCAGAGGTTATGGTGGCTGTTCCGGCCGGAATTTCTTCGACTGAAAGAAGGGCTGTTATTGAGGCTACTATTGCTGCTGGGGCTAAGGCTGCTTATATTATTAAGGAGCCAGTAGCGGCTGCTATTGGGGCTAATATTCCAATTAGCTCAGCCACCGGACATATGGTGGTTGACATTGGAGGAGGAACTTCAGAAATGGCGGTTATATCATTAGGCGGAGTGGTTTCTTCTACTTCTGTTCGCGTAGGAGGAAATAAGTTAGATTTAGCTATTTTAGAATATATTAGAAAAAAATATGGATTAGTTATCGGAGAGAGAACTGCCGAAGAAATGAAAATTAAAGTTGGTTCAGCTATGTTTTTAGAAGATGATAATGTTTTGACTATGGAAATAAATGGTCGAGATGCTGTTTCAGGGTTACCAAAAACCATCGAGGTTAATAGTAATGATGTTACTTCGGCCATTTCTAGCGAACTAGAAATTATTTTAAATACTGCCAAAAAAATACTTCAACAAACTCCTCCCGAGTTAGTAGCTGATATTATTGACAAGGGGATTGTATTGACTGGGGGAACAGCTTTACTTCGAAATATTGATCAGCTGTTTATTCAAGCTATAGGAGTTTCGGCTTATGTAGCTGATGATCCCTTATTGTGTGTAGCTAAGGGAACCGGAATAGCTTTAGATAATTTAGATTCTTATAAGAGAAGTATTTTAGCAACTAAATAATTTATGATTATTGGAATAGATGCTTCACGTGCTAATAAAAATTTTAAAACTGGAACCGAGTGGTATTCATATTATTTGATTATTAATTTAATTGAATTAGATAGAAAAAATAAATATATTTTATATTCTGATAAGCCTTTAAATAAGGCTTTTTTAAATAATTTAAATTTAGAAAAAAATAAACATGTTAAAGTTAAGGTTCTAAATTGGCCCTTTAAATATTTATGGACCCTAGGAAGAATGAGCTTGGAGATGGTTTTTAATCGACCAGATGTTTTGTTTATTCCAGCCCATGTTTTACCATTCTTTTTTCCTAAAAAAACTATCAATACTATTCATGACATCGCTTTTGTAAAAAATAATTGCTTGTATAGTCAAGAAATGTCTTTGGAAAATTCTAAAAATTCTGACTTTTGGTTAAATTTTTTAGTTAAATTTTTTACCCTTGGTAGATATCAATTTAAATCAACTGACTATTTGAATTGGTCCACTAAATTCGCTCTCAAAAGAGCTAAAAAAATAATTGCTGTTTCTAATTTTACAAAAAATGAAATTTTAGATAATTATAAAAAAATTAATTCAGAGAAAATTTCAGTTGTTCATAATGGCTATATTGATAGTTTGTATAAAGTTATAGACGATAAAGAATCTACCGAATTTGTTTTTAAAAAATATGGGATTAACTATAAATTCTTTTTATATGTTGGCCGCCTAGAGAAAAAGAAAAACATTTATACCTTAATAGAGGCTTTTAGTATTTATAAAGAAAATAATAATAGTTCAGAAAAATTGGTTTTAATTGGTAGTGCTGGCCATGGTTATGATGAAATGAAGTATATGATTGAAGAGCTTGGGATAGAGGAGGATGTTATTATTTTGGGCTGGGTAGACGAAGAGGATTTAGCTTATATTTTTAATAAAGCTGAAGTTTTTATTTTTCCGTCCCTATATGAGGGCTTTGGAATCCCGGTGATCCAGGCTATGGCTTGCGGAGCCCCAGTTTTATTATCTGATATTGAGGTTTTGAGAGAAGTGGCTCAGGAGGCGGCTTTGTTTTTTGATTGTCATAATTCGTCTGAGTTATCTCAAAAAATGGAGTTAATTCAAAATGATAAAAAACTAAAAAATGATTTAATAGCTAGAGGTTTATTGCGTTGCCAGAATTTTAGTTGGAAAAAATGCGCCAAAGAAACCCTTGATGTTATAAATAATTTATAATTTTTAAATATGAATTTTGTTAAAAAAAATAAAATAATAATTTATATTTTAGCTATAGCGTTGGTTTTATTATTTTTCTTTTTCTTTTCAGTTATAAAAAATTCTGAAAACAATAATATTAATTTAGAAAATAATTCTTCTTCCGTAGATGATTGTCAAAATAATTGCGAAGTTCGTTTGATTGATGGGCAAAAAGTCGAATCAGGAAAAGAAGATCCCTTCCTTATTTCGGCCGTGATTGATAATCATAGTGATGCTCGTCCTCAATTTGGCCTTTCTCGGGCTGAAGTAGTTTACGATATTCCGGCTGAAGGAGGTATTAATCGTTATTTAGCTTTTTTCAGATCTGACATAGAAGATAATTTTCAAATAGGACCAATTAGAAGTGCTCGTCCATATTTTTTAGATATTGCCGGCGAATATCAGTCTTTGCTTTTGCATTGTGGGGGGAGCCCCGAAGCCTTGGCTAGGGCTATTAAAGAAAAATTATTAACTCTAAACGAATTTTATAATGGGCAATATTATTTAAGGTATTCTGGTTATGCAGCCCCACATAATGTTTTGGCTCAATATGTCTTAATTAAAGATTATTTAAAAGAAAATAATTTTAATAATTCTAAGTTTATTGCTTGGAAATTTAAAGAGAAAGAAATATTTTCTAATATTGATAGATCTTTAGCAAATTTTAATATTCAGATTAAAAATGGTCAAAGTCAATATGATAGCGCTTGGGATTATAATTTAAATAACAATAATTATATAAAAAAAATTGCCGGAGAAGAGCAATTAGATGATTCTGGAGAAAATATAAAAGTTGATAATATTATTTTGCAGTTTGTGGATACGGAGATTTTGGATAGCGAATTAAGACTAAGGATTGATTTATTGGGTCAAGGGAAGGCTATAATTTGCTTGGACGGGTATTGTCATCAAGGCTATTGGCAAAAGGATAATAACGAAGATAGAACTCGTTATTATTTAGAAACGGGAGAGGAAATTATTTTTAATTCTGGTCAGACCTGGATTCATTTAATTGACGAGAGAACCTCTATTAGTATAGAAAATTTTTAAAATTATATTTTAGTTATTATTAGTCGATCTCTTTTTGATAGGTCTTTGATCGTTTTTATTTTAGGATTATATAGTCCTAATTTTTTTTTGGTTAAGTCTCTTAATGGATTTTTTTGCCAAGGGCTTATTTCTTGATAAATAAAGATATTATTATTAGTAGTTTTTATTTTTTTTATTTGAGTTAGTAATTTGCGATAATATTGTAGGCCGTCCATTCCTCCATATAATGCTGTGTAGGGTTCATGTTTGATGCTAGGGGATTCTTTAATTTCTTTTTTTGTTAAATATGGCAAATTGGCTAATATTATTATATCTATATTTTTTTCTTCATTAAGATTTTTAATAATTGGTTCCAGTAGATCGCCAGAAATAAATTTTATTTTTTTATTTAATTGATGTTTTTTAGAGTTTTTTTGAGCCACCTTAATAGCTAGGGGGCTAATATCAATCCCTAGATACTTTATATTATCTTGTTTTTTTAAATTGTGAGCCAAGCTTAAAATTAAACAACCAGAGCCGGTTCCAATATCGATAATTATTTTTTTACCTTGATTTTTGTTTTTAATTTCTTGAAGAACTTGTTCAATTATTAATTCACTTTCTGGACGGGGGATTAAGGTGTCTTTATTTACAAAAAAACTTAAATTATAAAAATTTTTTTCTTTTAATAAATAAGCCATTGGTTCTCCAGCTAATCTTTTTCTTGTTAAATTATTTATTTGATTGTTTTGTTTTTTATTAATTTCTTTTTTATCATTAATAAATAATTGTTCTCGGTTTATTTTTAAAACAAAAGAAATTATTAATTCGGCCTCTAGTTGATAGGACTTAATTTTTGATTTTTTTAAGTCTTTAGATATTTTTATAAGTTTATTTTTGATAGTCATTTTTAATTAGCAAAAATCCTAAGGTTAATTAGGATTTTTGGTTTTTCAAGTCATTTATAATCTCTTCTATATCCCCCTCCATTATTTCATTGATATTGTGCCAAGATTTGTTGATTCGATGATCGGTTATTCTGTTTTGAGGAAAATTATATGTTCTTATTTTGTCACTACGGTCTCCTTTTCCGACCTGCTCCTTTCTTTCTTTGGTTTCTCTTTCAGCTCTTTCATTTTCTATTTTAGCTAAAAGTCTTGATCTCAGTATTTGCATGGCTTTTTCTTTGTTTTGGTGTTGAGATTTTTGATCTTGGCAACTAACTACTAAGCCAGTGGGAATATGAGTAATGCGAATAGCTGAATAGGTGGTATTAACGCTTTGCCCTCCGGGGCCAGAAGAACAAAAAGTATCAATTCTTATTTCGTTAGGTTCAATTTTTACATCAGCTTCCTCAGCCTCGGGCATAACTATTACTGTTGAGGTGGAAGTGTGAACCCTCCCTTGTTTTTCTGTTTCTGGGACCCTTTGAACTCGATGAGTTCCAGCTTCATATTTTAAATAACCATAAACATTCTCCCCAATTATCGAAAAGATTATTTCTTTATATCCGCCAATTCCAATAGAGCTAGAGCTTAAAATTTCAGTTTTCCATCCCTTTTTTTCAGCAAATTTTAAATACATTCTAAATAATTCGGCTGTAAATAGGGCTCCTTCGTCTCCTCCGGCGCCAGATCTAATTTCCATAATAATATCTTTTTTATCGTTGGGGTCAGCTGGGTTTAATTCTTCGTGTAATATTTTTTCCAATTTTTCTTTTTCTTTTTCCATTTCGATCACTTCCTCTTGGGCCATTTTGGACAATTCGGAAGATCCTTCATTTTTAATAATTTCTTGATTATCTTTAATATTGGTATTTAATTTCTCAACCTCTATCACCAAATTATATACTTTTTTAATCAAGGAGTGTTCTTTAGCTATTTTAGTTAATTCGTTAGGATTGGAAAGCAGCTTTGGATCAGATAATTTTTTTTCTAGTTTTTGAAATTTATTTTTAATTTCTAAAAAATTTTCCATATTTTTAATTAATATTTTTTTATTTAGATAAAATAAAAGCCCCAAAATTGGCGCTTTTATTTTTTATTTAAAATAGTTATTTATTCTTTTCGGCTTTTTTCTGAGATTTTTCAGCTCTTTTAGTAGTTTTACTTTTTTTGTTGTCATCTTTTTTTTCTAATTTAGCTTTAAATTTGCTAACTCGATTAGCAGTATCAACTAATTTTTGTTTTCCTGTATAAAAAGGGTGACAATTAGAGCAGAGTTCAGTTTTTATTTCTGACTCAATTGATCCAGTTTCCATAACAAAACCACAAGCGCAAATAGCCTTGATTTTGTTGTTATATTTTGGGTGAATATCTTTTTTCATATTTATTTATTTATTTTATAACAATAAAAAACCCCCAGATTAATGGGTATTTTTTATAATATCATAACAATAAAAATAAATCAATAGCTTTAAACTTTCAGCTTGATTTATGAGTTTTAAGGTGTTAATATTTTAATACTTATAATTTATCTATAATAATATGATTAAAGATGTCATTATTAAAAATTTAAACCAATATCATGATGATCGTGGTTGGTTAAGTGAAGTATATCGTCAAGATGAGGTTACTTATCATCCAGTCATGGCCTATATTAGTGTTACTAAACCGGGAGTGGTGCGTGGTCCACATGAACATGTTTATCAAAGTGATTGTTTTGTTTTTGTGGGTCCGGGCTCTTTTGAGCTTCATCTTTGGGATAGAAGAAAGGGAAGTGAAACCGAAGGTCAGCATTTCAAGTCTATAATGGGGGAAGAAAACCCAACCATGGTAATTGTTCCTCCGGGAGTTGTTCATGGCTACAAGGCTATTGGTAATAAAGACTCTTATTGTCTAAATTTTCCCGATAAATTATATAAAGGAGAAGGTAAAAAAGAGGAAATAGATGAAATTCGATGGGAACAAGACCCTGATTCTCCTTATAAAATAGATTAAAATTAGATATTAGATATTTTTATCTTTACGAAGCCTCTTTATTATAGTATAATTGTTTTGTAATATAAATAATGATTTTATTATGTTAAAAATTCTTGTAACTGGCGGAGCTGGTTTTATTGGGTCTAATTTTATTAGATATTGGCTCAAAAATAATCCCGATGATTATATCATTAACCTAGATAAATTAACTTACGCTGGTAATTTAGACAATTTAATAGATATTTCTGAAAATAGTAATTATAAGTTTATTGAGGGGGATATTTGTGATTTTGATTTGGTTAATAAAATTATTTCCGGGGTTGATTTAATTGTTCATTTTGCAGCTGAGAGTCATGTTGATAGGTCTATAAAAAATAGCGCTGATTTTATTAAAACGAACATAGAGGGGACTAGAATATTATTAGAAGCTGCTAAAAATAACGGAAATATTAGATTTCATCACGTTTCTACAGATGAAGTTTTTGGTTCTTTAGAAATTAATAGCCCTAAATTTAATGAGAAAACGCCTTATGATCCTCGATCTCCTTATAGTGCTTCTAAAGCAGCCTCTGATCATTTGGTTAGAGCTTATTTTCATACTCATGGGCTTCCAATCACGATATCAAATTGTTCTAATAATTATGGTCCCTATCAATTTCCCGAAAAACTTATTCCTTTGTTTGTTACTAACTTAATAGAAGAAAAAAAGGTTCCAGTTTATGGAAGCGGCCAAAATGTTAGAGACTGGATTCATGTTGATGATCATAATCGAGGAGTTGAGATGATTATTAAGAAGGGGGTAATTGGAGAAACTTATTGCCTAGGCGGTGATAGTGAAGTAAAAAATATTGATATTACTAAAAATATTTTAGAATTGATGGGGCAGGGAGAGGAAAAAATTGAATATGTGGCTGATAGACTGGGGCATGATTTGAGATATGCCATAGATTTTTCTAAGGCCAAAAAAGAATTAGGCTGGAGTCCGCAAATCAATTTTCTTGATGGTTTGAAAACTACGATTGATTGGTATAAAAATAATATTGTTTGGTGGCAAAAATTAAAAAATAGATAATTAAAATATGAAAAAAATATTAATTTTGGGCGCTAATGGTAATCTAGGTAGTCAGCTGGTAAAAGAGTTTTCTAGTTTTTCTGACTATAAAGTTTATGGCTTTGATAGATCTGATTTAGATTTATTAGAATATAATTTAATAATACCAAAAATTTCCAAAATTAAACCAGATATTATTATAAATACTTCGGCCTATAATGCCGTTGATAAGTGTGAAGAGTTTGAGAATGAGTTTAGATTAGCGCAAAAAATAAATGGTGAATCTTTAAGGTATCTAGGCAAGGCTGCTATTTCTAATAATTCTATTTTGGTTCATTATTCAACGGATTATGTTTTCGGTGGTGATATTTGTAAAGATGATGGTTGTGAGACAGAGTGTTTTTTAAAAACCAAAGAAAAAGGTGGTTTTACTGAAGATGATAAACAATGTCCAGTTAATAAATATGGTTTAACTAAAATGTCCGGTGAGATTGAATTACAAAGATTGGCTAATAAAAAATTAAAATATTATATTATTAGAACTTCAAAATTATTTGGACCTAAGGGAAAATCTTTAGATTCTAAAGAAAATTTTTTTGATATAATGTTAAATATTTCTCAAGATCGTTCTGAGATCCAGGTTGTTAATGAAGAATTAAGTTGTTTTACTTATACTCCTGATTTAGCTAAAAAAACAATTGAATTACTAAATAGTCAAAATAATTTTGGAATATATCATATTAGAAATAGTGAGCCAGCTATTTGGTATGACGCTGCCAGAGAGTTATTTAAATTAAAAAATATTAAGGTAAAAATTAAACCAGTTTCATCTGATAAATTTCCTCGCCCAGCTAAGAGGCCAAAATATTCGGTTTTGGCTAATACTAAATTAACAAATTTAAGAAGTTGGCAAGAGGCTTTGCAAGAATATATAAAAAATTATAAATAAAATTTAATTATAAAGAATATGAAAGGAATAGTTTTGTCCGGAGGAAGTGCTACTCGCCTTCGTCCTTGTACCAAGGTCACATCTAAGCAATTATTACCGGTCTATAATAGGCCTATGATTTATTATCCTCTTAACACCCTAATAAAAGCTGGTATTAAGGATATTTTGATTATAGTTTCCCCAGAACAAGCTGGTCATTATTTAAATTTATTGGGTAGTGGTAAGGATTTTGGTGTAAAATTTACTTACGAAATTCAAGATAAACCAGAAGGGCTAGCTCAATCCTTTATTATTGGAAAGAATTTTATTGATGATGATAGTGTTTGTATGATTTTGGGTGATAATATATTTGAAGATGATTTCACTGAGGATATAAAAAACTTTTCCGGGGGAGCCAAAGTGTTTGCTAAGCAAGTTCCTGATCCCGAAAGATTTGGTGTGGTGGAGTTTGATAAAAATAAAAAGGCTATTTCCATTGAAGAAAAACCAACTCAACCAAGATCAAATTATTGCGTTACTGGTCTTTATATTTATGATAACAAAATAGTAGATATCGCTCAAAATTTAAAGCCATCACCTCGTGGAGAATTGGAAATAACTGATGTTAATAAAATTTATTTAGAAAAAGGTGAGTTGGAGGTTGCTATGGTTAATGGTGCCTGGATAGACGCTGGAACTTTTGATAGTTTATTAGAGGCTCAAATTTTAGCTAAAGAGAAATTGCAAGATAAATTAATTATTTAAAATATGAAAGATAAAATTATTTCTAATCAAGAGGTTAAAGGTACTAAAGATTGGTTGCCGGAAGAAATGAATATTAGAAAATATATTTTCGATAAATGGCGCCAAGTTTGTCTTTCTTATGGCTTTGTAGAATATTTAACTCCTATTTTAGAAAATGCTGATATTTATCGAGCTAAATCTGGTGAAGATATCGGAGGTAAGGAATTGATGGTTTTTGTTGATCAAGCTGGTCGAGAATTGGCTATTCGTCCTGAGATGACCCCTAGTGTTGTTAGAATGGTTTCCAAAATTTACAATACTTCACCCAAACCTTTAAAATTATTTTCTATCGCTAATTTTGTTAGAAATGAAAAACCACAAAGAGGTCGTAATCGGGAATTTTGGCAATTAAATTGTGATATTTTTGGCGATAATAATTTTTTATCTGAGTTAGAAATTTTGCAGATGAGTCTCGATTTAGTATTAGCCTTTAATCCGCCTAAAAATTCTTTTACTTTAAAGTTAAATCATCGAGGTTTAATTAATTATTTATTTGATTCAATAAAACTAGAAGATAGTCAAAAAATTTTAGTAATGCGCTTGATGGACAAATATAGTAAGATGACTGGCGATGAGCTTATCAGTAAAATGGAAGGTTTGGGTTTGAATAATGAACAAATTGATAAAGTTTTGAAGTTTATTACTGTCAGCAGTTTAGAGGAATTAATAAAAAATAATCCCGAAGTGGAAGAGACTTCAGCCTTTAAGTTATTATCAGAGATTATTGCTAAATTAAAAAAATTAGGTTACGGAGAGTATGTTAAATTTAGTCCCGAGGTTATTAGAGGTTTTGATTATTATGATGGTTTGGTTTTTGAGTTATTTGATAATCATGAAGATAATAATCGAGCTATGTTTGGTGGAGGTCGCTATAATGGTTTAGCTAATATTTTTGGAGGAGAGAGT
>Ga0265293_10005833_pt1 | contig 20257 bp, 25 predicted proteins | sample Munlanlewell138R_FD_192505 | JGI IMG/M metagenome (GOLD analysis project Ga0265293, IMG submission 192505) | Leachate microbial communities from a municipal landfill in Southern Ontario, Canada - Leachate well 138R | ecosystem: Engineered > Solid waste > Landfill > Unclassified | place: Canada... | reverse complement strand
GAATCAAAAAAGAGACAATGCCCCATCGTAAAACCCGCTACCGAACGGTACACTATCCGCCAACCCCCAGATTCTTCGCCAAGCTCAGAATGACAAGTTAATAAACGTCTTTGCGAGGAGTGAGCGTTAGCGAGCGACGTGGCAATCTCATTTTGTCATCCTGAACGCAGTGAAGGATCTAAGAGGATAAGAAATGCAGGCTATGAGGTACCCTCAGAATCAAAAAAGAGACAATGCCCCATCGTAAAACCCGCTACCGAACGGTACACTATCCGCCAACCCCCAGATTCTTCGCCAAGCTCAGAATGACAAGTTAATAAACGTCTTTGCGAGGAGTGAGCGTCAGCGAACGACGTGGCAATCTTTTACGATTATATGAGATTGCTTCGCTATGCTCGCAAAGACAAGGTAGAGAGCTCCAACCGTTCGTGGTGAGCTTGTCGAACCATAACGGCTTGAATAGTAATCCCGTGTTTTTCCTCGTTCGTTAAACCCTTCGACAGGCTCAGGGCGAACGAGATTCTAAAACAATCAAAGAGATTAACAGCTAAACCCTGTGCCGCTCCAAAAACCGTTTCATTCTAACCAGAGCTTCTTCAATTTCCTTAAGTGAAGTAGCGTAACAACAGCGTACATACCCTTCACCGCACTCACCGAACGCCGTCCCCGGCACAACCGCTACTTTTTCTTCCATCAGTAATTTTTCGGCAAAGTCTTTGGAATCCATTCCGCTGCTTTTGATATTCGGGAAAGCATAAAAAGCGCCTTTCGGTTCGAAGCAAGGAAGCCCGATTTTACGCAATCCGTTAACCATTACCAATCTGCGGCGGTTATAATCTTCCACCATCTCGGCAACATCGGGTTCACCGGCTCTTAGGGCTTCCAAGGCGGCTACCTGGGCCATAGTGGAAGCGCACATTATGGTGTATTGGTGTATTTTCCCCATTGCCGCAATAATCGGTTTACAAGAGGCGGCGTATCCGACACGCCACCCCGTCATAGAAAAGGACTTGGAGAAGCCGTTTAGCACAATCGTGCGCTCCTGCATCCCCGGTAACGTTGCGATACAAGTCTGCTCAAAACCGTAGACCAACTGTGAATATATTTCATCGGCAATTACTAAAATGTCGTGTTTACGGGCAACTTCAGCAATCTGTTCCAACTTCTCATACGGCATAACCGCACCCGTCGGGTTGGAGGGATAACCTAATAAAATCGCCTTTGTTTTAGGGGTTATGCGCGCTTCAATATCGGAAGCGGTAACTTCAAAATTGTTTTCTTCGTGTGTCGGGATAAAAACATTAACACCCCCCGCCAAATGAACACAAGCCGGGTATGAAACATAACTGGGGTCCGGCATAATCACTTCATCGCCGGGGTTAAGGATTGCCCTCATAACAAGGTCTAAAGCCTCGCTAACCCCTACCGTAACCAGTAGTTCCGATTTCCAATCGTAATCAAGCCCGTAGCGACCTTTTAGATAATGCGACAGTTCTTGGCGTAACTCCGGCATACCGGCATTGGAAGTGTACATTGTAAGCCCTTTTTCGACCGATTTAATGGCCGCCTCACGGATATGCCAAGGGGTCGGATAATCCGGCTCGCCGATTCCCAGTGAAATCACGTCTTCCATCGAACTCAGAAGGTCAAAAAATTTACGTATTCCCGAAGGGGCGATTGATTTAACCCTGTCTGCAATCAAATTGCTGCTTTTATCATCAAAACCGTTGTCCATGATCTATCCTGCCACTATAAAGTATTTTTACTAAAGGATCATTGGTTCTCTTTTTACTTCTTCGCCGCCGTTTAACAAAACCCCGTCTTCTTTGTACCTGTTCATAATAAAATGGGTAGCGGCTGAACGTACGCCCTCAATCGGCGACAACTGTTGCCCCACAAAATTGGCTATCTCGTGCATTGTTTTGCCTTTAACCATTACCGCTAAATCATAACTGCCGGACATTAAATATACGCTGATAGCTTGCGGCAATTGATAAATTTTTTCGGCGATGGCGTCGTAGCCGGTATCTCTTTGCGGGGAAACCTGAACCTCAATTAACGCCCAAACTTGTTCGTTGTCAATCTTATCCCAATTGATAAGCGTCTTGTATTTTAGGATTTGCCCTTCTTCTTCTGCCTTAGCGATTGTGGAGGTAACTTCCTCAACGGAAGCCCCTAACATAGTGGCAATCTGCTCGGGAGAAATTCGTGAATCTTCCTCCAATATCTTTAAAATCTTTTTCAGCATAGCCTCGCTCCTTAGGTAAAAGTAACGTTAGGCATATTATAGCAGAGTTTCAATAATATTTTATACGGGGTTAAATCTATGGGCAAACGTAGAAATTTTAAAAATCCGAGAGCAAAATTAAAGAGACCGTAAAAATTACCGCTAAATCAAAAAAACGAATATATGGTATAATTTTTATATCATTTCGCATTTTTACAGAGGACTCACTTAATGGCTGAATTCTGGCACAACTTTGTTTTGACTTTTGTCCCGCTTTTTATTGTTATAGACGCTCTGGGGACACTCCCGATTCTAATCAGTTTCGGCGAGGAAATGACTTTAAGAGAACGGCGCAAAATGATTAATACCGCCACCATAACCGCAATTGCGGTTGGGTTGGCATTCCTCTTTTTCGGCCAATTTATTCTTACCGTAATGGGAATTTCGGTCGGCGCGTTTGCAATTGCCGGCGGGTTAATATTGCTGGTTCTTTCAATAAAACTGATTATTACCGGGCAAATGGTGGATATCGAAAAAGGGGAAATGGTTGCAATTGTGCCAATCGGTACGCCCCTAACGGCAGGGCCGGCAACCATTGCAACGCTGCTGCTTTTGGCAATGCAATTCCCTCTTTATATTGTGCTTTTATCCTTTGCCGTTAATATGTTTATTGCCTGGATTATTTTCATGGCGGGTAATAAGTTAAGCCACTTTTTGGGTAAAGGCGGGCTTAGCGCCATTTCGAAGGTATTTAGCTTACTTTTGGCGGCAATCGCCGTCAGCATGATTATAAGCGGAATCCAGATGCTGGGCTTTATGTAAAGCCAGCCTGTTTTGAGGGTTGAATTTTAAAGGTTTAAGTTATGAAAGTTATCGGATTAACCGGCGGTATCGGAAGCGGTAAAAGCACGGTTGCCGCTTTTTTAAAGGAACTGGGGGCTATCGTTTTGGATGCCGACCAAATCGGGCATGACGTGCTTGAAAACGACGGTGAGGTACATGCGGAAGTAGTATCGCTCTTTGGGGCTCAAGTGCTTAACGCAAAAAGCCGTATAGACCGTAAAAAACTTGCCGACATTGTTTTTAAAGATGCTACCCTAACCGCAAAACTGAATATGCTTGTTCACCCCGTTATTTACAAAAACATAGAGGCGATTTTAGAAGATTACCGCCAAAAGGGTGTTCAAACAGCGGTAATCGAAGCGCCCCTGCTTATCGAAGCCGGCTGGAGAGAGAGGGTTAACGAAATCTGGGTCACCGTTGCCCCGAAAGACGTGGTAATGGCACGGCTGGGAAAAAGGGGGATGACGGAGGACAGTATTTTAGAACGAATGCAGCTGCAAATGCCCTCGGAAGAGAAACAAAGGGCGGCCGATGTTGTTATTGATACCGATATACCGCTTATTGATTTAAAGAAAACAGTAACCGATTTGTGGAACAAAACTACAGTTGACACCAATCGTTGCTAACTGATAGAATGAAGTGTTTTATTGAGGGAGGTTTACCAAAATTTACGCTATAATTGAAACCGGCGGAAAACAGTATAAAGTAGCTCCCGGTCAGAGCATTAAAGTTGCTCGTATGACCGCTGCCGAAGGCGATACTGTCGAGCTGGATAAAGTATTGATGATTGCCGGAGAGCAACAAATTGTAGGCAAGCCCACGATTGAGGGAGCGAAAGTGGTTGCCAAAGTAAAAAGTCAGGGCAAAGATAAAAAAATCATTGTCTTTAAGTACAAGAACAAGACAAGAAGCAGCAAGAAAACAGGCCATCGCCAAATGTATACCGAGCTGTCTATTGGTGAGATTGTTCAACCGGAGGGTGTTTTAAATGGCTCATAAAAAAGGCGGCGGTTCTACACGCAACGGTCGCGATAGCAAACCTAAGATGCTGGGCGTTAAAAGATTTGCCGATGAAAAGGTAAATGCCGGCACCATTTTAGTAAGACAAAGGGGAACCCGCATCAAACCTGGCAATAACGTCGGAGTTGGCAGGGATCACACCCTTTTCGCTTTAATAGACGGTGTCGTTAAATACGAACCGGCAACCGATAAAAGAAGGAAGGTCAGTGTTTACACTGGTTAAATAATTATGAAGGAAAAAATTCACCCTACTTATTATTCAGATGCAACGGTTAGATGTTCCTGCGGGAATGAATTTGAACTTGGCTCAACCAAAAAAGAAATGAAAGTTGAGCTTTGCAGCAAGTGCCACCCGTTCTTTACCGGCGAACGCAGAATTATCGATACCGCCGGCCGTGTTGAACGCTTCAATCAGCGTTACAACAGAAAATAAAGCAAAGCAAAAAAGGTATAATGAAAGAGGCAGATTAAATAATCTGCCTCTTTTTTGTTTCCGTTTTATTTTTAATCAAAAACTAAAAATCTGTTTCGATTTTTGTAAAAAAGCAAGTTCGCTCGCCCGTGTGACATACCGGCCCCAAGGGTTTAGCCTTTACGAGAACGGTGTCGTTATCGCAGTCTAACCACATTTCTTTAACCAATAATTTGTTACCGGAAGTAGCGCCCTTGTTCCAGAGCTCTTGGCGGCTGCGGCTGTAAAACCAAGCTTCGCCTTTGGTGCGGGTCAGTTCAAAAGATTCCGGATTCATATAGCCAAGCATTAACACCTCGTTGGTATCGGCATCCTGAATAATTGCCGGAAGCAGCCCCTGCGGATCAAGTTTAAGATTGTCTGCCAAAATATTTTCTCCTTCTGTTTATAATTTCAATTACTTATTATTTGTGTTTGGCGCCGGACAGATTGAAACCGTTTTTATTTATCCAGTTCGTCCAACGCCTGTTTTAAATTGATATCTTTAGTATAAAGTGCTTTGCCAATAATCGCCCCCGAAGCCCCGATTTTTTTAAGTAATTTCAGATGCGTAATATTAGCGACCCCGCCGGAGGCGATTACAGAAGCCTTAATCGAATTAATCAGTTCAAAAAGGGCTACAAAATTAGGTTCGGTTAGCGTACCATCACGGCGGATATCGGTAAAAACAAAGCTTCTGACACCCAATTTCATCATATCGCGCGCAAATTCCACCGGCTCACGTCCGGTATCCAATTTCCACCCTCTGGTTGCCACTTTCCCGTCTCTGGCATCGATCCCAACCACAATGGATTTATTGTAACGGCGGCAGGCCTCTGCAACCATTTGAGGGTCTTCGACAGCGGACGTACCAAGGATAACGCGGTCAACACCGCATGATAACAGCTTACCGATGGAGTCCATGTCGCGGATACCACCGCCGACTTGAATCGGAATAAGGAGCGAGTTGGCAATTTCCGAAATAATGCGCAGATTTTCCAATTCACCGGAAACAGCCCCGTCAAGGTCAACAACATGCAAACGTAAAGCACCCAGCGATTGCCATTGCATTGCCATACCTACGGGGTCATCGGAAAAAACGGTTTCCATGCCGTAATCACCTTGATACAGGCGAACACATTTACCGCCGCGGATATCTATTGCCGGAATGATTTCCATCTTGCTGTCCTCTACTTTTTCCAAATACCTGAGCCTAAATTATAACATAATATTCGTATTCGGCGGAAATAATGCGCTAAATAAGGTCAACTTTTTTTGTTTATTAAAGATTAAGGGCTAATTTTTGTTAATTTGGGGTTAAAAACAGCGAAAACCACACATTTTTACAAAAAGTTTTAAGTTAAATAAAATAACAAGATTTGCTTTTATGAATTTTTCTGAGAATCGGAGCGGATAACCGTAAGTTTAATCCCGGTACAGTCGATAACCGTTATTTTCTCACCGACATCGATTTTTTCTTCGGAATTAGCCCCCCACAGTTCTCCTTGGATTTTAACCAACCCTTGGGGATTTATCTCCTGAACCACAACCCCTTGTTTACCGATAATCGCTTCGGGGTCATTAACCGGATGCTTTAACAAAGCGCGGCTGCCCGCTTGGTATAACAGCACCGACAAGACCAACCACGCAACCATTATAAGCACAACAACAGCAATATGAATATTAATGTTATAACGCGGTAAAACAAGCAAGCAAACCGCTAAAATGGCTGCTTCTTCGGCAAATATGCTTATTATTGCCCATATTAACCGCATTTTCATTATATCTGATTATAGCATACGAAATTCTAAGCGACCGTACCGCGCACTCCGAGCCAAAAAATAAAAAAGACATTGATTTTCGAACAGCCACGGCAGGCGTTGGACATTTTGGCGTTCTTTAGCTAATATAAATACGTTAAAGTATATATTTAAAGAGGGACTAAATGAGGGTATCAGAATATCTTTTCAGCGAGTATAAGGATTTAACCACCAAATATGTTGCCGCCAGCCAAAAATTGAGAGAGTTATTGCCGAGATTTACCGCCTTAAACCAGAGCGGAGAGTTGCCGAGTGCCACTTCCAGCAAGAATCTACTCCAAGAACTTGGCAAAATCGAAGATGATTTGGAAGATGCGGCTTATAAGGTGCGCTGTATCAGGCACACTTTAATCGGCTTGCTGTAATCTATACTGTTCTTTGGGCATCAATTCCGTACCCCGTCTGACAAAGATGGGGTATTTTTATTTGACATCGTTATGCTTAAGGTGTAGATTATGCTCAAGATAGACAAACCCAAAGCTAAACAATCGTAGGAAGGCTAAATGGCAATTCCGGGTTTTCAAAACATAATGCTCCCATTGTTGCAGCATGTGAAAAACGGAGAAGAGTATTCCCTCCGTAGTGTTGTTGATAGCTTGGCAACTTATTTCAAGCTTACGCCCGAAGAAGAAAAACAATTACTACTAAGCGGAACACAGCCGTTATTTTATAATCGTGTGGGCTGGGCTCGTACTTATCTGTATAAAGCAGGTTTATTAAAATCCGAAAGACGTGGCTATTTTTCAATTACCAACGAAGGACTTGAGTTATTAAAGCTTAACCCACCCCAAATTGATGCTCAACTTCTGGGAAATTATCCCGAGTTTACTCGTTTCATATCCACCACGAAGCTAAAAACCACCAAACAAAAAGATGATATGCAATGCGATAACCAATCACAAACACCGGAAGAAACACTGGAAAATGCCTACCAAAACCTAAATAAAGAGCTGGCCGATGAGGTTTTGAACCAAATAAAAACCGGACTGCCAAGCTTATTTGAGCAAATAGTGATTGATCTACTGGTCAAAATGGGCTATGGAGGCAACAGAAAAGACGCTGGGGAAGCTATCGGCAAACCAAGAGATGAAGGTATTGACGGTATTATAAAAGAGGATAAACTTGGACTTGATACCATCTACATCCAAGCCAAAAGATGGGATAATACCAAAATCGGGAGATCTGAAATCCAAAAGTTTGCGGGCGCTTTACAGGGTCAGAAAGCGCGAAAAGGCATTTTCATAACAACTTCGTCCTTTTCAAAGGAAGCACAAGAATATGTCTCGCGCATAGATACCAAAATAGTGCTAATCGATGGCGAGCGGTTAGCTGAACTGATGATAGAAAATAATGTAGGGGTGAATGTATTAGCAAACTATGAAGTAAAAAAGATAGATTACGATTACTTCACAAGCTAACCAGCGCTTCCATTTCGTCTTCCCTTAATTCCCTAACCTTGCCCACCGCCAGAGTGCCCAGCTCCAAACTGCCCATCCGAATCCGCTTTAACGCCTTAACGGAATAACCCATCGCTTCAAACATACGCCGTACCTGATGTTTCCTGCCCTCGTGAATTGTAATGCTGTAATCCCCGCCTTTAAGCGGCCTTATTACTGACGGATAGGTCATCCCGTCCTCCAGCATAATCCCCTTTTCAAGACGGCGGATTTCTGCTATCCTCATCGGGGCGTTAGTGGTAACGGCATACTCTTTCTCATTTTCAAAGCGCGGGTGCGTTAAACGATTTGCCAGTTCTCCGTTGTTGGTTAAAAGTATGAGGCCCGTACTGTCTTTATCTAACCGGCCAACCGGATACAGGCGATACCCTCTAAATTCTTTGGGCAGTAAATCCAGAACCGTCCGCCGCCCCAGTTCATCACTGGCGGTACTAACAACTCCGGCCGGCTTGTGGAGCATTATGTAAATCATTTTCTGTAATTGCGCCGATATTGGTTTTCCGTCAACAAAAATCTTATCTTTCTCGACGTTAACCTCATAATTAAAGCCGGTAATTACCACTCCGTTTACGGTGACTCTCCCGACTTTGATTGCTTCTGACATTTTGCGGCGCGAGCCGATCCCCGCGCCGGTAAGAACTTTTAATAAAGGTTGTGTTTCCATGTGTTTATTATAACCTGTATTTAGTATAAGTAGCTAATATGACAAGAAAATATTAAAAAACCGCAAAAATGTGACTAAAGTTATTGACGCATGCCGCTTTTGAATGTAGAATGTTAGGTATAACTAAATATTATTATAGGAGGGATACAATGGAAGAATGTAAGGACACCTCGATCAGCTTACCGAGGTTAGGAGACAAGGCTCCCGATTTTAATACTGAAACGACACATGGGAACCTTACACTGGATGATTTCAAGGGCAGTTGGATTATTTTGTTCTCACATCCGGCGGACTTTACGCCCGTCTGCACCACCGAATTTATTGCCTTTGCCGAAATTTATCCTGACCTGCAAAAGCGCGGGGTAGAACTTTTAGGGCTTAGCGTTGACAGTTTATCGTCTCACATCGCATGGGCCAGAAATGTCGAAGAGAAAACCGGAGTTAAAATCCCGTTCCCAATTATTGCCGACCTTAGCAAAGAAGTTTCAACAGCTTACGGAATGGTCCACCCCGGTCAGAGCAAAACCGAAACCGTTAGATGCGTATTTATTATCGACGATAAGCATGTCATCAGAACTATTCTCTATTATCCGTTAAGCACGGGCAGAAATATGCAGGAAATTCTCAGAATTGTTGATGCTTTGCAGACCACCGACAAGAACGGTGTTGCGACCCCTGCCAACTGGAACCCCGGCGACAAGGTTATCATACCGGCGCCGAATACTCAGGAAGCAGCCGAAGAAAGAGTTAAACAGTCTGACTACGAATGTGTCGATTGGTATCTTTGCAAGAAGAATTTATAAAATAGGTTCAAAGGAGATACATTATGGCTTGTGTTAGCCCTGACGGAAAACCGACTCAAACCGGTAAAAAGGTTCTGCAAGCCCTGCGTGATAACGGGGTAAGTTCCGCAGAAAAGGTCGCCGAAACAACCGGAGTTGCTTTATTCCGCGTAAGAAGCGGTCTAAGGGATATGGTAACGGCAGACCTGGCCGAAAAGGTTGGAGAGGAATTTAAAATTACCGAAAAAGGCATTGAGCTCGCCGACTAACAAGTAGCTTAATCCGAAGATAAAAAAGCCTCGAGGTACATCATTATAAAGACATCTCGAGGCTTTTTATTACGTATTGATTGTTTTAACACAGCGCAGCCCGCTTTGAATTTTATGCCAAAAAACAAAAACCCTCCGCCATGGGAGAGTTTTTGTTAACTAATCTAAATAGTTGCAGAAACTAGGCCAAGCGCCCCATTCCTTCACCGCATTTCGGGCAAGGAATCAATCTGCAAGGAGTTCCTTTAGGGTGGGGAACCGTAACACCGCAAACGGGGCAGACACACTCTCCTAAGTATTCCACGTCGTTTACAACCTTGGTTTTGGCGGTTGTGGTCGTACATGTTTCGCCGTCTTCATTCGATACACTGCACCCTGATGCAGCCAAACCGGTTGCACCCAAAAGCGCTGCACTGCCGGCAATCAGACCGGCACCGCGAAGGAAATTTCTTCTGCTCTCATCTGCGGGAGTATTTTCTTTTCTTTCTTTTTTATCCATATCAGACACCTCTCCTTTGGTTAAAGGTTGACTACAAAGTTTATTTTTATGATAATCGGGAACAGGAACATATTTCTTGGTTCCGTCTGAAGAATCTTCCCTGTAAACCGTACAATGCTGATCCCCACAGCTTGCCCCATCCGCTGCGCATTTTTCGCCGCAACCGGCACCGCAACTCTGTCCGGAACTGCATCCGCTACACCCGGCTTCATTTTTGGAAAAAATCCCAAACTTCTCTAAAAATGACATCTTTACAACTCCTTAAGACATTTAAGTCCAAGAAAGCTACCGCCCCGCAAGATAAATTCGGAGGAGCGGTATCCCTCACCTTCTATTGTACAATATTTTTACATTTTTGTAATTCTAAAGGCGCCGGCAAACACTACCGACACCCCTATAATAATTTTAGAGTCGAAAACATCGATTGTCAATACGTTTTGTGCCCAATTTCCCAAAACTTACCCAGCAAGCCCGATTTAACTCCGATTGTATTTAATTTTGGCAAATAACATAGCAATAACCAATATTAAAGTGATTATATTCCAAATAATAACCGCCGGTAAGCTTAGTGCTATCCCGTAGAGAAGCCACAGGGAAACGCCGATTGCAAAAAAGATATTAAAAGTGAGGCTAATTTCACGTGCGCTTTTTAACCGATATAATCTAAAAACCTGCGGAACCAAAGACATGGTCGTAAAAAAACCGCCGACCAAACCCAATATTTCCTGCCACTCCAAATTTATTTCTCCTTCAAAAGAACCGATTCTTATAATAATTATATCGTTATTTGCAAACTTTTACAGCCATATCTCGGTTTTTGAAAGAAAGACTAAGACCACGATTTTTGTACCACCTCCCTTTGATTAGTAATATTTTTTAATTCCGGTGCCCTATCTCCGGAATCTTATCTGCGTTATATCTTTTGGAAAACAAAATAACTTTTGGGGAGGTTAAAATGAGTAACAAATTATTGTCTGTTGCGGGAATTACACTAGCGGCTTTGATATTTTTAACTCTGGGGGCTTTCGGGTTTGCTCTTTCTTCCGATAAAGATGCAAGCGGGATTGTAAGCCAGCAAAACGTCGGGATTTGGGTAACAGGTAACGGCGAAGTAAGCGTTATCCCCGATATTACTGTGCTGAACTTAGGAGTTTATGTTCAGATGGACTCTTTAGAGGCGGCGCAAGCACAAGCAGCGGAATCAATGGCAGCGATTATGGCTGTAACGGAAACCTATAATATCGATAAAAAGGATATTCAAACAACCAATTACAACATATCACCTGCTTGGAGCTGGGATAAAGACGGCAACAGATTCTTGTACGGTTACTGTGTTTCCAATACGATTACAGTTAAAGTAAGAAATACCGATCAGACCGGCAGTATTATCGATGCTGTTGTAGACGCCGGCGGCGAACATACCGTTATAAACGGCATTAATTTCACGGTTGATAATCCCGAAGTTTTCTATGAGGAAGCACGCTCAAACGCAATCGCAAACGCGGTCGCCAAAGCGAATCAAATCGCCGAATTAACCGGAGTGACACTGGGTAAACCAACCTATATTATGGATAACAGCAGCTATTACGGTCCGATTTACCGATACGTAGCTTATGACAGTTCGATGGGAAAAACTGAAGGGCATGCGCCGACCGACATCAGCACCGGTGAAATCAAAATAATAACCGGCATCCAGATTGTCTTTGATATCAAATAAAGAACACAATAAATGATTGGTAGCGATAAAAAGAGGGGCCAACACCTGTTTCTACCCTCTTTTTGTCCGCCGTTAAGTTCTAAAGCTCGGCTTTTTCAAAAAGCAGGTTTAAAACGGCTTCGGCGGTTGCTACGTTGGTTGCAAGCAGCGTATTGTGAACATCGCAAACGCGCATTAATGCGGAGATATCAGGCTCGTGCGGTTGTGCAAAAAGGGGATCGCGCAAGAATATGACCGCTTCAAGCTTATCTTCCGCAACCATCGCCCCCACTTGCTGGTCTCCCCCCATCGGCCCGCTTTGCAATAAAGTTACCGGCATACCGGTATTATACGTAATCAGCTGTCCGGTAGTTTTAGTGGCAACAAGATCAAACTTTGCCAATTCATCTTTGTGGCTGTTAACCAACTCCACCATAACTTCTTTTTTGGCATCATGAGCAACCATTGCAATAATACCCTTCTTCACATTTCACCTCTGTATCTTTTAGCTAATCATTGAAAATTTACTACAAAACAGGTCAACGGTCAATGTTTGCCCGACTGTTTGGGAATTACTTATCGGATATTGCGCTTGTGTTATTAAAATATTTAAGAGGATTTTACACATAATAATAACCGTATTAAAGCTGGCATAGCAATATGTTGATTTTAATATTTCGCTATGTTATAATGCCCCTGATATAAAGAGTGTTTACAGCTTTTCTTTTTTCTTTCAATTGCAGTCCTTTTAGGCAAAGCCCCTCGAAATTCGGGGGGCTTTGCTTGTATTCTCCCGTTACTCACTGTTGACAACGGAGCCCCCTTTTTATAAACTGTTATCACATCGGTAATCATATAATAAGCAGATTTAAAACCTGTCATAGTACGTTATGACGCAACCTCGTATTAACATTCCGGAAAAACGAACAAAGTGGGTTAACAAATAATGCCGTGAGTTTCCGAAACGGTCGATTGTTAAAGTATTAAAACGGAAATTAGATCTCGACTTCACATAGGGAGGCAGAATAAAATGGCAGTTAAAATTGTAACCGATAGCAGTGCGGACATACCGCCCGAACTACTTAAAGAGTTTGATATCGCCGTCGTTCCTCTGTATGTTAGGTTTGGCAATGACGTTTATAAAGACAAAGTTGATATCAGCAATAAAGAATTCTATGAAAAACTTGTTGAAGGCGAAACATTCCCGGCAACTTCTCAGCCTACCCCCTTGGATTTCAAACAGGTTTACGAGGAGCTTGCAAAAGATGCCGATGGCATCGTGTCAATCCACCTTTCATCAAAATTAAGCGGGACCATTCCGTCGGCCTTACAGGCTCGTGAATCTTTCCAAGGGTCCTGCCCTATCGAGATAGTTGATTCCCTTTCAATTACCAGCGGGCAAGGGATGGTTTGCTTGGAGGCCGCCAGAGCCGCTAAAAACGGCGCCGGTATGGAAGAAGTGGTCCGGATAGCAAAAGAGACTGTTTCCGAAATTAATTTCATGGTTCTTTTTGATTCTTTAAAATACCTTGCCAAAGGCGGGCGTATCGGCAAAGCAAAGGGTTTAATGGGGGCAGTCTTAAACATTAAACCGCTTCTAAACCTCAAAGACGGGGAAGTAGTGCCTATCGGTAAGGTACGCAGTTACTCCAAAGGCGTCGAACAACAATATGAGTTTATTAAAAAAGCAGCAGAAGGCGGCAAAATAAAGGAATTATCCATTATGTATAACACTGATCGTGATGAAGCCGATGCCCTTGCCGACCGCGTAAGCTCCATGTATCCGCGTGAGAAAATAATAATGGGCGAGATCGGACCGATTTTGGGAACCCACGGCGGACCGGACATACTTGTTGTTTGCATCCGCGGTAATTTAAACGAATAAGAGCACAATATAAAATACAAAGTAGACTGTAATAACCTCCGGTTAAAAAATCGGAGGTTATTTTTTATTAATTCCCGCCAATTCGGGATATTACCGATTTTAACGCTTAAAACTATTGCCGTAAGCTAATTTACAGGATATAATCAAAGCATCAAATCATCGGCAGGGATTGACATGAGAGCAAAAATAAGCCCCCCTAAACGAATGGCATTTATCTGGCTGGGAATAGCCTTATTCGGGGTTTTAATATTTTTCTTCCCCTGGCTAATCGGAATGGATGGTTTTGACGGCGGTTTCCCCCTTTCAATCGGCGGCGGGCTTGTTTCAATGACGGGGGTTATTGCCGCCGTTCTCTATTTTCGGCAGGCATCCTATTTAGACCGTATTTTAAAAAAAGAAAGCCGGCTTGCTCACTGGACCTATACCCCGGAAGAGTGGAAAGTCTATACGGAGAAAGAACACCAAGAGGACGCGGCAGCCAAACGCGGCCTCTTTTTTATGATTGCAATCATCGCCGTTATTGTGGGGCTAATAATGGCGGTTGCCATCGGGGAAGATTTCTTGATAATTGCACTGATTATACTGGGAATTATCGCCGTTGCCGCATTAGCCGCCTTCTTTTCCACGCTCAGCAGCTATTTAAATAATAAGAAACATTTGGGCGAGGTCTATATTGCTCTCGACGGTATTTATTTTAATAGGCAGGTGCATATCTGGAAAGGGCTCGGGAATGTTTTGGAAGATATCGCTTACGATAAAGCAGAGAATGAATCGCCCGGAATAGTTCTAACCTATTCCGCTCCGTCAAAAGACGGGCGCAATTCCTACACCGCCCGTATCCCGATTCCTCCCGGACAGGAAGAAGCAGCTAAAAAAATTGTCGCTAAAATAGCGGCCGCCCACTTGCAAACTGGGTGTAACAATTTTTAAGCCGGTTAAGCGGATTTAGCGGAAACGCTTTGAGATAGCGATAGGTTAAACAAGCTGTTTTGAATATGTTACTTGTGAAATTAGGAAGGGAGAAGCTGTAATGGGAGTAACCAAGAAATTTACAATTTTGCATTCGAACGATATGCACGGAGATTTTTTAACGGAAGTTAAAGAGGGTTCCAACAACCTGGTCGGTGGTTTGGCGCTCTTATCCGGATATGTAAATAAGGTTAGGCGCGAAGAAAAAAACGTGCTTTATGTAATCTCGGGAGATATGCTGCAAGGCTCTCTGATTGATTCGGAATACCAGGGTATCTCCACAATGGAGATTATGAATTACCTCTCCCCGGACGCCGTTTGCCTCGGTAACCATGAATTTGACTATGGCCTGCCGCAACTTCTTTTTTTGGAGAAAATGGCCAACTTCCCGATTGTTAACGCCAACCTTTATATTAGAAAATACGGGAAACGGTTAATGAAGCCCTATCTAATCCTAAGGGTGGATGGATTCGATATTATGTTTATCGGCATAATAACGGAAAAAGTGCTGGATTCTCTAAAAAAAGAACAGCTAATCGGCAGCTTTATCTCCCTTGAAGATGCCGCCAACGAAGTCGGCATCATTACCGATGCCTATAAAAACGACGACATTGACCTAACAATTCTTTTAACACATATCGGCCATGAATCCGATATCGAACTGGCCAAGATTTTAAACCCGGAATGGGGGGTGGATATTATTCTCGGCGGCCATTCACATACAATACTGGAACAGCCGGCGGTAGTGAACGATATCCTTATTGCGCAAGCCGGAGTCGGTACAAACCAGATTGGCCGCTTTGATGTTGTTGTCGATGATGATACCAACAGTGTTGTCGAATGGAAGTGGCAGTTAGTGCCCATCGAAGAGGGAATTGCCGAGCCCGATTTGAAATTAAAAGAATATATTGATAGTTTTGCCGATGCGATTGACCGTAAATACAATACCATTATCTGCAAGTTTACTGACGTTATGACCCACCCCGCACGAGAAATAGAAACCTCGCTGGGGAATCTTTTTGCCGATGCCTTGGCACATACTGCGGAATGTGATGTAATGCTTGTCGGTTCCGGCTCAATCCGCAGCAAAGAGCTTGGCCCTGCCGTTACTCTAAAAGATTACAGGTCTTGCTTCCCTTTCAAAGATTACCTGACGCGTTTTACAATTAGCGGAGCGCAGTTAAAACAGATTTTTGCTCATTTTATGCGCCCCGAAAATCGCGACGGTGAAGGGGAATGTTATCAGGTAAACGATAAAATTCGTGCCGTTTATAACGATTGTAAGCGTGAATTGTCTGTGCTGGAATTCGACGGGCAGCCGGTTAATAATAACGATAAGTATACAATCGGGCTTATCGGATACCACATTACCAATTCAAAAGCCTACCTCAATATTACAAACGAAGAATTGCTGGCTAACGGCAAATCGAGGGTGATTGCAACTTCGGTAGCCGAAGTACTTGAAGAATACCTTAAAAATCACCAGAATATCGGGAAACAGGTTGAGGGCAGGTTAACCTACCTATAAATAATCCCGACCTTGCGGCCGGGATTAAAACTTAGTTCAAATTAGGCTTGATGTTGCATTATCGGGAATTATTCTACTTAATAAGCCCCGCTTTACGCAGTGTTTCTGCAACTTGCTGTTGGTGCATATCACTTATTTCAAATTTGTATTTACCGCTCATTGTTTCAATTTCCATCGGCCGAGTCGTTTTTTCGTTGTCGTCATTTAAGCCGCCGAAGCCGCCCTTAAATCCGATATTGACCCCGCCCTTACTAAACAAGACCTTATCGGGCTTGAATTTAACTTTGCGTATTTGATTCAGATAGATAGCAAAATTAGCGGGATTTTCCTGCAAGGCCATATCCGGAGATATTTGCAAATAACGCTGCCATACATTATAACCGGCGCCCATTGATTTAAAGAACCCGCCGACTCCCTGTCCGCGATATTTAGCGGATTCCTCTTTTATCATTTCCGAAGTCAGCATAGCGCAAACCATACGGTGATTTGTAACGACAATATTAAACGTATCCGACATTATCAGGTTTTTCTTTTTTGTGGCATTCGGAATAATACCGACTACCGACTCTCCGGGAATCGGACCTGCCGGCGGTTGATACCCATAGCCGGGAACCGCCTGTTGTCCGTAATAGGGTTGCTGCGGCGGATACGGCGGAGGCTGATAGGCCGGAGGTGCCGGGGGAGGAGGAGCTGCCGCTTGCATCGGCGGAACGGGCGGCGGTTGATAAGCCGGAGGTGCAGGAGGCGGAGCCTCCTGCACCGGCATAACAGGCGGTGGGGGTTGATACGCGGCAGCGGGTGGGGTAACTTCTTCAACAATACCCTCGCTTACCACAGCGGCACCGCACCCCGCGCAAAACTTAGCGCTTGGTCCAAGCGGCTGCCCGCAATTCGTGCAAAATTTTTTTACTGTATTCATCGCAACACCTCACCGTATTATTCAAATTCAATCGTACCTAATTATTGCATATAATTTAACGAATCGCAATAGATTTCAGGTTTATTTTTGTTAAAAACACACTAAACAACGCCAAAAGCAGATAGCGGTTTTACCCGATACCTTTTCGTTTTGGGGTAACGCCTGCATTATCTGAAACTGTCAACCTCTTCCTGCCCGACTATATTAATTTCGGCTTTTTCAAGCGCGATAATACTGCCTTCCATCTCCGATGGACGGATTATAATACAGGCATCGGTGAAATTTTTCTGATAAAACGAATAACTGTATTCGATAGAGATACCGGCGTTATCCAAAGCGGCGATTACTTTTGCCAGCCCCATCGGTTTATGCGGAACACGAACGCAAACAACCTTATTGGTTTTAGCAATATATCCGGCTTGATGCAATACGCTTAGGGTATTTTCAACATCACTGCCTTTAACAATAATGCGAACTATACCAAAACCGCTGGTATCGGCAATTGTAAGTGCCAGTAGATTAACCTCGCTCTCTCCCAGCAATTCCGTCAAATTGCGCAGCGAGCCGCGGACATTCTCTAAAAAGATCGAAATCTGCGTAACAAACACTTTTTAAATCCTCCTTTTATCTATCACTCGCCTCGATTTACCTTCCGAACGCGGCAAGGAACGCGGCGGGACCAATTTCACTTCCGCCTGAAGCCCTACTACAGACTTAATCTGAAGGGCTATCAAATTCTTAAGGGATTCAATCTGGCTTATCGTATCCGAGAACATATCTTCGGTTAATTCAATTTGGACTTCCAAACTATCCGTCGAAGCTTCTCTGTCGGCAACAATCAGGTAATGCGGCGTTATTCCGCTAACCGTTTCCAAAACAGACTCTATCTGTCCCGGATATACATTGATGCCTCTGATGACAAGCATATCATCGGTACGCCCTGCCAAACGGCTCATCCTGAGTGTGGTGCGCCCGCACGAACACGGTTCTTTGTTAAGCATACAAATATCCCGTGTACGATAACGTATCATCGGCTGCCCTGTTTTTGTTATTGTAGTCATTACCAGTTCCCCGGATTCACCGTACGGCAATATTTCCCCTGTTTCGGGGTTGATTACCTCTGCAATAATATGATCTTCGTTGATATGCAACCCGTCTTTCATTTTACATTCAAAGGAAACCCCCGGGCCTGCAATTTCCGACAGGCCGTAAATATCCATCGCATCAATACCGAACAAGCTTTCAAGTTCGGTGCGCATCTTTTCAGTCCAAGGCTCACCGCCAAAACAACCGCTTTTGAGTTTTAGCTGCGATAAAATCCCCATATCGCGCGCCGCTTCTCCCAAGTAAATGGCATAGGAAGGGGTACAGCACAATATGGTTGTTCCCAGTTCCTCCATCATCATAAGCTGCCTTTGGGTGTTACCGCCGGACATCGGGATAACCATTGCCCCCAGCCTTGTTGCCGCCTGATGCAAGCCCAAACCGCCGGTAAACAGCCCGTAGCCGTAAGCAACCTGAACAATACTATCACTGTTCGCACCAAGCGCCGCCAAGGCCCGCGCCGCCATCTCGGTCCAAACTTCTATATCATTTTCGGTATAACCGGTAACAATCGGGTGACCGGAGGTTCCCGATGAACCTTGAATACGCACAATTTGTTGTTGCGGAACTGCCAAAAGCCCAAAAGGGAATCCATCGCGCAGATCATTTTTATCGGTAAACGGGAGTTTATTTAAATCATCGATACCGCGAATATCCTCCGGCTTAACTCCGTGTTTATCCATCCGCTCCCGGTAAAACGGAACGTTTGCATATTCGTACTTTACCGTAGCTTGCAACCGCTCTGATTGCAATGCTTTGCGCTCATCACTGCTCATCGACTCCATGTCGGGGTTAAGAATACTCATAAACTTACCTCGTAACACAATAATACGGCTCCGCTTTGGAAAGCGAATCCGCAAATATCAACTTTTCGACTTTTAATGGTTTGTCTAATTATAAAGTAATCAGACGATTAAAAAAAGCCTTGCAAAGATTCGGGTTTCAATCAGATGGTGGCCTTTCTGGCAATTGCAGAGCATCCGACATTCCCGGACAGGTTATTTACGTTGATTACGTCTACAACATAATGGGAATGTAGTTTTATTGTAAAAAACGAATTTGAACCTCTAAATGAATAACAGGCACAAACCTACTTTACGGCTTAACGCTAAGGGATAGGTTTATTTCGATAAACCGTAAGGGGAAAATATAAAAGAATTATTTGGGATAAAATAACAGGTTTTCAGCCTGGGAGTGTTAGATAGATGTTATGTTAAGAGTTGCTGTTACCGTAAACGGCTGTGATTATTCGGCAGACAACTATATCTTAAAATTCATAACTTTTATAACGAAACTGTTTAAATGTCTTGCATGCAAGATTAGAAAAGAATAGATAAGCATTCAAAAGGCTCAATGAGTGTGGAAAATACGGTTCTCCCTACCGTACACTATGGTGGGCCACTCTGGATTCGAACCAGAGACCCCAGTCTTATCAGGACTGTGCTCTAACCAACTGAGCTAGTGGCCCGCTTGATTGTCAGCCTGCCCTGCTCAAATATCTTAGGGGCGTTTACGATAGTTTGACTTATCGTAAACCGAGCCGGCGGCTTTTGAGTTTATTGTTAACTTTTGGCTTGCGCCCTATTCGGATGCAGGCATATTCTAACGCAAATCAGCGTTGGAAATCAAGTTCTGTTCAAGTTGTAATCAGGCTATTGAGTTAATTTCTCAAGAGATGGCGAGAAGGCTAAGCGTCTTTTTCGATTTTTTCCAAAATCCGTGCAATATCCTCTTTGATATCAACAAAAAGAGAAAGCACTTTGGATATCGCCATAAAGATCATCCCGGTAACAGCGGTTCCGATAAGACCAAGCAAAAGGAAGCCGATTTTGGCAACCGCCGTAGCCGCCCCGACTGCAATTGCGATTGAAACAGCAACCCCAATTACAACAATAGCCCAGGCAAGTATCCACAAGCTCTGAGCTATTATTCTAAGCGTTTGATATTTCATTTTTCAATAAAAAACCTTAACAACTGGATAGCGAAAGGAAGGAGAATGACTTTGAATAATCAAAGTTCCGACCTAGGAGTCTTAGACGTTCGGATCTAAGTCAATCTCCCTAGAAAGGAGGTGATCCAGCCGCAGCTTCCGCTACGGCTACCTTGTTACGACTTCGTCCCAAT
>Ga0265293_10005832_pt1 | contig 20259 bp, 34 predicted proteins | sample Munlanlewell138R_FD_192505 | JGI IMG/M metagenome (GOLD analysis project Ga0265293, IMG submission 192505) | Leachate microbial communities from a municipal landfill in Southern Ontario, Canada - Leachate well 138R | ecosystem: Engineered > Solid waste > Landfill > Unclassified | place: Canada... | reverse complement strand
GATTTTCTAAGCTCCCGTTGTATTTGACCCCTATAATTTGGTGGTTGATAGGGGGGGGTATCGTTCAACAAGGTCCCCTTCCGCATTAAAAACGAGGTCATTTCTTACATATTTATTATTTAGACCACCAGTTGACTCCATATTATGGTGAGAACGATGGCATGCAGTACATAAAGTAATCAAATTATCAGGATCCACTGCGATTGCTTCTTTATAGTTATCTAATGTGACAGGAACCTTATGATGGACTTCAGTTCCAATACCACCACAATGTTGACAAAGCCCTGCATCACGAATAAATACATAGTTCTTTGCACGGTGCCAACGTTTGGAGTGATAGAAGGTTTGGATCTCTCTAGGAGTAGTTCGTCCATCATAAGGCATTCCTGCCACCTCGCTTTCAATAAAAAAGGGACCAAGGAAGGTGGTCCCAAGGAAGGTTTGTAGAGGCGTTCAATCTCTACATTTACATCATAGCACGATTAAACCGGACTATTTCGGACCTCTTTTATCATTGTTGATGCAAACTCTATGACAGCCTCTCGCATTATTCTTCTAGTGTAATCGTAGGCGAGCGGTGGATTGGCGAGTTGCTTCGCTACTTGATTGTAATCCATCTTCATAAAGTATTTATATTTAATAAGCTGTCGCTTGGTATCACTTGGCATTAGGTTGACTTGAGCCATTATCTGTAGGAACTTAATAATTCTAGCTTCATACAAATCATCCAGTTGATCTCTTAAGTCGGCTAGCTCTGCAATCCTTGTCGACTGTTCTTTGGCGCTGCGGCCAGGAATGCCTGATAGATTACTAGAACCACCGTTGATGATGGACTCCATTTGTCTGATCTTGTCTTGAATATAACTAATCTCTAGCTCTAACTCATGAAGAGAATTTAATTCACTTTTCCCTAACTGATATAAAGCAATTCGATCTTGGATAATCTCTCCCATTCTTACTCACCACCTTTGGTTAAAAATGATACATAACCACTAAAACTGTATAATTTTTGGAAAGACACTTGAAAGGAATAATTCCTTAATAACCACAAGGTTATTTTGCTTGTTACAGACTCTCTCTTTTTTAAAAAATGATACCGTACATTCATTTCTCGTGAATTGGTCGTTTTTCTTGGAGCCGCCAGTTCCATTTCCGCTGCGCGATATCCTTGCAATAATTGCATATGGTTTCCTCAGTGACCGCTCCATATCGAAAGATGATACGAGCACTATTCTCTTTTAAGAAGGCACTGTACAAACCGATGGATCTCTCGTCGCTTGGAGAAATGTTCCTCACGTTGCAGTAGCTCTGATAACCTAATGAATATGGCATTACTCTTTCACCCCGCTTTTCGTTCTACGTTTCGTCATCCATTCAAAGTCTGTTGCTAGAGTGATACCTAAGGAGACAAACGATAACGAGGCGATAAGAAGAACGATAACTTTGGCTCCTGCTCCATTCTGCTCTTTCAGGAACATTAGAGACCCAACCAGTAATGAAAACTGAATGAGATTGATAAGGACTAGCATGCATATCTTCTGAAGCGTGACGTCCTTGTTTTGTGGCTTATTCACTGAGTTTCGCCTCCTTGTAATAGAAAAGAAAGCTAAGCAATGATAGTTTGCTGTAAGAATTCGATTCATCTTGGCGTTGAATCTCTACTGCTGCGTTGACGCCGAATAGATCGTGATATGCACCAACTATTCGCACTTTCCTACCAGTAGCCTTATTTTCAAACATCACTGATTGGTCGATGGCGCATTTCGAGCAAATCGTATTGTTAATATCTACCCAAAAGCATCCGCCTTCACATGCATGGTTATTGGTACAACCACATATCTTGCACTTATTCATTTCAGCATTCATTATTCCAACCACCACTTTTTCGATAATAGAAACCAAAAAGCAAGGATTAAAATCACGAACATACCTAACATCATAATTAAATTGAAACATCCGATGATTATGCTTTCACCTAATGCAGCTAATAAAACTATCAGAGCCAAGGCAATCGACAATAACAATTTCTCAATAAGTCGTTTGATATAACTTCTGGTCACTTTGCTCACTCTCCTTCACCCGCTCTAGGAATGATTAAGACCGTACCTACCAATTCCATGTTGAAATTAGATAACATATATTGATTAACCAAAGGATTTTCCTTGAGCTTGGCATCTTCATCGACAAATACCATATAATCTTTTAATCTTTCATCTAATGTTGGAACAACCTCAATGTAGCCTCCAACGTGTTTTCCAAGTTCTTCCAAAGTAAAATGTTTCCCCTCAGGATGAATTATGTCTAAGGAAAAACAACGTTCATCTTTCTGAGTAATTTTGTATGCATTAGGCATTTGTTTTTTCCCTCCTTACCAGGTTGCTGTGAACCATATCCAGGCAATAACCATTAGACCCATTAAATAGACCAAGTATAGCCATATAGTGAATTCTTTGTTCTTCATTATTCCCCTCCTACTAAACAGCCTCAGCCGTTTTCATTTTCTTTATTCTTGGTAGCAATTTCTTATTCACTAATTCGATGATTTCCCCATGATATTTTGTTGGTTGATCGCTATGACCTCTTGATTGAATCAGTTGCAATTTATCCAAGTCAATTTCTATCGTTTCGATTCGATTCCAATCTTGGTCACGCACCGACATAATTAGAGATTCCTCTTTTTTATAAAATTTCATTGAATAGACACAGTGGTTCATTGCTGCTCCTTCTTGTTTGAAATCATCAATTGTTTTTAGAGGAACGAACTGCAGTTTCCCAATCCTGGTTTTCTTAAACTGCGATTTCATTCTAAGTAGTGCAGCTACAGCTTGATCTTCCTTTTCTAAAATTTCTAGATGAAGCTCATCATGTAGCCGATCTAGTTCTTTGGGGAAAAAGTCGATGACACGCCCCAATTTCTTCTGCATCTCAATACAGTCAACATAATGCAGAACATCTTTATCTTTTAAATAATCAACTACCTTCTTAACAAGGGGCTTGTTATCAAGATCAATTATGGAAGCTATATTATCTAGGATATAAGCATCCTTTATGGAGTTTCCTGATTTATAACATCGGAGGATTTGAGGATAGTTGCAGTATCTCTCTGCAATGACCTTTCGATTATCAACGAGATATTTCCGAAACGCACCTTCCTTTTGAGCCTTCTTTAGGGCTCTTGTATCACTGGCTAATTTAGTTAGCCCAAGTTTTAAGAAATACTCCATGGAAGGGTATTCTTGAAGATGTTGATGATAATGATAAAGAAGCCCACGTGCTTTTTTGTAACCCCTGTTGTAGGAGCATAAGTATTCTGCATATTTTGGATCTCTTTTTAATACCTTTTCATAGTTCTCGAAATGCCTGAAAAAGGAAATATTGATCATTTGCCTAATGTCATTCATTTTGTTGGTAGGTTTGTATCGATAATATCCACAATCTCTAGTTTCAAAAATTGTGATGTATCCAGCCATTGTTGAAATATATAGGTCATCACTGACCTTCATCTTCCCAGTCGACATGTTGATTCGAAAGATTTCTTTTACTACTGGATGTTTTTCGCTCTTCCGATAGCGATACGCATAAATCCTTTCAACAAGCGTTCCTCCTAGTGTATCTAAGATGGATAAATACGTAGTCCTTCCGTGACTGTTTTCAAAGAAATCGCAAACTGTTTTATAATTTCTTACATTCATGAACAACACTCCTTTCCTTGTTTTTAGGCCCTTCTAGCAACGAACCATTAGAAGAGGGATAATTGCTCAACATCGGCTTTCACTATCGTCTTATTAATTGGTTTTGGCGTTTGAACGGCCTCTTTAATCTTGCCCTGTACGATAGTTTTATCTTTCATCTTAATATTTTCGTCGATAAAGTGAACTGCCCATCCAAAGACGACTTTATTGTCGACCATGGCCATGGATCCACCGGATGCTTGCTTTCGAGCTTCCTGGATGAGATATTGTTCAAGCTGATTGGCTGTTTGTGTGCTAGCTTCAAGTCTATCTTTGAACAATGGATCCTTGCTTCCGAAACCAATCAAGTAGTCCTTGATGATTTGCATGGAGCCTTTGAAATCATTATCAAGAAATCGTTTGGCGATATTGACTGGTTCTGCTTCTACTGAATCTTCTTCTTCAATCTCTTCATCTTCGGCGATTTCTTCTTCTAAATATTCTTTTTCCATTTCTCTTCCCTCCTGTCTACGATTGGAGTATGTCAATGGCAGCTTGTAAGAGCGCCATGGCCTTGCGAACACTTGCTTGATTAAGATTGGATCCACTCGCTCGAATTGGAATTTGATTATCAACATCGTGCGCATAGCGGATGTTCCTGATGTTGCAATTCATAAAATTAGTATCGACAAATACCAGTCGCATGCGTGGCCGATAATTTGGCAAAAATGCTTCCGCTACAAGTCGATGAGTAAGATAGTATGTTCCTTCAACTCGGACCGCCTTAAAGCTTTTCTTGGCTTGAAAAATAACCGTAAACGGCACCGACTCTAATAAATGGGAGATGTCTCCGATAAATCGGCCTCGTTCATCTATCTTTACTTTTGATTTATCAACATAGAAGGCTTCCCCATTCCGATTGATGAAATAACAGCGTGATGGAGTGTCAAGAAACTTCTTGATAGATAGTTGTTCTTGATTCTGATACCAATAGTTTTCCATGGGATTACCTACACGGTTGGTTCAGCAGCTGCATCATCAGTCTCTGCAGCTACACCAATTTCAACGATAGTTTTCATGTATTCTGATAAAGGGAGACGTGTTTGACCTTCCAGATGAGAATGCTTATCCATGTGATAGGTTTCCTCCAAGATGGTAAAGGCAGTTTTTTTTCTGTTCTCGGTATACTCGGTGTATTGTTCAATGGTATCTTCACGAGTTTTTCCTTCTTCAGCCACATAGTATCCCCATCTCCAGGCTAAAATTTTTTTAAAGAAAGGACTATCGATAGAGTTGATCTCTCTTTTGATTTTGCGAATCTTACGTCTAGCAGTTTCCATATTTCCAAGGAATCCTAATTCTATTGCCAGGTTATTTGCTGAAATGGAATTCATCTTCCCAACATAACGGCAGAGAATATCATGCATCAAATAGGCGTTTGCTGACACTTTTCGTGTTTTCACAGGTTTCCCTCCTTTAGTGTTTGTTAACAATGCAAATCGTCCTTTATTACTTTTTTTTTAGACTTCTCAATTTGAAGAGCAATAGCTTCAGCTTGTTTCCTTGCTCTTTCTTTTGCTAGATCAAGAGAGGAGAAGTCCTTTTCTTTATTTATTTCTTTTTCTTCCTTTATCCTTGTCCTTAATTCTTCTTCCTTAATATTTACTTTATTTTCCTTTACTTTACTTTGTGCCATAACTTCGGAATTTAAGGTCATAACTTCGGAAGGAAAGGGCTTTGTTTCCCCATTTAAGGGCTTTGTTTCGGAATGAATGGGTGCACTTAAAACATCAGCTAGTAGCCAATTTTCTCCGATTTCGTATTTTCTCTTTGCAACTTTCATGGTTTCTGAATATCTCTTTTGAATCCCGTTCGACGTGATCACGCCCTTGTCCAGAAGGGTTTTATCAATCAACCCGTTGTCTGCTAGGTAACATATCACGGTTCGGAACCGGCTCACTTTGGAATAGGGCAATCTTTCGTAATCGACGATCATCTCAGCGAGTTCATTTGCTGTTGCTTTTAGGTAATACCCTTCTGCATAAACGAACTCCCAAATGTCTCTCATTACAGTCATGCCATCATGTCCATATTTGATCCGAAGTCGCTTGAGTTTTCCATCGTTTTCGAATGCACCCACATCGATTGAGTAATATTTCAACTTTGATGTGGGAGTCCTCACTAGTTGGGACCTCCTTTCTAATTGCTGCTTCCGGTTGAGGAACCGTTAAATCACTGCAGCTTGACTTGTCGCTCTCTTTTTAGGTGGTAATCCAATGTAGGTTGCTTCCCTGCTCTTCTCAATGTCCTCTTTCCCCCAACAGATGTATCGGGTGGTAACATTAGGATCATCATGGTTGAACATCTTCATCAACGTAAGTAGATTCCCACCATTCGAATAGAATTGATAGCCGAATGTCTTTCGTAAGCTGTGCAGCCCGAATACAAAGTTTATTCCGATTGCTTTGCCTGCTTCAGACACGATTCGATGTCCTTGTTGACGATTGATTGGGTAGATGTATTTCTTTCCGTCTACAATCGTTTTTTGACCGCGAAATAGATAATCATGCTTGGTAAGCTCCCACCGTTCAATGTAGCGAATCAGCTCTTCATGGAAGCTCTTATTCATTCGGAAATTTTGAAACTTGCCTGTTTTGTTTTCCTTAATGGAGATATAACCATTGAGAACATCAATGACTCTTAATTGAAGGAGATCCTCTGCACGAAATGCAGTATTCATCCCCGTTAGAATCATGGTGTAATTACGGTCCGCCTGGTATTTTTTTACCGGCGTCTTTGCGCGATCGACTTGACCCAATAAATAGAATAGTAACTCATGGATTTGACGCGAATCCTTAATTGGCTGCGTCTCGTGTTGGCCATTGAATTTTTTAATTCGTCTTGCCATTCTTTCCCCCCTTAACTTGTTAGTAACCACTGATAGGCTTCGTTAAGAGTTTGGAATTCTCTCTTGACTTTGGTTTGGCCATTAAAGGCTAAGTAGCTGTTCGGCATCCTGGCGATGCACTTTACAGCATGATTAATGGTTTTCAACTCAGCCAGTCTCTTCCAACCTATCGATGTGATCCGTTCGGTCATATGTTCTTCCTCCTTCGTTTGATTGAACCTTCCCTAAGTAATCGATGACTTTGACAACCATTTCGAAGTTGTCTTCTTCTCTCATGGCGAGATAGTGTGTATTGTTATCAATTACTACTTCTAGAGCTTCTTTAGTTTCTCGGATGCTTGTAAGGTGCTGCTTGCCCCATTCCGTCATCTGAACAAGATAGCGAATTGCAAGCACTAGAGAATGTCTGCTGTAATATTCATTTCGCACGATCACTCCCCCGCTTGTTTTCAAGTTCGATTTCAAGCTTTGCAAGTCGATGGATATCATCTAGTGAAAGCCCTAGTTTATCTAAAACCCTTGACGTCTTCGAATAACCTTTGCGAGGCATAATCTTATTCTCTTTTAAAACATCTTTCTCGATGTTACTGCGGATCCTGGATGCTTGTGCCGGAGAGCATCCAATCACTTTTTGGATATCCATGTTAGACATAAACGGCTGAGATATGATTCTAAATATCTCAACATTACTTTTTACCTGGAGTTCTTTCCATTGCTTCTTTATCTTTGTAGAAGGTTCACTTATTTCGTTCACTTTTCATCCCTCCTTTATAAGAAAAACGTCCACATGAAATCACCAGATGTGTTCGATAACGATTGGGCTTCAAAGCTCCAAATCGCACCTGATTCACAATCGGTGGTTCTATCAGACGTTTGTCGATAAAATGATTCAAATAGAGTCTATTTTCGTGATAATATGCTGCTACCATTTGTGATGATGTGCATTGAACGCTGTTTTTCATTTGAACCTTCCTTTCTTGTTTCTTCCTACAGAGGGTGGCTTCTCGGTTTCGACTGATTAGCGCAATCAGGCGACTTGATCAGAGAATAGTTCTCTGTACCTCAAACCTTTTTTGCATCTACCCACGCGACTAATGTCGCATTTACCATTGAATGGATGGGGTTTTGATTCAAGAGCATCAAGGTTCATTGGCGTTTGCGGCCTTTGCTTCACGATTCTGCCTTGGCGCTCAAGGCTTGATAGGATTGCAAACAATCGTGAAGAGGTTTTCGATGCTCCAAGAGAAACCACTCTCTCTAGGAAGAAACTGTGATATAAAATTATCATTGCTATTCTTTTAACTCCATTGGCCCAGATGATAGTAGATCGTGTAAAGCACATAATTGGTTAGTGATTGATTCAGAAATCTTTACTGCTTTTTCCATTACTAAAGTGTCATTTTTTGTTTCTTTAACCGTATCCAGAACTAATTGCATCATTTCAGCTAAAGATTTAGATACAGCCCTTACATCTTCTGCAATTGGATTAATGATGATTAATTTGCCTTCTTCCATTCCCCACACCTCCTTTTTGATTGTGATATGATTTAGATATAGTGCGTAATAATTACTCAAACGCGGTTAAAAAAATAGTTTGCTTCGACTCGATAATGCTCACAAAGCTTTATGATCTCAGTAGATTTAAAATCGTTCTTGCCTTTAAGCTTCAGCCTTACAGTATTAATTGAAACATTAAGAACATCAGCTAGATCCTTCTGCTTTTCTCCATTTTCGGCCATTAAGCCCCTAAGTTTATCAATGTTCATTTTGTCACCTCTTTGCGTTGATTTAACTCACAACCTTATTATAATGCGTTGTTTTAACGAAGTCAACAATATTTTAGTGATTTTTACTCATTAAATAGTTATTATGAGTTTAGAAGGTGAGACTTTGAGTAAAATTAACTTGAAAAGACTTAGAGAAAATGCGAATTTGACTCAATCTGAATTGGCTGAACGAGTAGGGTTGAAACGCTACTCTATTTCAGATTGGGAGAATGAAAGAACCGAACCTGATATAGAATCAATTAAACGCTTAGCGCATTTCTTTAATGTTTCCACTGATTACCTATTGGGTAGATCAGATACTCCAAATGAAGCAAAAGAAGAAGACCTGGATGATTACAAATTCGCATTATACGGTGAAGTGCGAGACCTCACTCCTGCAGAGAAAGATGAAATTCTGCGACTGGTTAAGTTCTATGCGAGTGAGCTAAAGAATAAAAAGAAATAGACTTCTTGCCTTGAGGTAACTCATTGTTCGGTTTGAAGTCTATTTTTTTTATAAAAAGGGGGCGTAGATTATGAATCGAGAAGTATATGATCCTTTACCTCCAGAAATTATTACTTATTTCTTGCAGGGGGCAGACATGGATGTTTTGAATCAAATGTTCGCGGAATATTTCCAAGTTATGGTGGAAGAAGAAAACATAATTTCGTATGTTGAAATCATCCAATCATACATTTCAATAGTGTACTCTGATATAGTGCTGCCCGAAATAGAAGGGAATAATAAATCACCGTTCGAAAAAGGTTTTGCAAATATTTATGGAATAGCATTATGCAAACAGTTTATTACAATTTCATCTATGATTAACGGCCTCTATTTTGACTTTAATGAATTATATTTTGTTATTGCACGAAGAAACTTTGATTCTCCTACATTTCAAAAGCTTAATCCTTTCCTCAAAGCAGTGTTTAAAATAATAGCGACTACAGATGATGCTTTGTACTATTACTATGATCTCTTTAAAAATATGAAGCAAAACGAAGGTCAAATCGCTACTGCTAATTTCAAAAGATATTTAAATGATCTTACTTCTTATATTGCAGAGTACAAAGCTAAAAAGCCTTTTGATAATTCTAGATGGGATAAAATTAATGAGTCGTGGAAAGAAGTATGCAACACAATTTTAAGGAGATAGTAAGGAATGAAATCTATTACAGCAAATCGATTACGACGGTCAAGAAAGTTGGCAAAGGTGACTGCTAATGAAGTTTCAAAAATGACAGGGATAGCGCTTATGACAATTTACAGTTATGAAAGGGGCGAGTCTTCTCCCCCAATAGATAAATTGATTAAACTTGCAGAGTACTACCAGGAGTCTCCGTCTTATTACCTTGGAGTAAAGTCGGCTTTACATGATGAGGATGATACAGTTGAAGAATATGTCTCAGATCTATCTAAGGAGTTTTTAAAATTGGATGTCAAGCAAAGGCGCCTTGTTATGAAACTTGCGATTCACCACGCTAAGGAATTGCAAAAGATATAAATCAAAAGCAATTGCGTATAAGGAGGGGCTTTTATGGAGTACAAGGAAAAGTTGAATAATATCAAACTATGGATAATAAATCTATTTAAAAACATATGGGTAAAACGTTGGGAGTACCTCTACTCTATTTTCGGTTTTGTTTTTCTTGTTTCAATGTTTGCTTATATTTTATCATCAGGCGGTATCAATCCCAATGTTTATAACATAAGCAAGATAACATTGACCATCTCTTTCTTATACACCAGTATATATAGAATTATTCAAATTAAAGGAGCGTCATATAATTGGATTGGCGCAATATCATACTACGTTTTTTTTCTAGCTCTTATTACAGCAGAGAGTGCTACTAACGAACCGAGCAATATTTTCTTTTTATTTAGCTCCTTTGGGTTTATCTTTTATTCTTACTTTCTAATCTTGGATACAGTATTTAAGTATATGAGCGGAAAAGGACATAAGGGATCTGTTTCAACAATTATTAGTAACAGTATTATTGTACTTGTTGGCACACCTATACTTATATATATGGCCTTTTATGTTTCTGGAGAAAATCCTAGCCAGTATGCAGCTTTTATGACTCTATTCGCTTCAATAGTTGGTGGGTCAATAACACTTATCGGTATAACTTGGTCAATTTCTCATCAAAGAAAAACCCATGAAGAAACTATCACTGAAATGAAAAAGGAAAAATATTCAGATATTATATTCTATGAAGATATTATTGTAGATGGAAGTCCTAATACCAGTATGAAATTAAATGATTATTTAGACAACGATAACCTATCGTCAACTTTTTATTTAGATAATTCAACTAGCGATTCTATAAGTTATCTTTCATTTACGTTTCAATATAAAAACAAAAATGCTCCACTGAAATCACTATTTATATCTGAGTTAGTGATTAGTGATCTATCGAATGAAAAATATGTTTTTTTAAGTAGAGATAGGTACCAACCAATATACAACACTCGAGATAGTAAAACTAATGAGTTAGTGAATCAATTACGCATTGTGTTGTTTAATGTTCCATTCAAAAAATTGAATGATAAAGAGTTCTTTTTACCGGAATATTTTACTATTTCAATGAAAATTCGCCTAGAAAGTTTTGCAAATATAAAATCAGAAGTTTTCGCAAAATATACCTTTTTACAAAAAACTAAGTGGCAATCAAATAAACAGACTTTATGGAAAGCACAGGGGATAGAAACAACAAGAAACTTAATGGAATAATAAGCGGCGGCTAGCTCACTACATTATCACAAATCAAATCATAGAACACCTGTTCGGGTATTACTTCGATATCCTGTCCTTTTATTTTATATTCCTCTGCTTTTTTGTACTTGCTTGTCTTGCCACCCTTGATGTTTTTGACATAGTCAAAGTTACCCATTATTAAATAGTTCGTTTTCTTTGTCACAAGGTCTTCATTAATGCCGCCTATATTAGCAACAATTTGCATGGCTTCCTTGCGATTCATTCTTTCCAATTGCCCAGTAAAAACACAATATCGACCATATAAGTAATTATCTGGGTCGTGCTGAGAATCATCTCCGACAATACTTGATGCATGCAACTTATTGTTACGCTTTTTGAATCCAAGCTCAAGAAAATTATCTTCGGAACCATATTGTTTTATTGCCTCTTCACGAAATTTATCATAACAAAGTTGTGTAGCTCTACAATCAAATATAGAGCGGTGAGATCCCTCTATATCCAATTTTAAATGAGAAACCATGTCCATTAATCTATGGTGGGTCAGTTGGGGGTACAACCTTCTTGCCATGCGAAGTATATCAATATGATTATTTTTTAATGGTATATTAAGACAACTAATGAAATTGTCATATAGAAAATTAATATCAAAGGATACAAAATACCCCAATAAATCACAATCTCCTATAAACTCTGCAAATCGAGGTAAAACATCAATGGTCTCAGGTGCATTCCATATCATTTCATTTGTAATTCCAGTCAATTGCTCAATGAAGTCATCAATGTACTTAATATCTCTTTCGACTCCTGGCCTTACCAAAGATTGAAACTCCCCTACTTTAACTCTATCAACATATTTAATTGCCCCTATTTCTATTATTTCATCTTCTAATGGACTGTGGCCGGTTGTCTCTAAATCAATGACACAATAAGTAGACGGAAAATCTAATATGCTTTTCCCTTTCTGATCTCGAATTGGTTTGTATGATTCAAAAGACAAAATACTATCCATTATTCCTAACCTCCTTAAATTGTGGTTTTCATTTTTATCATAATACATCGTGAGGAAAGATACTAGTTTTTTGTCATGCTGAATTGTATTGGTTTTTAAAAAGATCCAAGACCTTTTCTCTTGTTTACAATGTAGAACATTTGTATTACAATATGTTAATAAGGAGGGTTTATTATTATGACTTCATTAAAAGATGAATATAATTATTTTCAGACTAATTTACCCGAACTCTTCAAGAAATATCCTAATAAATTTATTGTAATAAAGCGGCAAAAGATTTTGGGGGTTTATAAGTCTTTTGATGATGCTTTTGATAAAACTAGAATTAGAGAGGAACTTGGAACTTTCATAATCCAAGAATGTGTGTTGAATGAAAAGCCTAAGGTATTTTTTTCGAGATTTATAATGAGCTAAAATTATGCCCTCTTTCACTGTAACTATTCCTAGAAAAAATATTACACAATTGATTACAAAGTGTGGCGTTGTCCCAACTGGACAACGCTTTAATAATGCTCCAACGGAATACATCGCTGTATGGGATACCGGATCTACTTCTTCTGTCATAAGCACAAAGATGGCCAAAGATCTAAATCTACCTATCATTGGTTTTACAAAAACTCAAACTGGTAATGGAATCGCTGATGCAGAGCTTTTTTATGTTGATATAATGCTCCCGTGCCAGCTAATACTTCCTAAAGTGAAGGTCTCAGCCCTTAATCTTTTCAGTATTGACATGCTAATTGGAATGGATATCATCTCTCACGGAGACTTTGCGCTATCAACATATGGAAATCAAGCCCTGTTTTCATTTCGAATTCCCGCAAAGAAAGAATGCAGAACCGATTTTGTGAAAATTGATACCGGGAAACAGGAACCTATTAGAAACCCCTCTGAGCCAGCAAGAAACGCCCCTTGCCCATGCGGAAGTGGAAAGAAATACAAACTATGCTGTGGGAAAAAAACGTTTTAGAAATTATCCTAAATCTCTAATGTCAAAGTTTAAAGCACCCGCTATTTTGAAAGCCTTATCTAATGGAGGAAAGTTTCTCCCTTTCTCCCATTGTCGATATGAGATAAGAGGCACTCCAATCAACTCAGCAACTTGTTGTTGAGTTTTTCTTTCAGCTTGTCGGTGAGCGGTAATCATTAAAGAAATTGGTTCCTGGTCTTTATGAATGATTTGCAGCATACGAAATACATACTGAACTAATGACATCTTAATCGAATTATGATTATCTTCTTGGTATTCATGGATCCAACGATATGGAGATCTATTCCCATCATGAAACAGAGCATACACTTCAGTATTCTTGTTGATACCATTGTGAATCATCTGTATCACTCGGTGAAGCTCTTTCTTTGCGAAATCAATTTCATTCATTTTAGATACCTTCCTATAATCAATACATTCATATACATATTATACCACCAAATCAATATATTTATATCTTTTTTATTATTGATTTCAATATATTTATATCATTTTTTGCTTGACTCATGTGGTTGACAATCTTCATCAAAATGGGCATATTGATAGAAAAATGAAAGGAAGGTTATGAATGTGTCACCGCTAGAGCAACTCGAACAGGAGCTCTTTGAACAAGGGATTGCTTTGATTAAAGATAGCTCCAATCGTTTTCACGCACTTTCGATACGAATCGGCGATCAGAAGATTATTAGCGTTAATTTACCAAGCGAATTACTAGATCGACAAAAGCGAACCGTAATCCTTCATGAGTACTACCATCATCAGCATGCAAGCTCACTTTATACGTTTGATACTAGTCTCCAAGCAAGACGATATCGAGAAACGAGGATCCACCGGACAATGATTAAGGAAGTGCTCCCCGCTGCTCTTCTGCGGTCTTATCTTGAAACAGGCAAGCAAGATTATGAGATTGCTGAAGACTTATGTATTGCCGAATCGTTTGTAAAGGAAGCAAAGTCCTTCTACAATAATATTGGATGGGAAGGTTGATAATATGTCAGTTCATAAAGACCCCGTGCGCAACACCTGGTACTTTCGAGTTCGTATTGACGGGAAGCATTACTCTAGGAGCGGATTCCGCACAAAAAAAGACGCCCTTCGAGAAGAACATGATTTCAAAACCGAGCAAGTGGTGTTGTCCGGTAGCGATGCTCCAGTGAAGGACGTCTATGATAAATACCTTGATTATTGTCGGGCACACCTAACAGGAGAATCAGTTAGTGATAAAGAAATCACTTACCGTCTTTACATGGAGCCCGTGATAGGAAAACTTGCGCTTGATGCTGTGACATCAGCGCATATTGTAGAAATTCAAAATCTATTAAACGAAAAAAACTTCGCCTATGAATATAAGCGCAAGATTTTCTATACCCTTAACAGCTTCTTTAAGTATGCTCATCAACAACATAATCTTATTCGGAACCCAGTGGATTATGCCCCTCGTTTCAAGAACCGAAAAGTAAAAGACAATGACAACTATTGGACCTTTGAAGAATTCAAAAGCTTCATCGAAGCAGTTGATAAACCAATATGGAATCTTGTTTTCCAAATCCTCTATTATACCGGCATCCGCAAGTCTGAATTATTAGCGCTACAATGGACCGATATCGATGGTGATGAGATTGTAATCTCCAAGACGCTTCGGACACGTGAAACCGGAGAACAAAACTATTTGCTTGCTCCACCTAAGACCAGGAATTCAAATCGTCGAGTGCTTATGCCAAAATTCCTATCAGAACTGCTCAACGAATACCGAAAGTGGTGTGAGCAGCACTATGATGGCTTTACAGTAAACTCTTTCCTGCTTGGCTTTAATCGCCCTTTTTCAAAGACCAATCTAGACCATTGGAAGAACATCTATATCGAGAAATCAGGGGTCAAGCAAATCACCATCCATGGCTTTCGCCATTCTCATGCATCCTTACTCATTAATGATGGAGCAAATATACTGGTAGTATCCAAACGGCTTGGCCATTCAAGCATCAAAGAAACACTGGATCGATACTCTCATATGTTCCCTAGTTCACAAATCGAGATAGTAAAAAAACTGCCCAATGCAAGAGGGCAGTTAAAAGTAAACTTCTAATTTGTTTTAAGAAAGAGAACCCTCAAATTTTCGTGTGAAAAAAGTAAATGTTCGAATTTTGTTCTAATTTATAAATATTGATAATAAAAACCCCTACATTTAGGGGTCTTTTTTGTTCATGGTGCTGACTATAGGAATCTTTTATCGATTTCTCTATAAGTCAATTGCGCTGTTTTTTCAGGCTTTTTTTAATCGCCCAAGCACGTCAGATAGCCATTTTTTAAGTAAAATCACTTTTTTTGTTCCAATAAATGTTCCAACGATTGCGCCCTTGAATTATAGCATGATGCTTTTTTTTAGTAAAGCACTTTAAAAAAGAAAAACCAGTGAGATTTCGCCCACTGGTTTGAGACTACTTCTCAGCAATTTTTGCTTCGATTTCTTTAATCTTCGAATCAACAGCTTGCATTTGTTGTTGATAATTTCCCCACTCTACAGATTGTGCCTGAGTCATTGTGCCGCCGAATTCTCGGATGTCTTTTTCAAGTTCGATGATTTCGGAATATCGGCTAATGATTTTCTCTTTTCGTGCGTTTAAGGTTTTTAATTCCTTCTTGTAGTCTGCTTTTGTTGAGACAACTTTAACTTTTTCTCCAGTTTGTTTACCAAGAGCTAAAGTCCCCGCAATACCTGAAACTCCCATTAGTAAAGCGATCTCTAAAATGTATTCTTCGAGAAACGCCAACTCGGGAACCAGGACTCCAAGCATACCAACAATAAACGAAAGCACCGTAACTACTAATGCTGTAATCTGAGGCTTTGACATTTTGGTGATATAATCTTTCATGAAATGTCCTCCTTTTTTTAGATCCATAATGATCCTCCCAATACGCTCTCCTTGCTCTTCGGGGTCGTTAACGATTTCGATAGTTTTGACCGGCCGTTGAACTCGGAGCACTTTTCCTAATGATGCATTGCTTCCACTCATCCAGTTGATGAGAAACTTTATGGTCGCAAGCCCCAAGAGGAAAACGGACAAGAAATAGAATAACTTTTGGAGAGTCACAAGTTGAATGCTTTCAAACCATTGAGAGATGAATTGAAATGCAAACCCACTGATGACTGCCCAATATCTCTTAATTAGATCAATACTACCGCCCCTCTCTTTTAATTTGCCGAACTAGATGCCATTTTGCTAGGGTGGCCACCGTTTTTCATAAGTAATCATAATCCGATCACTGACCTAACAAAGTTTTCGAATACTGGTAGAAGATCTACTCCACCAGCCTGCGCAATAAAATAAAAAGCAGCGATTCCTGCTGCTAACCCGAATATAAACATAATCAATCGGCTTGGGACCGTAAGGCTACCTAGTAACCACAAAACAGCCATAAGGGGTAATAGTACGGACAGTACTAACTTTACAACTCGACTTTTCTCTCGATAAAAGGCAAAGAATCTTGTAGCAATCGGCAATTCAGTAATCATAATGCACTCCCTTCGCTTTCTAGTAAACTGTTTATCTCGTCTTGTCTCGCTCTCTTTGCGAGCCGTTCGACTTTGTAGGAAACAAACCTTTGATCCGATGGGTCCCACTCTCCGACTACTACTTTGTTGGGGATCCAGTCGCTTTGTGAGAACCAGGAAGCAATCTCCTGAAGTTCGTCCATCAGTTGCGCATTCGCCTCGTCTTTTGCCTTTAGGTCAGTTCGATGCACTAGACTCCCTTCGCTATAGAATAGATATCCATCATTGTTTTTTAGTTGATCCAAGTCAATTTCTGTGGCATCGTGTTCAACAGTCCCATCAACATGTGTAATGTGATAACCTGTAATTCTATTATCTGGATTAATAAATAAGTATATTTTCATTCTTATCCTCCTATAACATTTGCAGTACATCCCATACATAAATTGTAGCAGCTGCTATTGGATGGGCTTCTGCAGCGGTATCGTTTATTGTATGCTTATACACCCAGTCAACTTTCATAGTATTTGTAGAATATCCCATCACTCTAAATCTATATAGTTCGGTATACGTAGATCCAGAAGTAGAAGGTATGCCTGTAATACCTACTTTAAAGGTGTCACTTTCATAAGCAATCTTAATCCAATTAATATATCGAACATGACTTGTGGTATCAGAGAATCCCCAAACTATTCCAATGTATCCAACGGTTGGAGTTGTCGTAAGAGATAGTGTTGCACCTGTTGAACCCGAACAAGAAATTGAATTTGTCCAGTTCTTAATTGATGTGACTGAAACACCACCTGATGGCATCAGATGCGAAATTGCTTCGAGTGTTCTTTTTGGACTCATGAATGCGGTTTCTGATGTTCCAGCCTCAGCCTCAGCTAGAGTTGCCCAAGCACCTTCGGATATTTGACCGTTCAAGTTAGTGATGACCGGTTTGTAAGAGTTGCCACCTAGTTTTCCATCACTGGTTAGATTTCCATGTGTGTGACCTTCCAAAGATACGTTTGTAGTCCCAACTCTTGGGGTAACAGCGAAAGTTCCAACTTTGCTAGTTAAGCCAAAACGCAAGACCTCTGCCCAGTTATCATCGGCAGTTTGCTCAGTTTGGAAAGATAAATAATTAGCATCACCACTTCCACTACCTAAATAGCCGATGCGCCAGCCATAGCCGGCCGAACCACCTATATAATTAAACTTTATGAAGCGGTCGACATCTCCAACATCGAAGATTAAGTCTCCAGTCAATGTCCCACCTGATGATGGCAGCGCACCAACCTGAGATGCTGTATGCCCATGGTTCCCTGTCGGCACATCATCGCTGCCTGTTCCAAAGTTTTTATTAAAAGCAGTTCCTTTAGTAAACGCTCGTTCAAAGTCCTGATAGGCTACGGTTTCAGTAATAAACCCCAAGTCGTTAGTAAAGTCGCTTACTTTGGTAGGTCTTGAGCCAATTTCTGACCATACATAACTAGGTTTGAGTGATGCTTTCGCCCACTCATATACATCGGAAGCGGGGCGGGCATCGGATAAGCGTGTGTCATCTGTTTTTACAAGGGTAATCCCTCCTGCTTTGACTTCAGCAGGAAAATATGCATTCTTATTTTCGTCCCATCCATAGAGGTGATCGTGCCTCATAAGGTCATTAGAATGTACCCAAACATTTTGACCAGTTAATTTAAGATGATGAACTGCTTGAGGACTGGATAAATTTGAGGTGACTAGTTTCGCATCATCAAAGTCATAAGATGTGGTCCCTGTTCTGAAAGTAAATCTCCAGTTCCAATTATTTGAGGTTTGATCAGTAGCACCACCAAAAGTGGCTGAATCCAACTTAAAATAATTACCATCACTCCAACCATACAACCAAGCCTCCCTAACGTTCATCCATGCGTTTGAATTAGACCCTGAAGCACGTTCTACCTTCATCCAGATTCTATCCGCTCGGCTTCGAACCCAAGCCCATCCCTCATCAAGAGTACAATAGCGCTCGTTTGATTGGACATAAGTTGAGTTCCAATAGTTATATCTATCGGTTTCGCCTGTTGCTGATGTCTGATTATATTTCATTCCAGTAATCGTAATTCTAAGCATCGCATTGCAACTCTTTACGCCATTTATCAAAGGAATCGGTATAATTGGTCTTGAACCTATAAAAAACTGCCTTTTATCACTATCAGAAACTTCTGCGTCTTGCCAAGTTAATCCACCATCGATGGATTTCTCAATAATTATTTGATCGGCAGGTAAAAAGACAGTTCGGTCAGCCCTTGTTACATCGAATAGAGCCTTCATTACATCTGGAACGCTTCCAATAACATAATTTGGCAATGAAATTTGAGTGATGTCATGCTGATGTACTAATGAGGCTTTACCTGCCAAAGTGCTAACTAAGTTCTCAATTTTACTCTGCGCCAGCGTTGGAATCCTATCAGCGCTAAGCGTTCCACTAGTTATATCTGAAGCGGAATGATTATGTTGAGCGGGTATGAAGTAGTATCCATCCCACTCGAAAGTCGATTCATTCCATACTTGATAATTAGACGTACGTGTTGCCAAATTAATCACCTCACAATGCAGGAGTCAATAACACAGTATTTTTACGAATGTAAGCGTATTTTATAGAGAGCGTATTTAGTGCGGTCACTTCATAGATTTTATTCTTATTGCTTGAGCCGTGAGTCGATACGACATAATTGTTCCATCCGACCGGGAACGAATATAGTTTTTCCCATGATCCTGCTGCAGTTCTATATATACCATTTTGCGAAGCGGTAGACTGGCCTGCTAGTGCAATGAGTTTCCCATCTGTGCCACTAGCCACTCCATCAATTGTTTGAGATCCCGACAGAGTCGCAATATTGGCAGTTGATAGTAAGTACGTGATGACACCAGGATTGACGTGGGACATCCCACCAATCGAACTATACAAATCGGATATTGATTCATAGTTTGATGTATTGAAAGCTGCAGTACCACGCAACAATTTAATTGCCCCCATGAGACGGGCGAGATGCCCCTCAAGGGTTAGCGAGGTGGCAGGAGTATAGTTGGAGTCCGCCCATGTGTCATAGGCACTAGATGATAGGTCAGGATTGACCGCTTGCGAAGCGAATTTGCTCCATGCAATTGCAGCTGCAGCGTGGATGTAAGTATTTGTTATCCCTCCAGCTTTAAGGCCAAATTGATAGGATGCATTCTTCGTGATGGTAGACTCATCGGCGGTCACCGTTTCCGGTTTTGACCATTGAGCCCATGTCGAGCCGTCAAGATTCCAGAACATCCAGTTATTGTAAGTCAAGCCGTATTCGACGAATACGATAATTCCTCTAGAGCTGTCGCTCGTTTGCTTAGTGAACGAGTACCCAGTGGTATTGGTGGTGACGATGTAGATTCCATTTTCCGATGCGTTCGTCTGCCCCGTTAAGAGCACCCGCTTGGTTGTTCCGTTAGCTAGCCCTGTGCCTCCTACTAGAAAACCGTCAATAGTTAGCGCTCCTGTGCTTGTTGTCACTGCGATATTAGTCGCACTGCAGACCTCAACGGGGGCGCTTGCAGGTCTCGCACCAAGAGCGATTGCTTGGTCAACATACGCCTTCGTGACAGCATCATAGTCATCGGTCGGTGTCCCAAGATACTTAATTGGCTTATAATTGATGCTAAGAAAATTACCCGGATTGATGATGATGTTACGAAGG
>Ga0265293_10005831_pt1 | contig 20263 bp, 25 predicted proteins | sample Munlanlewell138R_FD_192505 | JGI IMG/M metagenome (GOLD analysis project Ga0265293, IMG submission 192505) | Leachate microbial communities from a municipal landfill in Southern Ontario, Canada - Leachate well 138R | ecosystem: Engineered > Solid waste > Landfill > Unclassified | place: Canada... | reverse complement strand
TAACCTACAGGAAGAGTTTGATAAGACATTAAATAAAACATTAGATACTAAAGGATGTATTAGCAGATGGACAAAAGATTATTCTCGTAAACAAATTTGCAAGCATTGGGGATGGTCAGTCATAAATGTGATGCAGACTGATTTAGCTAGTGATAGAAAACAATTAGATTTTAGAGGTAATGTTATGGTTGAAAAAGTTGAACCTAATCTGGCAAGTTTGGGTGAAGATAAAACAGCCTCAAGAGCACATCATTTAATATTTGCACTATTCTCTCCCAATAGATTTGGTATAGATGAATATGAAGGATATGATATAGAAAAATTAGAAGATAAGTTTAGGTCTTTAATTGTATTGAAGTCTAATTTTAGTGTATCTAATGTTAAACTACCTATGTATTTTAATGGGGCATGTTCTTATTTTGAAGAGTTACCAAAAACAAATGAAATTAATTATAAATTATACGAGTAATGACACAAGAAAAAATTGAGGTAGGGAATAAATTAATTGCCAAGTTTATGGGATACTACCAACCTGATCTTTCCGATGAAGATAATTTAGAAATAGGGTATAATAAAAATAAAAATAAATAAATTAATAAAATATGGCAATAGAAAGAGATTATTACGATGTATTAATAGTAGGGGGAAGTGGTAAAGGTAAAACCTATTCTGCAAGAAATTTAGATCCTGTTACAACAGGATTTATTAATGTAGAAAATAAGCCCTTACCTTTTAAAAATAATTTTAAATATCACAAACGTATCAATGATATAAATGGTGCTAAAGCAGCATTAAAGGAATATTCTGAAAATCCAGAAATTAAATGTATATTCTTTGATAGTTTTTCAGCATATGTAGATATGTTATTGGCTCATTGCAGAGCTACTAAAAAAGGATTTGATATTTGGAACTTATATAATGAAGAGATAGGCAAGTTACTAAACTTTATTAAAAGTATAAAAAAGGAAGTATTTGTTACAGCACACTATGAATGGTTACAAGATGAAGGAGGTGCTAAAGAAAGAAGAACTAAAATAAAAGGAAAAGAATGGGAGGGTATGGTGGAAAAAGATTTCACAATTGTACTTTATGCAGATAACAAATTTGAAGGTAAAAAGCCTATTTATACATTAAATACAGTATTAGAAAACTCGAGTGCTAAATGTCCACCAGATTTATTTGGAGCAGAAGTTTACAGTATAGATAATGATTGTAAAATAGTTTTTGATACTATTCAAAAATTTGTAAAGTAGTAAAAATTAAATAAATATGATACAATTTGGAATTCCTAAAAGAGAAGTAATAAACAAAGAAAAGTATCCTGAAATACCTGTATTAAAAATGGAGTTGGTACAGGATAAAGGGTTTAACAGAAGGTTTAGCCTTAATCAAAATGCTTTAGAGGTATTAAATGTTATACCTGGAAATAGTAAGGTAATATTTGCATTTGATGATACAGAAAATAAAGCTTATATAGCTAAACATTCTACAGAAGATTCTGTATTAGTAGGTAAGAATAAAGCTTTTTCTAATAAAAGGTATTATGAATATATCTGTAAAATGAAGGATTTAAATTCTTCAATAGATAATTATTTTGAGCTTACTAATCCTAAAACTATTGGAGATATAACTATCTATGAGTTAGTACAGTTATCTACTGATTCAGAGGTAAGTGATTCTCATAATAAGACTATTTTAGGCGCAGCCAATAATATGGAAGATTATGAAGAAACAGAAGAAGTAAATGTAGAAGAAACTGTAGCAGATTTTGAACCTCATGGAGATAGGTGGTAATATTAGTAATAAATAAAATAAATATAAAATTATGGCAGTAAGAACAAGTAATTCAGCAACTGAAAGTACAGTTAAAGATTTTAAGTTTTGGACAGGAGTAATTCCTTACAGAGTAGTAGCTGTTAATCCTACGTTAGCAGAATTAAATAAATTTGGAGTCGAATATTTACAAAATGAACCTGAATATATTTCTAGACAAGATTTTGGTAATGGTGAAATAGTTAATAGTATTGTAGATTTTTGGGTACAATCTGTTAAAAATCCAGATTTACCTGAAGATTTAGATATTTTAACTAATATCAGATTTAGAATTAACCATGAAGAATGGAAAGGTTCTAAAACAGGTAAAGTTAAATATATTAACAAATATGGTAGAGTTTCTGGATGGAAAGCAGAAGGAGAAGATTTATCTGGTGATAAATATTGGTTAAATGAAGGTGCAAGAGTTATGCACAAAGGAGAAGAAGAACTTCATAAGTTTTTATTTGCGTGGTTAAATATGACCTATGATACAAAAAATAAAAGCTTTGATGAATGTCTTCTTGATATAAATAAACTTATTAAAGGAGACTTCAGCGAATTAAAAGAAATTGTTAATTCTGCTAAAGAATATATAGTTAAAATACCTACAGGAGTACAATCAAATGAGAAAGATGGCAAAATCAGGTATTATCAAGTATTGTATAATCAAATGTTTCTAAAACATAATCAACATTCTACTAATAGGTTAGAAGAATATATGAATAAGGATGAATATACATCATTTGGTACACCTGACAGACCTGTATATTTCACTTTTGATGTACAAGAGTTTGATAAGTCAGTTAAACCTGATAAAGACCCCGAGCCTGTAACAGAAATTGCTGAATCAATATTTTAATTATGATTAAAGCAGGTATTCCTATTTTAATTAGTGTGACTGACCTTCTTAATTATATTCCTCAAGAGGATATTGCATTTAGATATATTTCAGGATTCAATAAAATAGGAAACTTCTTTAAATCAGAATTTAGGTCAGAGAAAGAACCTAGTAGTACTGTATTTGTAGGTAAAAGAGGAGATTTATTATTTAAAGACTTTGGTGATCCAAACCTTCCGAAAGCTATTACAGTAATTCAATATGTACAACACAAATATCAATTAGAATATCAATCTGCCATAAATAAGATAGCAATAGATTTTGGATTAATAGATGGAAGTAGTAATGATGTTAGGTTAATAAATGTTAGACAAGATAAGATTAAGAGGGGGGTATATAAGCCCCCTTCTGATCCTACTATTATTAGAGTAAAGAAAAGAAAATGGGGACAACATGATGTAGATTATTGGAGTCAGTTTTGTATAACAACTAAATTGTTAGAAAGCAATAACATTTTTCCCATATCTCATGTATGGTTTAATAATAAACCCCCTATTGAATTTACTTCTGATTATAATGTATATACATTTGATTATTATTATAGTAAATTTTCTAAAGTATTTCAAAGAAAAATTTATCAACCTTTAGATACTAAAGGTTTTAAGTGGTTTTCAAACGTAGATCATACAACTGTCCAACATGTAAACAAAATACCTAAAGAGGGAGGAGAACTGTTAGTAATTACTTCTAGCCTTAAAGATGCTATGATATTTGAATTATTAAATATATATAGTATTGCTCCAAATTCCGAAAGTTCTTTTTTACCAGAAAAATACTGGAATAAGATAAAGGATAGGTGGAAGCATATTTATTTATATTTAGATAACGATATGCCTGGAATTAAGTACGCTGAAAGGTTAAGTAAAGAATATAGTATTCCTTACGTATATAACGAAGCGGGAGAACCAAAAGATATTTCTGACTATGTAAAGAAATATGGATTAGAAAAAACAAGACAATTAGTTGAACATCTTATTATTAAGAATATTTAATGTAAAACACTCATTTTTACCCGTAAAATTCTTTTTAGGTGTATATTTATAACTTTTAAAAATTTTATGTAATCTTTTTTCTTCTGAGAAGACAAAATCTGGTGAGCCTTTTATTTCTTTTATTACTTTATAAGAGTAAGGCATTAAAATCGAATCTTTAAATCTACAAGAAACTAATCCAGATGTAATCCCTATTTTAATAAAAGACTCCTCTTTATTGAAGCAATTTATAATATATACTTTAGGATCTGCATTTAATTTATTATTACAAAAGTTTATCCAAGCTGATTTAGAAAAACCTATAGAAGAAATATTTACACATTTTGGGCAGTTTCCTCCTCTAAAATGTACAATAGGTAATTGTTCAAAAATACCATGTGTTTTGCAAACTATTTTTACAGTAGTACGATGCCCTTTATATTCCACTTTAGAATAATCATAAGAATTTCCATGAATTTTTTTAGCTCTTTTGATAAATTCTTTTGTAGTTAGTTTTTTACTATGTTTATATCTAGGACAAATAGGACATCCACTACCAGATAGATGATCATGAGGAGTTTGTAAGAATTCTCCATGTTTGGGACAAATTATTATAACTTTTTGTCTTGAATGTACATAAACTACTTTACTATAATTATATGTATTTTTATGTATGATTGTAGATCTCTGTATGAACTCTTCTGTAGTTAGTTTTTTATTTGCCATGCCACAAAAGTACAAAAAAATTAGTTAAATAAACAAATAAATTATGAAAAATAATGATAAAAATTAATAAGAAGTTTAAAATTAAATCACGAGTAATGAGCATTGACTATTCAAAAAAGGATATATATGGAGAAATGGTAATAGCTGAACAGTTATTAAAAGAATCTCTAAATTTTATGAATCAGGTTCCTAATAATAAATATGGAGATAACTATGAATTATGTAGTAGAATTAATAAATTTTTAAAAGAATTAGAATGATAGCATATAAAGGATTTGATCCTAATTTAAAATGTAGAGGAGAACAGATCGAGGACTTAAAAACAATTTGTAATATTAAATAGATATGAGATACTTAGCATGTTTTATAGTAGAAGAAGATGGTGAGTTAGTTAAAAAAACTCAAATGCTTTATTCTAAAGAAGAAAATGTACATAAGGGAGCTTTTGATATCCTTAAAAGACTTAGTACAGAATATAATCTACCTGCTCATTATATAGATAGGGATGATGAGAATCCTAAAAAGGGTGTATTGTATATTAATCCTAAAAGAGAATACTGTCCTACATCATTATGTGGTTTAGATGAAGAGGATTGGGAAAGGAGAGAATATGCAGGACTTGGTATTGGATAAATTTCCTACTCATATAGCTAAAACAGATAATAAAATTGCTTCTAATAAATATGTTAAAATTACTAATCAAAGCATATATTCAGGCTTACTCAATAGATTTGCTAGAGCAATAGCTGTAAAGAATATTCATAGTTGGATTAATTCTCAATTATCTAATCAAATACTTCCTAAAATAACAGAACCTATTCAATTACAATTATCAATCTATACTGTAATTAATCATGGTGATATTAGACGTAAAAAAGATGGTTCTATTAGTTGGAATAAACCTTCAGAAGGATATATTCCAAGATGGGATGAGGATAATCTTAGAACTATTTGGGAGAAATGTATTAAAGATGTTTTAACAGATAATTTAATATGGACTGATGATACTGTTTACATTTGTAGAGGAACTAATTCCATGATATATTTTGTAGATGATTTAGAGGATAGAAAAATTATATTAAATTTTAAGAAAATATGAATACAAAAAAATTAGGACAAGAGCCTGTGTATCCGTTTTTTGAATATAATGAAAATGGGTATGGCAATTTTCTATACTAATTCTATAATAGAGGAGTGTTATTATGAGTAAAAACATATGTTTAATAGATGCAGATAGTTTAGCCTATTTAGGTAAATCAGATGATACGTTACAACAGATAATAGAAAAAGTTGATTATAAGATACAAGCTATTTTAGAGGAAACTAAAGCCGATTATTATGCATTATTTGTTAGTCAAGGTAAGTACTTTCGCCATGTATTAAAAGATAAATCAGAAAAATCTGGTAGTTATAAATCTAATAGGAAGTATTCTAATCAGAACTATAATAAGGTTATTAAAGAATATCTTATAGCTCAATATGGTGCTATTAGTTATAATTTGTGTGAAGCCGATGATATTATTACATGGTTAATGAATAAAACTCTGTATTTAAATAGTCTTATAGGCGGTAAGAAAGTAATAGGCATATATGTGCCTGATTCATTTGTATTAGAATCTTCAGAAGAAGTTAATAAAATAATGGCAGCAATTGATAAAGATTTATTGCAAGGAATACCGGGGAAACACTTAAATTATAACAAGAAACTTGGGCATGATGAATGGGGTATGGAGTGGGTAGAAACTTCTGAAGCTGAAGCTGACAATTTTAAAAGGATGCAAATGGTAGTTGGGGATAACTCAGATGGAATTCTTGCATTAAAAGGCAAAGGTATAAAGTATTGGAAAAAATTATCTGCTGAAGTTGTTCCAAGTTGGGGTGAAATATTACAACTATATTGTGTAGATTATGGAACTTCACAAGGTATTTATGAATTCCAAAAGAATTACAGATTACTCCATTTATTAGAAACAGATGAAGACTGGTTACGTGAAGTCGGACATGTACCGGAATTACCTAAATTTTTAGAAGTAGATAGAACAAAATCTATTGAAATAACATTTTAATTAATATGAGATATAAAAATAAATTATACAATCAATATTCTACATTAAATATAAACCAGAATATTGATTATGAAAGTAGAAATAAAAGATAATATTTATGTACAGTTAAATAAAGGTAATCTAAGAGGATTTACCTTAGTTACTAATTCTACAAATATTGTAGAAAAAAGAGGAGATAACTATGAGATACTATCTTTAATAATTGAAGATAAATATAGGCTAAAAACAGGAGATATTATAGATGTAGAAGATGTAAGCTATACAGTTAATAAGATAAGAAAAGGTTCTGAATCTTATTATTATTTGATACAAGAAAAAGCTACAAAAGTATCCCATTTTATTATGCCTATATTAGGATATGATTATTCATATTTTGATTTCAAAGAAACCTTTTATAACAGCTATATATCTGATGATTATAATTCTATATTTTTAGTTTATAAGTTTAATAATTCAAAAGAATACTTACAATTAGAAGATAGATTACAGCAACACTTATTCTTTTTAAGAATGTTAGATCCAGACCCTAATACAGTAGTATTTGAATTCAAAATAGATGAAAGATATAGAAATGATATATTTCTTGTTATGAAAGGAAAATATAGCGATATAACTACTACTTTAAAATCTAAAATATGTACGTTTCATAAATTTAGCACGCAAAGTAAAACGTTTAGATTACTTTACAGAGATAAAACATTAAGAGAAGATATGAGTAATGAGTATGGATTTGATATTCCTGAAGATTGGGAGTTAATGAGTAAACCTATAATAAAAGAAGAGTTGTGGAGTTATCAAAATATTTTGAAAAAGGATGGTATAGTTGTTTAAAACATTATTTAGAATCTAAAGAGTTTGAAAGAATAGCTATAGATATTGCCTTAGAAAGGAAAAGGAATGTAATATTGCCGCCTAAAGAGTCTGAATTATTTTTAAAAGTGTTTAGAGTAACTCCTTATGATTCAGTTAAGGTTGTTATTATTGGGCAGGATCCGTATCATGGTTTGGGGCAATTTGATGGGCTAAGTTTTAGTAATTCTACATTAGATTCTCCTCAACCAAGTTTAGCTAATATTCTTGAAGAAGTAGAGAATGATGTATATGATGGATTTAACTTAGAGAGAATATCTAACTTTAGTCTTTATGGTTGGGCAGAACAAGGTGTTTTATTAACTAATGCTGCTCATACTGTTGTACAAGGGAAACCTGGTAGTCATATGAAGTATTGGAAGAACTTTACAATAGAAGTGGTTAAAGCTCTTAATAGTAAAGATAACATAATATGGTTATTATGGGGACGTTTCGCACAAGACTTCTCACAATACATATTGAATGATACACATTATATAATCAAAACGAGTCATCCAAGTCCTTTAGGGGTAGATAAAGCTGCTCCTATACCATTTAGAGACTCGAAATGTTTTAGTAAATGTAATGAATTTTTAAAAAATAAAAATATAAACGGAATAATATGGTAGAACCAGATTTCTGTAAACATTGTGGAAGTACAAATTTTATATTTGTACCTAACAATATAGTATTCAATCCTGATTTAGAGATTGATGAAATTATGGATAGTTATGTCTGCGCTGAATGTAAGACTATTCATGTAGAAACAGCAGACTTTTCCTTTTTTGATATTAGCATAGATATAAATAAGGAATATACAAATAACAATATGCACAAATGGATGAATTAATATTAATAAATAAATAAGTTTTTAAATTTAAAAATTATGGCACAAGTAACAGTATTTAGTACTAAAGGAAAAAAAAGGTTTGTAGTTGAAACAGAAGCTAACACTTGGGGAGAGTTGAAACAAGTTTTAACATCAGAAGGTGTTGAAGTTAATAATATGAAAGCTATTGTTGGTGAGAACCAAACAACTTTGGAATCTTCAGCAGCAGTTCTTCCTAAAGGATTAACAGCAGCAGGTGAAGTAACTAAAGATTTCACATTATTTTTAACTCCAGTTAAAGTTAAAAGTGGTTTTGGTGATGTTATTGACCCTGAAACAATGTCTTATAAAGAGTGTAAAGATTTCATTAAAGAAGAATTTGCAAGTTCAGACGAGGCAAAAGAACATTTTGGCAATTATACAATTATGAGCACAAGTCAAATGAGAAGTTTGATTGAATCATGGCTTAATAATAATGCAGCAGAAACAAGTTCTGAACTTGACACTATTGGTCTTATTGATGTATGTATTGGTAATCTTTATGCTTTGCGTATGAGGGTTGAAGCTGGTGAAATTTCTAAAGAAGAAGTTGTTGACGAAGTAGAAGTACTTAACAACTGGTTCAAAGAAATTGAAGCCAACATGTAATTTCTTTTTATAACAAGTTTTTCATAAAAGGGGTAGATAATTTAGTCTATCCCTTTTTTAATTTTATCAATTATGATATTAACAAAAGATCCACAAAGATTTGCTAATAAAATTGCTGCTCAAGTAATAAAATTTTCCAATTTAAAATATTTCGTTGAAGCTTTAAAAGAAATGCATCCAAATAGATGGGACTATGGAGCAGAAAATTTAGAGCGATATTACGATTATAAAGTAGAATCTAATATTCTCACTATGATGAAAAAAAATGTATTTAGCCCTTATTTTATAATACATTATCCTGAAATAACTATAACTAACGGAAGAGATAAACGTGTATTATATGATTTGTATGTTAAAATATTTTTTAGTATAAACAGTTACAATAAAAATACTAAATTTATTGCAACACATATAGAGGGAATGCGTGCATCAAGAACACTAGAAGAATTAGAATCAAAATATATTCATTCACACTTACCTTCAAGTAGGTCTAACTTTTTTTCTGTATTCTGTTTAGGTTCGGGGCCTATAAATAAATTTTTGTTTACTCCTTTTAATACAGTAGAAGAATTCAAACATTTTCTTATAATATTAAAGAGTTATTTAGAATGGGAAAGTATTTCTGGAATACCTTATATTCAAATGAGTAGTGTAGGGTCTTATAGCACACCTAATGTTAGTAAAAGTTATGCAAAAGAATTGGTTAAAGGATTTTCATTTAAAGATATTAATTTTAAAATAACACCCTATAATATAGAAGTAGTATTTGATGAAAATTTAGAGAATAAAATATTTAAAGTTCTAAAAGAAGTAGGGAGTACACACTTATGTTATAAAAATACAGAAGGAAAATATATATCTGATACTAAAATTATAGTTCAAAAGTTATATGGCTATTTACAAGATAAAACATTATTTACATTTAGAGGTAAAGAAGTAAAATTTAAAATAATAAATAAAGAGGAAAATAATAATTATGAATACAACGCACCAAATCCAAAACTCACAGAGCAAGTCTGTAGAGTATTATCCGAAGAACTCACAAAAAAGCACATTATCGGTAGTAGAATTGCAAAAGAAAATAAAGTTGAAGATACCCAAGAGGGTAGTGAATCAAATACTATACTTGTGTCATCAGATACCTGATGTAGAATGGTCTGGTATATTAATGTATAAACTTGTAGGCAACTTTTCAACAGGTAACTTTCAATGTATAGCTAAAGATATATTCTTAATGGATATAGGTAGTTCTGCATATACAGAATATGAATTTAGTGAGAGATTTATTAAATATAGGATGGAACATCCAGAATCTCTTGATTATGAGACTGCTCACGTGCATTCACATAACTCAATGAGATGTTTCTTTTCAGGCACAGATATGCAAGAATTACAAGATAATGCTCCTAATCATAATTATTACCTTTCATTAATAGTCAATAACGCTTTTGAACCTACTGCTAAGATAGCTTTTGTGGGTGAGCAAGAAAAAAAAGAGGATGTTGTTAGAAGTTTCTTTGGAGATAATGGTAAACTTTATAAGTTTAATCGTAAAAAAACTACTAAAGAAAAAGTATTATTTATATACAATTGTATTATAGAAGCAGACCTTAATATTAGAGTAGATAAAAGTTTTAAAGAAAGGCTTGAAGAAGTTGTTGTTGAAAAAGAAGAAGCTAAGAAAAAAGCTGAACTTGAAAGAAAAGCTAAACAAGCACTTGCTCCTGCATATCCTTATAAAAGTACGGGAGCAGGTTTTAGAGGTAATTACTACAATGGCTGGGAAGAATGGAATGGTTGGTCTAAAGCTAATAATTCTGTTGTAGTTGAAGATGAAGAAGATGAGGATGAAATGTTAGAAGAAGCAATAGCTGATTCAGTATCTTTACAAATAGATTGTGGTGATAACTTAGATGAAGCTATGTTTAAAGCTAATATTGATTACAAGAAAAGAGGAGACGAGTTTGTAGTGGAATGTGGTAACTTCTATAGAAGTATATTGCCTTATAAGTTAGGTTATACAGGTGAATATGATATTAAAAAGAAAGATATGGAAGCTACATTAGAAAAAATATTCTTTTATGAATATGAATACCCTGAATTAGTTAATAAGTTGAGTAATGAATTTATAAAATAATATGGAAGAATTAGAAATACAAGAATTAGACCTTGAGAACGTAGAAGCTAAATATGGCAGATTTAAAGGAGCTAACTGGTTTAGTTGGTTACTTGGTAGAGATGTTATATTAGGAGGCGCAGGCGGAATTGGTAGCTGGATGAGTTTGTTTCTTAGTAGGTTGGGTATGCATATTTATGCTTATGATATGGACTCATTTGAAACTCATAATATGAGTGGACAGTTTGTAAGAGGTAAAGATATAGGAAAGTTCAAAACTGATGTTGCTGTAGATTTAGCTAAAGAATTTAGTAATCATACTTTAATAGAAGGTATGGGAAAATATGAAGCTGATTCTGAGTATAGTCCTATTATGATATCAGGATTTGATAATATGCAGGCAAGAAAAGATATGTTTGCTAATTGGAAACTTCAGTTAGAAGAAAATCCTGAGTTAAGAAAAGAAGCTATATTTATTGATGGTAGATTATTGAGTCAATCATATCAAATATTTTGTGTTCAAGGAGATAATCTGGAACAGATTGAAAGATACGAAAGAGAATATTTATTTGATGATAGTGAAGTAGATGATATTGATTGTACTCTTAAACAAACATCTCATTGTGCAGCAGGCATAGCATCACATATGGTAGGGTTTTTAACTAACTTTGCTTCTAATTATGTATTAGAAGATAAATTTATGGTTATACCTTTTAAATATGAATATATAACAGAATCAAATTATACAGAGAATGTGGTATAGTGTATTATTAACAGGGAATACTTCAAAAGAGTATTCTCTGTTTCTTGAAAATTTTAGAAATGCTGAAGAATTTGAAGTATCTTTGGAACACTTTGAAAGATTTAGATGGGGAAGAATGAAATGGGAAAGACTTTTTAATGAATTTAAAAATATTAATAGTCACTCTTCATTATTTAAATATAACTTTATTAATCTTGAAATAGTAGTACAGTATAAATTTTTAGGTATCATAGAAGATGATAAATTAAGAATACTTATCAATGAAACCAATGAAAATATATATATTGATAAATATTTTGAAAGAGATTATAAGAAATTATTTTTGAAATTTAAAAACATTTTGTTATCTTTATATTCCTCTTCTAAGGATATAGTTTATACTGAAAATGCTGGTAAGAATTCATTTTTTCAATTTGAAAAACCTAAGTTTAAGTCTATATCTGAAAGAAAGGAATATGTTAATAGTTTATTAGATACCTTAATTGAATAGTACCTCTCACGCTTCCCATAAGAACAGCGCACCTTGAGAGAGTTCGATAGACACAGGCGCAAGTGATTCTATCTACCCGTATAAGATCATTTTGAAATACATAGTAAAGTCTATTCATCTTGTATGAATATAACTATGTAATGGTGCTTATACAACGTACCGGGGTAAAGTCGGGTACTTATTTTAAAATATATAGCTATTATATGAGATTTGAGGCGAGTAAAAAAATTAAATTTCTACCTTTCCAACATGGTAAAGTGATGCCCATAATCGTACCGCAGTTGCAAGGGTTGGTAATGTCAAGCGAAAATAGCTATTTTAATAAACACAGAAGTCCAGAACTAAAGGGGAATCTGGTTAAATTATTCCCGCATTCGCAAATAGTGGTGATGGTACAGTATAATGAACAGCCACAAGAGGGAACGCAATAGCTGTATTGTATGGGCGAGATAAACAAAGCTTCTGTGTTTTTAAATTAAATCTTATGAAAACAAGACAATTGCTTAAAGAAATCAAAGGCGTATTTAAACCACCTATTAAAGAATATTATATAGGTAAGTGGGCTTATGGCACACCTTATTTCTATCCCTGGAACTTCCACGAAACTATTATATCTGTTAGGAAGTTAAAACTTAGAACTAAAGAAGATAGAAATAACTATATAGAAAGGTATCCCCATCTTAAAGATGATTTAAGAGCTAAATTCTCTAATATACCAATGGTTAGAAGACGTAAAGACTGGACAATTAAATTATTTAGGAATTACTACTTTATTCAATATGGTTGGCCTATTAGTATAAAATGGGTACAGCTTGGGTGGAAGTGGAAATATGAATGTTATGATAAAGATACACAAGTACTAACTAAGAATGGGTGGAAATATTTTAAAGAGTTAAACAAAAGTGATCTAATTCTGTGTTTAAACGATAAGTATGAAGGAGAATATTGTATTCCTATGGATATAATATCCTATCATTATAAGGGAAAAATGTATAAGTTATCATCAACAAATATTGATCTTTTAGTAACCCCTAATCATAGATTATTTGTTGCTAAAGGAAATAAATTTGGTAGATATAAAAATAGTATTAAGAAGTTTGAATTTGAGTTTTGCACCCCAGACAAATATTTTAACAAATCCAAAAGGTTTTTAAAATCTTTTAGGTGGGTTGGAGAAAACATTGAATATTATGAAATACCAGAATATATATATCTAAAAAAAATTAGGAGAGGGGATAAGAAAAGTACATATGTAATTCATAAACAAGTTTTTAAAATTGAACCTTTTTTAAAATTTTTAGGATTTTTTACTGCTGAAGGAAGTGCAGATGAAAAAAAGGGAGACATATCAATTTCTGCTTGTAATGATGGTACTCAAAAAGCATATAATGAAAGAAGAGATGTTGAAAGAATACTAAATGAATTAGGATTTAAAATTAAAGTTTCTGGAGAGGAACGAACCGGAGTAAATTATAAAATTTATAATAAACCACTAGCAATATGGCTAGTAGAGAATTGTGGAAAACTTGCTCCAAATAAAAAAGCACCTGGTTTCATTAAAAACTTAACTCCTCAATTAATTAAAATATATTTAGAATGGTTATATAAAGGAGATGGGCATAAAACTAATACTTCTTATATTTTATCTACAGTTTCAAAGCAATTAAAGGATGACACAGAAGAGTTAATCTTAAAAAGCGGGAAAACTTTTAAAAGTTATTCTACCGATAATAGGCACAAAAAACCTATTATAAACGGAAGAATTATACAAGGAAATTATATCACACATCATATAAATTGGTTAAATGAAAAAAATGAGGTTAATATAAATAATGAAACAATAAAGACTGCTAATAATTATAAAGAAGAGTGGATAGATTATAATGATAATGTATATTGTGCAACTGTTCCTTATAATAAACTATTTATTAAAAGAAATGGAAGGGGAGTATGGTGTGGTAATTCAGTCAGGTATGAATGGTTTCCCATGTTTCAAATAAATTTTTTTAAATGGCAGTTTGTTATAAAATGGAGGTCTCCCGATAAAAATGATGATAGATATTATGAACAAATACTTTGGTGGTTAAAAGGTTCAGATAAAGACTTAAAAAAGGCTGAGAAAACATGGGGCTGGACTGATATGAAAGGGAATAGTACGTGGAATAAAGATTATTTATTATGAATTTGCTAAAGGAAATAAGTAAAGCACTCAATTTACCAATAGAAGAATTATCTTTTAGAGGAGATGGTAGAGTAGAGTGGATATGTGAACATGGTGTGGGGCATACTGTATATAATCCTAATGATTGGGGAGAATATGATTTTGTTCATAATTGTGATGGATGTTGTTTTGGTATTGAAATATTTAAACCAGTAAAAGATTTCTCTAAATACATTATATGTAGTAATGGAAATTTAATTAATACTGCGATTGGTATAACTATGAAACCACATTATAAAAAAGAATATTTACATGTACAGTTAAATCAAGATAACAGGCGTAAATATAAATCTGTTCATAGAATAGTCGCAGAAGCATTTATTCCTAATCCAGAAAATAAAAGATGTGTACATCATAAAGACCATAATACACAAAATAATCATGTATCTAATTTAGAATGGGTGACGGATAGTGAAAATTTAAAATATTGTTACGATGCTGGTAGAAGACCTAATCAAAAAGAAATTTTACGAGAAAATGCAAGAAAGTTGTCAAAAGGGGAAATTATGGAAATAAGAAATCTTTTAAAAGAAGGATATAAAAATGTGTATATTAGTAAAAAATATAATGTACATAGAGAAACTATAAGCAGAATAAAAAGAAATCTTACTTATAAAAATGTGCAATAATAGTTGTTGTAATAATATAAAGCCTTATGAAAAAAGCTGAAGAATTGTAATTTATAAAAATTTTTTATATATTTGTATTTTAATACATTTATATGAAAACTTACATTAACTATCATTCAAAAGTAAAACTTTACAAGTAGGAATTATAGAAGAGTGGATTAAACAAGCACAATCAGATGCTATTGATGCTGCTGTTAAGATATGTACTGAAAATGCTAAATTAACTATGAAAGAAGAATATGGTGAAACCAGTAGGATTATTCACAGAAATTTAGATAGAGGTAGTACTAATACTTCTGAGCAAGATTATTATTATTATGTAAATAAAGATTCTATCTTACAAGTAGCTGATAAACTTAAAAAAGAATTAGAATGAATTATAGAGAAAAACTATATAAAAAAGTTGGTAGGAGATATGTAGAAGTATCTATGCCTGAGAGATATGATATGCACGATGGAATATGGCTAGTACAAAATAATCCATATAGTAAAAGTACATCATCGTTATATTGGAAGGTAGGAGATGTTAAAAGACCTGCTGATATTGTAACACATGCTTCTTTACAAGTATTGGAAGATGATTTGTGCAGATATGTATTAAAACTTACAGAAGAAAATTCTGACGAGTTTAAAGAAGCTGTAGAAATAGCTGGAGGATATTTAAAAAGTCCTATAGGGTTTTATAATATAAGTGCTAGTCAGTTTGTATCTTTGTTATTAAGAAGATTAGCTACACACCTTGAAGATGGTGAGAAAGTAGATTGGGATAGTTTACAATTTAAATTTAGGAAAGAAACAATGTTACACAAAAAACCTGAATTTGAAGAAGGTGTAAAAGTATTATATCAATTTACTGAATGGTTAAAAAAGAATAATGTTAAATTTAGGCAAAATAATAATATTGGAGAATGAAAAATTTTGAAATATATTGGGATGATTTAACACAAGAAGCTAAGGATAGGCATAAGGAGCTATATCATGATAATATTGAGTTAACTCCTATTGCTATTGTAGAGTTAGAAGAAGAAATTGACAATTTTTATAAAAAAAGAATATGTCAGAAAGAAAATTAGCACATATAGAAGTAATAAAAAATCTAAGACCCATAGAAGGGGCAGATAGAATTGAGGTAGCTGAAGTGCTTGGTTGGGAATGTGTAGTTAAAAAGGGAGAGTTTAAAGTAGGAGATTTAATTATATATGTAGAAGTAGATTCTATAATGCCTGAAAAACCTGAATTTGAATTTCTTAGAGATAGAAAATTTAGAGTTAAAACTATTAAACTCAGAAAACAAATATCTCAGGGATTAGTATTACCACTATCAACTTTGGGACCCTCTGAGGCAATAGACCGTATAGATGAAAATGATATTGGTTTAGATGTAACGGAACTATTAGGCATCACTAAATACTTATCTCCCTCGGAAATAGCTGAACAAGAGGTTATTGAAAGAAGAATTAGAAATGATAAGAATAAATTGAGAAAATTTATGATGAGATACTCTTGGTTTAGAAAGCTATTTTTATCAAGAAAGAAAAAATCTGGATTTCCTTATTGGGTAAGTAAAACTGATGAAGAAAGAATTCAAAATATGCCTCAAGTATTAGAACAGTTTAAAGATAAAGAAGTATATGTTACTGAAAAAATAGACTATCAATCAGCAACTTTTACTGGTAAAATGGTTCCCAGATTTAGTGGAAAGTTGGGGGAACTAATACCTATTAAAAAATACCAATTTGTAATTTGCAGTAGAAACATGACTACTAATGATAAGAATAGTTTATATTGGCAAATAGCTAAAAAGTATAATATTGAGCAAATACTTAAGGAAAATCCAACATTAACTATTCAAGGAGAACAAGGTGATACTAAAGTTCAAGGTAATAAATACGGTATTAAAGAACCTGCCATGTGGGTATTTAATATTATAGACCATGAAAAAAATTATCATTATAATTACTTTGAAATGGAAAAATTCTGTAAGAAATACAACCTACAAATAGTTCCAATATTAGGAGTTAAAATAGAAAGTTCTCCCTTTGATGGATTAAATTTTACTCCTTGTTTAAGACATTTAGGTTCAACAGTACAAGAACTTGTAGAATTTAGTAAAGGTAAATCTGTAGTAGCTGATATTCCAAGAGAGGGTATAGTAGTTAGATGTATTGAGAATGGCCAGAAACTATTAAGTTTTAAAGTAATTAATCCAGATTTTTTACTGAAATATGACTAAAAATAATAATAATTTTGAAGTTTAATAATTAACTAAATAATATGTATAAAGCAAATGAAGTTGAAAAAGCAGCTTTGGAGTACTTTAAAGGAGACTCCTTGGCTGCTAATGTGTGGATAGATAAATATGCTCTAAAGAAAGATGGTGAATATCTGGAATTAACTCCAGATGACATGTATAAAAGGTTAGCTAAGGAATTTGCGAGAATAGAGGAGAAATATCCTAATTCAATTAGTTATGAAGAAATATATAATTTACTTAAAGAACAAATTATATTACCTGGCGGTAGTCTTCTTTACGGTATAGGTAATAAGCATTCTATATCATCATTAGGTAATTGTTTTAGCTGGAATACTAATATTATTACTAATAATGGTATACAGCCAATTGGTAGTCTCGAAGGTACAGAACCTGTTCTTTATAGTCAAAATGGACAATGGATAAAATCTAAAGTAGAATCTTTTGGTCAGCAAGAAATAGTTAAATTGACCCTTATAAGAAATAATAAGGAAAAGATAATAGAAACTACTGCTGATCATGTTTGGTATGCTAAAAAGAATAGACATTTAAAATATCAAGAGTTTAAGACAAGTGAACTAAAAGAAGAGTATGTATTAAAGTATAATTTATCTAAAAATTATATGAATTATAAACCTTCTCCTTTTGGAGTTGCTCATGGGTTTTATACTGGAGATGGTGATAAGTGGGGAAATAATAGAATAGGTAAAAGAATTTTAATTCTAGAACACGATAAAGAATTATTACCATACTTTAGTAATATACAATATGAAAAAGATATAAAGAGTATTCATATTGGAAGTTTACCTAATTATTTTAAAAACCTACCCTCTTTAGATGAAAATGTAAGTTATCTATATGGTTGGTTAGCTGGATATTTTGCAGCAGATGGTTGTATAGATGAAAGAGGATCTATTGTAATTTCTTCTGTAGAAAAGCATAATTTAGAGTGGGTAAAAGAAGTATGTTCTATATTAGGAATAGGAACTTATGATATATTTTTACAAGATAGGATTTCTAATTTAACAAATAAGTCTTCAACTATTTATGGTATAAGACTTATGGGTTCTACTTTAAATAAATCTTTCTTTGTAAAAAAAGTAGATAAGAATAGATTTAAAGAGAATATGAGAAAAAGTTATTGGAGAGTAAAAAATGTAGAATATACAGGAATTATAGATAATGTTTATTGTGCTATAGTTCCAGAGACTAATAATTTTACTTTAGAGGATAACATTCTTACCCATAACTGTTTTGTAATAGGTAATAAATCAGATAGTTATGGGGGTATTTGTACTACAGACCAAGAACAAGCTCAATTAATGAAACGAAGGGCTGGTGTTGGACATGATATTAGTCATTTAAGACCCGCTAACAGTAAAGTAACTAATGCTGCTGGAACATCAACTGGGGCATCATCATTTATGCATAGGTACTCTAATACTACAAGAGAGGTAGCTCAAAATGGACGCAGGGGTGCATTAATGCTTACTTGTAATATTAATCATCCAGATTCTACAGACTTTATTAAATCTAAATCTGATAGAACTAAAATAACAGGTGCTAATATATCTGTTAAGGTTGATGACAAATTTATGGAAATAATTGATAATGGATTTTGTGGAGCCTTTCCTAAAAGAAATCCATTTGATTTATGGAAAGAATTGACTCACCAAGCTTGGGATAATGCAGAGCCGGGGGTGTTATTTTGGGATAGAATAAAATCTGAATCTATACCTAGTTGTTATGGTAAAGAATGGGAAGAAACAAGTACTAATCCGTGCGTTTCTGCTGATACAAAGATACTTACAAGTATAGGATATGTTAACATAGAATCTTGTATTGGACGTGAAGTAGATGTCTGGAATGGTGAGGAATTCTCTAGGGTAACTCCTAAAGTTACTGGTAAAACTGATAAATGGTATATAATTAAATTTAGCGACGGATCTGAATTAAAATGTACTCCATATCATAAATTTTATTTAAAAGGATATGAAAATGATACATTTGAAGCTCAAGATTTACAAATAGGAGATAAACTTCAAAAAAGTAACTTTCCTGTAATTAAAGGACATGGGATTGAAATAGATTTATATACCAGAGGATTTTACTGCGGAGATGGTTCTGTAAAAAGAGATAAACCTATAATTGATTTATATGGAGTAAAAAAAGATTTACTTCCTTATTTAAAATATAGAGCAACTGGAGTTGATGGTACTAAAGTACTTAGATTATATTTAGATGGTGTATATAAGAAAGATTATGTACCTGCTAATGATTTTAGTATTTATAGTAGATTATCTTATTTAGCAGGACTTATTGATAGTGACGGTAGTATTAATAGTACTGATGGAAGTATTAATATATCTTCTATTAATAGAGAATTTTTAATGAGAATAAAGTATTTATTAAATACTTTAGGAACTACTGGAGTAGTATCTTTAATGAAATCTTCTGAATTAAAAGATTTGCCTGATGGAAACGGCGGATTAAAAGGATATCAAACTCAAGATTGTTATAGAATTATAATATCGTCTACCAATGTTAAAAAACTAATGGATTTAGGATTAAATACTCATAGAGTAAAATTAATTGCTAATCCTAACAGAGATGCTAGTAGATTTATTCAAGTTGTAGATATTCAAACTATAGATGTAAACGAAGAATTAACATATTGTTTTACCGAACCTAAAGCTCATAAAGGAGTGTTTAATGGAGTTCTTACAGGGCAGTGTGGTGAGATACCTTTATGTCCATATGACAGTTGTAGATTACTTTCTATAAATCTTACTAAGATAGTAGATAATCCATTTACTGACAAAGCTAAAATTAATTGGGGTAAACTCAAAGATTACGCTTATAAAGCTCAGAAGTTAATGGATGATGTAGTAGATTTAGAAGAAGAGAAAATTAATAAAATATTAGAAAAAATTGAAAATGATCCAGAACCTGAAGAAATCAAAGCTATTGAAAAGAATTTATGGATTAAAA
>Ga0265293_10005830_pt1 | contig 20264 bp, 18 predicted proteins | sample Munlanlewell138R_FD_192505 | JGI IMG/M metagenome (GOLD analysis project Ga0265293, IMG submission 192505) | Leachate microbial communities from a municipal landfill in Southern Ontario, Canada - Leachate well 138R | ecosystem: Engineered > Solid waste > Landfill > Unclassified | place: Canada... | reverse complement strand
AAAAACTCATGTTCAAAGAGGCTCCTGCGATTGAATCGGCTCTCAAGGAGCATCTCGGTGCGTGTGGGATTCGCTTCTCGATCGTCAGGCACTTCAAAGGTGCACCAATTCAAGGGGTTATTCAGAGGCATGCTGATGCTACCCTGAGTTTGGTCATGACCAATAGACAGAGGTTTGCCGACATGTTTTGGTTTACGTTTTTCCATGAGATCGGACATATCATCAACAACGATATTACCAACAGACTTATCGATTATGACTCCTTGGATGGTACACGGGAGTGGGATGCTGACCGATATGCGTCCACTGTGCTGATCAGCGCCGTCTCGTATACTGAATTTGTACACTCTGGAGATTTCTCACTGGAGAGCATCCGACGTTTTTCAGCAACGCTTGATCTGCCGCCGTTCATCCTGATCGGGCGGTTGAAACGGGATGGACATCTTGCGTATCACCACTATGCAGAAGAGAAAAAACTGTATGATTTTGGATAATGTGAATGGTGTGCCTGTATTTTGTGGTTCCTTTGGCGTGCACGTACCCATATCCATTGAGTAGCCTGCCACGTGCAGGATGTTGTAAGCGAGGTCTCCAAACCCCCGATTGACCCTCCCTCTCTATTTATCTTACCATCAGGTAATGAATTTCAGTGCCATCACCACCATCCTCTTTGATCTTGATGGAACGCTCTTACCCCTCGATCTTGACGCGTTCATGCACGGATACTTCGATCTCTTTGGCAAGCACTGCGCCTCCCTTGGCTACGATGTGGAGAAGGCCATCGAGGGTCTCTTTGCCGGCATGAAAGCGATGCTCTTCGAGAGCGATGGCTCTTCGACCAACAAGGAGCGCTTCGATCGCTCATTCTCTTCGGCAAGTGGTATCGAGAGCGAATCGTTCAATGCCCGCTTCGCCTCCTTCTATGATGGGGCATTCAACCAGCTGGAGATCGCAGCGACGAGAAGCGAGCGCGCCATCGCGGTGGTCAAGTACCTGAATGACAAGGGGTATGAGCTGGTCTTGGCCACCGCCCCGCTCTTCCCGTGGCAGGCCACCCACGCCCGGCTGCGCTGGGCAGGCTTGGATCCAACACTCTTCAAGACGATCACCACCTATGAGCACTGTCGCTATACCAAGCCCCACCTCTCCTACTACCAGAACTTGCTCACAGAGATTGAACGCCCGGTCGATCGGTGCCTGATGGTCGGCAACGATGTCGAGGAGGATATGGTGGTCCAAGAGCTTGGCATGAGCGCCTACCTCGTCACCGATTGTCTCATCAATCGCAAAGAGGCCCCCATCGAGGGTCTGCAGCGCGGAAGCCTTGACGATTTTCATCACTTCTGCAAGGAGTATCTCTGACATGGAAGACAAACCGTCTCTCTTGGCCCGCCCCCTGGTGGCGGCCCTCTTGGCTAGTTTTTGCGCCATTCTCTGGGGCAGTGCGTACCCAGCCATCAAGCAAGGCTACCTCCTCTTCCAGGTCGGTAGCGACGACACGGCGGCCAAGATGGCCTTCGCCGGCTTACGGTTTGCAACAAGCGGGGTGCTGGTCTTCCTCGTTCGTGCCTTCCAGGGAGGGGAGGTGCAACAGCTCACCTCGCTCAACGGCAAGGATTGGACGAAAGTCGGGGCCCTCGCCTTGGTACAGACGACGGTTCACTACACCTTCTTCTATATTGGAGTCTCCTACACCAGCGGGGCGAAGAGCTCGATTCTCAATGCCTCGACCGTCTTCTTCGCGGCGCTCCTCGCCCACGTTGCCTACACCAATGACAAGGTGACCGTTCAGAAGGCCATCGGCATCCTGCTGGGGTTCTGTGCCGTGGTCCTCGTCAACCTCGATGGCTCCTTCGGTTTCTCCTTCACCCTCACCGGCGAGGGCTTCGTCCTCATTGCCGCCTTCCTCCACTCCTTCAGCGCCCTCTTCAGCAAGCGGCTGAGTCGGCGTATCGACCCGGTGCTGATGACCGCCCTCCAACTCTTCCTCGGTGGTCTGGTCCTCCTCTTCATCGCGCTCATCATGGGGGCACCGTTTCCCACCAGCACGGTGGGCGGCTACCTGCTGCTCGCCTACCTCGCTGCGATGAGTGCCATCGCCTTCTCGCTGTGGACGTTGCTGCTCAAGCACAACAAGGTGAGCTCCATCACGATCTTCAACTTCCTCATCCCGGTCAGCGGCACGCTGCTCTCCGCCCTCTTTCTCGGTGAGTCGGTATTGCGGTTGGAGTACCTGGTCTCGCTGCCATTGGTGGTCGCCGGAATCGTGCTGGTCACTCAAGCGGGTGCCAACCATTGAGATAAGCCCCTCTTCTCGGTTGACGTGGCACGCTCTGCGGTCACTCCAGCTCGAAGACCCCGGTATAGAGGCGCCAGTACTGGCCCTCTATCTTCATCAACTGCTCGTGATTTCCCGCCTCGATGATCCGTCCCTCATCGAGGACCATGATCATGTCGGCGTTGCGAATCGTTGAGAGGCGGTGGGCGATGACGAAGACGGTGCGTCCGGCCATCAGCGCGTCCATGCCCTGCTGGACCACCGCCTCGGTGTGGGTGTCGATGGAGCTGGTCGCCTCGTCGAGGACGAGCACCGGGGGATTGGCTACGATTGCCCGGGCGATGGAGATGAGCTGGCGCTGTCCTTGGGAGAGTGAGGTTCCACCGCCGTCAAGCTCACTCTGGTAGCCGTGGGGGAGGTGGGAGATGAAGAAGTCGGCGTTGGCCATCTTCGCCGCCTCGAGGACCTCCTCGTCCGTGGCGTCGAGGCGACCGTAACGGATGTTCTCCATGACGGTGTCGGTAAAGAGGTGGGTGTCCTGCAGCACCACCCCAAGGCTCTTGCGCAGCTCCCCCTTCCTGATGCGATTGATGTTGATGCCATCGTAGCGGATCTTGCCGTCGGCTAGGTCGTAGAAGCGGTTGATGAGGTTGGTGATCGTCGTCTTGCCAGCTCCGGTGGCCCCGACAAGGGCAATCTTCTTGCCCGGCAGTGCGTCGATCGACACATCCTTGAGCACCAAGGTCTCCTCGGTGTACCCGAAGTCCACATCCAGGAGTTGCACATGCCCGGCAAGCGGGGTGAGGGTGCCCCGCTTCTCATCGCGCCACGCCCAGACACAGCTGGTTGAATCGCAGGTGGGCAGCAGTGTGCCGTCTTCGCTCCTGGTCGCATGGGTGAGGGAGATGTATCCCAGGTCCGGCTCAGGTTTCTCGTCGAGGAGGTCGAAGATCCGCTTGGTTCCGGCCAGCGCCATCGCCACGGCGTTGAGCTGTTGGGCCATCTGGTTGATCGGCATGTTGATGGTCCTCGACAGCTGCAAGAACGAGGCGATCGCTCCCAGCGTCAGTGGGGCAAGGCCGCTCAGTGCGAGGGTGCCGCCGACGATGGCGACGATCACCCACTGGATATAGCTGATATTGCCCATGATGGGCATGAGGATGTTGGCGTAGCGGTTGGCGTTGAATGCGTTGACGTACAGCTCTTCGTTCAGGGCCTCGAAGCGCTCGATCGCCCGCTCCTCATAGGTGAAGGTCTGCACCACCTTCTGGCCGTTGATCATCTCCTCGATGTAGCCGTTGGTCGCCCCGATGGCCTTCTGCTGTGCCATGAAGTGTGACCCGCTCTTGCGGGCGATGCGGCTGGAGATGAAGAGCATCGAGGTGAGCGAGATCACGACGACGATGGTCAGTTGCCAACTGGTGGCCAGCATCGCGATGAAGATCGCCGTGACGGTGACGATCGAACTGATGAAGTTGGGGATCGACTGGGTGACCATCTGCCTGAGTGTGTCGGTGTCGTTGGTGTACAGGCTCATCAAATCGCCGTGGGAGCGGGTGTCGAAGTACCTGATGGACAGGCCCTGCATGTGGGAGAACATCGTGTCACGGATCGTCTTGAGCGTACGCTGGGAGACGGTGACCATCAGGCGGTTGTACGTGTAGGTGGCAATGACACCACTGGCGTAGATCAGGGCCATCTTCATCAAGGCACCGATCAGTGGGGCGAAGGAGACGCCCGGCCCCTGGCCGGCCATCGGGGTGATGTAGGAGTCGATGAGGATCCTGAGGAAGACCGAGCCGGCCACCGAGGCGAGGCTGCTGACCAGGATAGCGGCGACGACGACCACCAGGCGCACCGTATGCTCCTGGTAGATGAGCCGTATGAGGCGGGCGAAGGTCTTGGCATCGAGCTTGGGGAGTTTGGAGGGGAAGTTCCTTCCCCCACGCCCCCCACCACCGGGTCCGGTCATGGCAGTGCCTCCTTGTGCCCCTGGCTTGCGTAGAGCTCCTGGTAGAGGCGACAGGAGTCCAAGAGTTCGGTGTGTGTCCCCACCGCGTGGATCGTTCCTTCGTCGAGGATGATGATCTGGTCGCTGTCGATGACCGAGGCCACCCGTTGGGCGATGACGATTTTGGTCGAATCGGCGAGCTCGCCGGTGAGCGCCTCTTGGATTTTGGCGTCCGTCTTGGTGTCGACCGCGCTGGTCGAGTCGTCGAGGATCAGGATCTTGGGTCGTTTGAGCAGCGCCCGTGCGATGGAGAGACGCTGGCGCTGGCCGCCGGAGACATTCGAGCCATCCTGCTCGATGTGGCTCTCATAGCCATCGGGGAAGCTCCTGATAAACGAGTCGGCCTGGGCGATTGAGGCAGCCCAGACGAGCTCGTCGTCGCTCGCTTCACTGTTGCCCCATCGTAGATTCTCGGCGATGGTACCGCCGAAGAGCATGCTCTTCTGTAGCACCATCCCCACTGCTTGGCGCAGAGCTTTGGTCTGGTAGTGGCGCACATCGTGCCCACCGACTCTCACTGTCCCATCGGTGGTGTCGTAGAGGCGGGCGATCAACTGGACGAGCGAAGTCTTGCCGCTGCCGGTGGCCCCGAGGATACCCACCGTCTGCCCGCTTTCGATGGTGAGGTTGATCCCCTTCAAACAGCAGCTCTCCTTCTCCTTGGTGTAGCTGAAGAAGACGTTCTCGAAGACCACTGAGCCGTCCTTAACCGTGGCAAGCCCGCTCGGGTTCTCATCGATGTCGCTCTCCTGGGCGAGTACCTCTTCGATGCGGACTGCCGAGGCACGGCTGATGGTCAGCATCACGATGACCATGCTCAGCATCATCAAGCTCATCAGGATCTGGGAGGTGTAGGAGACGAAGCTCATCAGCTGTCCGGTGGTCATCCGGTCGGCGACGATCAGGCGGGCGGCGATGAAGGAGATGGCGATGAGGCTGAAGTACATCGTCGACTGCATCAGCGGGCTGTTGAGGGCGATGGTCTTCTCCGCCTTGGAGAAGTCCTGGTAGATCGAGTCGCTCACTGCATTGAACTTCTGCTTCTCATGCTCCTCACGGACGAAGGACTTCACCACCCGGATACCCCGGATGTTCTCCTGGACGACGAGGTTGAGGCGGTCGTAGGTCTTGAAGACCTTGCCGAAGATCGGATAGACACTCCTGATCAACACAAAGAGACCGATGCCCAGCACCGGGATGGAGACGATGTAGACCAGCGAAAGGGTCGAGTTGAGCTTCAGGGCCATGAAGAAGGCGAAGGTCAGCATTGCGGGGCTGCGCACCGCGATGCGGGTGAGCATCTGGAAGGAGCGTTGGACGTTGGTCACGTCCGCTGTCATCCGGGTCACCAGACTTGCCGTGGAGAAGGTGTCGATGTTGGAGAAGGAGAAGCTCTGGATCTTGCCAAAGAGCCCGGCTCGGACGTTTCTGGCAAAGGCGGTTGAGGCGAGGGCGGCATAGTGGCCGCTGAGCACGCCGAAGGTGAGCGCCAACGCCGAGCAACCGAGGAGGATTGCCCCCCACTTGTAGATTTCCCCCATGTTGGCACTGCTGACGCCCCGGTCGAGCAGGTGGGCCATGAGGTAGGGGATGGTCACGTCCATGACCACCTCAAGGATGACAAAGGTCACCGTCAAGGCGGTGGGCAACAGTGTCCCCTTGGTATGCGTTCTCAATTCACGATACATCTATGGATTCCTAGTTCTCCGTCAATACTGCTCAATAGTAGTGAAGATTTGGATATCGGACAACCGGAAAGTGGTCCCATCGAGGCAGTGAACGTGTACTTTTATGTGGTTTGACAGAGATCGAGCCCCCAAACGGGGGCCGCACCATCTGAACGTGGCCGCTAGAGGCCGAAGATTTTCGCCCACGACTTGAGGACCGGGTCCTCCTTACTTCCCTTCAGCACGTTGGTGGCCAGCACTTTGCCCAGCTGCACACCCTCCTGGTCGAAGCTGTTGACGTTCCATAAAAAGCCCTGGAACATCACCTTGTTCTCGTAGTGGGCCAGCAAGGCTCCAAGCAGTTCGGGTGTCAGGCGATTGGCGAAGAGCAGGCTTGATGGGCGCTCGCCGCCAAAGCGCTTGTTGGCGTTCGCATCCTCCTTGCCCCGGGCGAAGGCGACGATCTGGGCAACGAGGTTGGCGTTGAGCTTCTGCTGGCTCGTCGAACCTTGGACGGTGACATCCTGGTCGCTCTGGCAGTGCCTGAAGCCAATGAACTGCAGCGGTACGATGTCGGTGCCCTGATGGAGCAACTGGTAGAAGGAGTGCTGGCCGTTGGTGCCCGGCTCTCCGAAGATCACCGGCCCGGTGGGGTAGCCGATCGCCTCTCCGTCGCGGTTGACGCTCTTGCCGTTGCTCTCCATGTCCAGCTGCTGCAGGTGTGCGCTGAAGCGACTGAGAGCCTGTGAGTAGGGCAGGATTGCCGTCGATGGCAGGCAGAGGACGTTTCTCAGGTAGACGCCGATCAGCGCATCGAGGAGTGCGGCGTTCTCACCGATCGAGGGATTGAGCGCCTGCACATCCGCCTGATGGGCGCCGCTGAGAATCATCTGGAAGGTCTCGTACCCGAAGGCAAGCGAGATGATGAGCCCACCCACCGCGCTCGTTGCGCTGTAGCGTCCGCCGATGTAGTTGTCGATGAAGAAGGGGGTCAGTACACCGTTGCCGAAGAGGCTGGAGTCAAGCGTATTGTACCGATCGGTAAGCGGGCTGTCCTTCCCGGTCACCACCACGATGTGCTCAATGGGTCGCAGACCCTTCGCTTGCAGCGCTTGGGAGACGAATTCTCTATTGGTGAGGGTCTCCTCTGTGGTTCCGCTCTTCGATACGAGGATGAACAGGGTGTGTTCCAAATCGATCTCACTGAGGACTTGGGCTGCATCGTCAGGGTCGACGTTGCTGATGAATCGGGCGTCGAGGGTGGGAATCTTTTTGAAAGCCGCCCACCCCTTGAGGGCAAGGCAAAGGGCACGGGGACCGAGGTCACTGCCGCCGATGCCGATCTGTACGACGGTGGTGAAGGGTTTGCCGGTTGAACCGACAAGCTCGCCGCTTCGGACATCCTGGGCGAACTCCTTGATCTCGGAGAGTTCCTGTTCATAGAAGGCACGCTTGTCCTCGCCGTCGATGATGACCGGCTTGCCCACCTGGCCGCGTGCAAGGTGGTGGAGCACCTGCCGCCCCTCGCCGGTGTTCATCACCGCACCATCGAGGAGGGCGCGGTACTTGTCGATGAGCTGGGCCTCATCGCTGAGTGCTTGGAGGACGCGCAGGTGTTCTTCATCGATCGGCATCGCCGCCCAGTTGTAGCGCAGTGATGCCCCCGCCTCAACCCACGAGGAGGCGATGCGCTTGGGGCTGAGGAGCTCTTTGATGGAAGCTGGCTTGAGGCCCTTGAGCTCGTCGAAGGCCTTGATGCGGTCGAGGTTCTGAAAGTCCATTGGCTACTCCTCGATGTCGGGGATTCGGGTCTTGAAGCTCTCCTGCAGATCCTCTTTGCTCATCCCCTCGCGCAGGATGATGAAGATTGTATCGTCACCCGCCAGTGTGCCGAGGATCTCGGGAATCGCCAGGATGTCGAGGGCGATACCCACCGAGTTGGCATGCCCGGGCCTGGTCTTGATCACGCCGAAGTTGCCGCTGAACTCGATGGAGAGGATGCCACGGCGCACATCCTGGATATAACTCTTCTCCGACTCGCTGACCAGATCGCTGTCGGGGAGGCTGTAGTAGTAGCCCGACCAGCCGTCGCTGATCTTGCCTACCTTCAGCATCTTCAAGTCCCGTGACAGGGTTGCCTGCGTCACGCTGTACCCCTCGACCCGAAGCATCTCCAGCAGCATATCCTGGTTGTCTATCCGGTTGTTTTTGATCAACTCCTTGACAACGGCAAGTCGGTTATGTCGTTCCCTCATGGTCTCTATCTCCTCGGTGAATATTTATGCGATGAACACGAATAAAGATACAGCACAATTTCTTTGAATGCAAGAAGTGTGCGCCAGCTTCCTCGCATACTTGACCGCATCAAAGAGACACATCATGCTGACGGTGACACTTGTCAGGAGGTTTGACGATGACACTTATCATTATCATTGCTGTAGTGGTGCTGCTCGCCCTCTATGTGATTTCGGTGAACAACAAGTACGTTCGGCTGAAGAACCAAGGGGAGGAGGCAGGTTCTGCCCTCGATGCCCACCTCAAGCAGCGCTATGATCTGGTCCCCAACTTGGTGGAGACGGTCAAGGGGTACGCTTCGCATGAGCAGAAGACACTGACGGCGGTCATTGAGGCACGCAACAAGGCAGTCGCCTCACCGACACTCGAATCTCGAGATGAGGCGGACAAGGCCTTCTCATCGGCGCTGCGCTCCCTCTTCGCCCTCAGTGAGGCATACCCCGACTTGAAGGCCAACCAGGGGTTCCTCGACCTGCAGAGACAGCTGCAGAAGATTGAGGAGCAGCTGCTGGGGGCACGCAAGTACTACAATGCAGTCATCAAGCAGATCAACACCCTCATCGAACTCTTCCCCTCATCGCTGGTGGCCAAGGTCCTCAACTTCTCCAAGAAGGAGTACCTGGTCATCGAAGAGGAGGCGAGAAGCCGCGTCGAGGTGAAGTTCTGATGAAACGATTTGCCCTTCTCGTCCTCCTCTCGGTCATGATCCTGTGCACCCTTGGGGCACAGGACTATTTCTTCGAGCACATTGACATCGCCATAGAGGTTGGCTTGGACAACAGCTACCACATCGAGGAGCGGATCGTGGCCAACTTCTCAACCCCGCGCCACGGCATCTATCGCGAGATCCCGGTCAAGTTTGGCAAGGTACGCACCACGGTGGAGGACCTGAAGAGCAGCGAGCCCATCACGCGTGACTCCGTCTCCCCGGATTGGGTGACCTTCCGCCTCGGCTCGGCCGACCGGACCGTCAGCGGTTTGAAGGAGTACCGCCTCTCCTACACCTACCACATCGGTGATGACCGCACCAGCGAGTGGGACGAGTTCTACTACAACCTCCTCGGCGACGGGTGGCAGGCCCCCATCAAGGAGTTTGTCTTTGCCGTGACCTTCCCCAAGGCCGTGGACCCATCGATGGTCTTTCTCACCGGCGGGGCCTACGGTTCGACTTCCCAGCGCGGTGAGTACTCCATCAGTGATGACGGGCGGACCATCACCGGCGCTGCGCAGAACCTCAGCTCGGGTGAAGCGGTGACGCTGCGTGTCCAAATGGAGGAGGGGTACTTCAGTGAGGTGGTCCCCTTCGTCGACCGTACCATCCCCTTCTCGATCGCAGCCCTCATTGGCGCCGCCGCTATGGTGGCCCATGCGCTCCTGCTCTTCACTCGCTACGGACGGGAGGAGGTCTTCGTCCCGGTGGTGCGCTATGATGCCCCCTCCGGTCTCAGCCCGCTGGAGGTCGGCTACCTCGCCGACGGGGTGGTGGACAACAAGGATCTGACGAGCATGCTCTTCCATTGGGCCGACGGGGGATACCTGACCATCGAGGAGCAGGGAAAGAAGCAGTTTCTCTTTACCAAAGAGCGGGACCTGAAGACAGCAAAGGCCCATGAACGCAAGCTCTTTGAAGATTTTTTCGCCGCCGGTGATGGGACGACGGTGACGCTCAAACAACTGGAGAAGGGGACCTTCGCTGAGGCAATGACAAAGGTCAAGGACCTCGTGCGCGCCTACTTCAAGGGTGAGCGGCGCCTCACCGACCCGGTTGCTGAGCGCAAACGCACCTTCGCCCTGCTCTATGGGGCAATCAGCGCGATTGTGCTGGCGGTGGCCTCGACAATCGTCGAGGCAGAAGGGGAGCTGGTGCTCTTGGCCGGCATCGGTCTCTTCTCCTTTGGTGTGGCACTGCTCTTTGCCCATCGCATCACGCAAACGTGGTTGGTCGGCTCGAAGTTCAAGCGCTTCATCAAGTATGTGGCCATCGGCATCCTGCTTGTGTTCCTCCTCGTCATTGCACTGACCATCCACGCCGGCCTCTTGGAGCGTGGACCGTTGTACAGCCTGATCATGGCCCTCGCCCAGGTGGGTGCCCCGTTCCTGCTCGGGGTGCTGACCATCGTCACGGCCAAACGCAGCGCCTACGCCCAACAGCAGCTTGAAGAGATCGCCGGCTACATGGAGTTCATCAAGGCAGTGGAGAAGCCGCGTCTGAAGCTGATGGTCGAGACCGATCCCCAGCTCTTCTACCACGTGTTGGGCTACGCCATCGTGCTGGGCCTGGAGAGCGTGTGGGCGAAGAAGTTCAAGGGTATCGCCATCGAGCAGGCCTCCTGGTACATCGGCAGTCGCCCGGCGGCGAACGCACTCTTCTACTCGGCACTCTCTACGCGCCTGCACGCCGGGGTCATGGAGCGGGCGGTCTACAGCCAGGCCAAGGGTGGCTCACGCTCCCCGATCCGCTCCTCCTTTGGCTCCTCGGGCTTCAGTGGGGGGGGCTTTGGCGGCGGTGGCGGCGGGGCATGGTGAGAGGAAAAAGAATCGGGCTGCTCGTGCAGCCCGGTTGTTACTGGATGTCTGGTAGGTCAGTGACGGTATGAGCCGCCGGCGGGACGGCTCTTTGCAATCGCTTCATTGACCCGAAGGTTCCGTCCACCGAACTCCACCCCGTCCAGCTGGGCGATGGCCTCTTCGGCCGCCGCATCATCCTCCATCTCGACGAACCCGAAGCCCTTGGGGCGGTGGGTCTCCCGATCAATGATGATGTTGGCACTCAGCACGGTCCCGTATTGGGCAAAGAGCTGCAACAGCTCCTCCTCACTGGTCTTGTAACTCATATTACCGACATAGATTTTCTTTGCCATGCAACGCATCCTTTGCAGACTGCAACGCCTGTCTTGTGATATTGTTTTCGGTGGAGCAGTCTTGGACTCTGGGCTGTCAGCGAAATCCATCCAGTAACGAACGCAGGCGAACACAAAGCGAAAGAGGTCTGCAACACAACAACGAAAGCATTCAAACGGTACCATGGGCCCATGGGGCTGTCAATTCTTGCTCGCTGTACATTTATGATTCAACGGCTGTCTCTCTGCTTGAAATTCCTGACAAACATGACCATTATGTCGGGTATGAATAGCAACATCATCGGTCTCTTGATCTCCTTCCCATTCCTCGCCCTGGTCATCGCCGTGGGCATCGCACTGAAGAAGTGGTGTGCCATCTCAAGTGAGTCGATGCGCAAGTTCATCCACATCGGCGTCTCCAACTGGTGGTTCCTCGAGCTCTGGTACTTCAACACCCTCACCTACGCCCTCATCGGGCCGATCACCTTCATCATCCTCAACAGCCTCTTCACCTTCCGCGAGTGGGGGACGGCACTGGGCCTTGGGGACCGGAAGCGCAACTACGGCTTGATCTACTTTCCGGTGACGTTGGTGATCTTGGTGGTCTTGCAGTACAACCATTTGGTCAGCCCGCTGGCGTCGACCATCGGGGTGCTGGTCATGGGCTACGGCGATGGACTGGCCGCGCTCATCGGCGCCAAGTGGGGCAAGCGGGAGATCCCCTTCAACGTCTCCAAGAAGTCATACCTCGGCACCCTGACGATGTTCATCGTCTCTGTGGTCGTCGTCCTCGTGGCCCTGATTTTCTTCTCCGATCTTTCGCTTGCCAAACTCATCACGGTCACGGTGGTGGTCGCCTTCGTCAGCGCGGTGGTGGAGGTGCTCACCCCCTTCGGGTTGGATAACCTCACCGTCCCGCTTCTGGCCACGCTCCTCATCGAGGTGTTGGTATGAACTTGGTGGCGCACAACGGCTCGCTCGCAGCACTGCTCGACAGCTGGTTCTTCTCCATCCCCTTCTCGTTCTGGTTGCTCTTCGGCCTCATGGCCCTCATCTCGATAGCCTCCTACGCCGCCCGGCAGGTCACCCTCAGTGGTGCGCTTGCCGCTTTCTTGGTGGGCTTTGGCACCACGTGGATCCTCGGCTTCGGCGCCCTTGCCACGCTGCTCTTCTTCTTCATCACCGCCGGGGTGCTGAGCAAGGTCTCCAAACGGGCCCGAGGCAAGGAGATCGAGATTCTGCAGGCAAAGGGGGGGCGTCGCGATGCGATGCAAGTCTTCGCCAACGGCCTCTTCGCCCTCATCGCTGCCTTCCTCTACACCCGGCGCCAGGATCCCGCCTTCTTGGTGATGTTCGGTGCATCGGTGGCTGAGGCAGCCAGTGACACCTTCGCCGGGGATGTGGGGGTGCTCAGCCGCCGTAACCCGGTCTCCATCATCACCGGCCGGCCCATGAAGCGAGGCCTCAGTGGAGCGGTGAGCCCGTTGGGTCTGGCCAGCGGGATGTTGGGGGCGATCCTCATCGCCCTCACTGTCTGGTCGTTGCTCCTGCCACCGGTGTGGGCGAGCCTGAAGGAGGTCAGCCTCATCGCTGTTGCTGCGTTCTTCGGCTGCCTCATCGACAGTGTGCTCGGAGCGACGGTACAGGCCCACTATTGGGATGAGGAGCGCGATACGCTGACCGAACACGCCCATAGGAGCGGGGCGCCCCTGAGGCTGGAACGGGGCCTGCGGTGGATCGACAACGATGTGGTGAACCTGCTCAGCAACGCCACGGCAAGCCTCTTGGCCGTCTCGATGCTGGCAATTCTGAGGTGATTGACCTCTTTGCCCTTGCTTCTCCGCTTTTTTATTTGTATGTTACCTGTTGATAGGCGTTTGGTAACACCAACGCCCGATACTTTGAGCATATTCTTTAAATGAGAGAGGATATTTTACATGGCAAAACAATTGCAATTCAACGAAGAGGCCCGCAAGTCACTGGTAACCGGAGTCGAAAAGATCTCCAAGGCCGTCATGGCGACCCTTGGTCCCAAGGGCCGGCTTGTCGTATTGGACAAGAAGTTCGGTGCTCCTTCGGTCACCAAGGATGGAGTCTCTGTCGCTCGTGAGATCGAGCTTGAGGATCCGTTTGAGAACATGGGTGCCCAATTGCTCAAGGAAGTGGCGACCAAGACCAACGACGTTGCCGGAGACGGCACCACCACCGCCACCGTCCTCGCGTGGTCCATCACCAAAGAGGGGATGAAGAGCGTGGCTGCAGGCATCAACCCGATGGGGATCCGCCGTGGCATCGACAAGGCGGTCACCGATGCAGTGGCTGAGATCAAGAAGCAGGCGAAGATGATCAAGGACAAGGAAGAGATTGCCCAGGTCGCCTCCATCAGTGCCAACAACGACCGCACCATCGGCGATGAGATCGCCAATGCGATGGAGAAGGTCGGTCTTGATGGGGTCATCACCGTCGAGGAGTCCAAGACCATCGAGACGACCACCGACTTCGTCGAGGGCATGCAGTTCGACCGCGGCTACCTCAGTGCCTACTTCTGCAACAACCGTGACACGATGACCGCCGTCTTGGAAGATCCGTTCATCCTTATCTACGACAAGAAGATCTCCAACATGAAGGAGCTCTTGCCGATCCTTGAGAAGATCGCCCAAAGCGGCAAGCCGCTGCTGATCATCGCCGAGGATGTCGATGGGGAGGCGTTGGCCACCCTCGTCGTCAACAGCGTGCGTGGCATCCTCAACGTTGTCGCCGTCAAGGCACCTGGCTTTGGCGACCGGCGCAAGGCGATGCTCGAAGATATCGCCATCCTCACCGGCGGCGAGGTCATCAGCGAAGAGCTGGGCCTGAAGCTTGAGAACGCCGACCTCTCCCAGCTCGGCCGCGCCAAGTCCATCAAGGTCGAGAAGGAGAACACCACGATCATCAACGGTGCTGGCAAGCAGAGCGACATCAAGGACCGCATCGCCCAGATCAAGGTCCAGATCGGTGACACCACCAGCGACTACGACCGCGAGAAGCTGCAGGAGCGCCTGGCCAAGCTGGCCGGCGGTGTTGCGGTACTCAATGTCGGCGCAGCCACTGAGGTCGAGCTGAAGGAGAAGAAGCACCGCGTCGAGGATGCCCTCAGTGCAACCCGTGCAGCAATCGAGGAAGGAGTCATCCCCGGTGGTGGCGCCGCCCTCATCCAGGCAGCCAAGATGCTGGAGAAGGCAGACCTCTCCAAGCTCACCGAAGAGGAGCAGGTCGGATACAGGATCGTGCGCCGTGCCCTTGAGGAGCCGATTCGGCAGATTGCCGAGAACGCAGGCCTCGACGGCTCATTGATTGCCGACAAGTGCAAGAACGAGAAGGCCGGTACGGGCTTCGACGCCGAGACCTTCAAGTGGGTGAACATGTTCGAGAGTGGCATCATCGACCCGATGAAGGTCACCCGCAGTGCACTGCAGAACGCAGCATCCATTGCATCGTTGATCCTCACCACCGAGTGTGCCATCACCGATATCCCGACCCCTCCCGCCCCTGCGATGGGTGGCGGACCCGAGGGCATGGGTGGAATGATGTAAGGTTGGGATGACCAACAAAGGGGCCGGTTCGGCCCCTTTTTGGTCATTGGGCAAAACTTGACTACCACGTTGTGAACGTGGTACGTTAACCGGTGCTTGGAAAATTGGATGCATCACCTGCTGCTCCTCTTTTCTGCATCCGATTTCAATGTATAAAGAGAGGATACCCCATGTTTTCATTGCTGAGTGCCATGGCTGCCCCGGAGGCGGGTGGCGGTTCCGGTGGTTCGATGACGACGACCTTCGTCACCTTCGGCCTGATCATCGCCATTTTCTACTTTTTGATCATCCGTCCACAGCGCAAGCGGGACAAGGAGACCAAGGAGATGCTGGCTGCCATCAAGAAGGGTGACAAGGTGGTCTCCATCGGCGGTATCCACGGGACGGTGATGGTGGTCAAGGAGAGCTCCGTCATCGTCAAGGTCGATGACAACACCCGCCTTGAGTTCTCCCGCAATGCCATCAACTCCATCGTCAAGCCGAAGAGCGAAGCCGCCCCCGCCCCTGCTGCAAAGAAGCGGGAGAAGAAGGCCGTCGAGGCCAAGAAGGAAGAGGCGGTCGTCGAGGCCAAGACCGAGACCGAGCCTGAGACCAAAGAAGAGCAGTAAGAAGCCAAGGCGGAGAGTATCATGAATAAACGCAGTCGTCTGTTGATTGTCGTGGTGGTCGTGCTGTTGTGCGGCTACTTCCTCTATCCCACGATCAAGTGGTACGGGTTTGTGCCACAACAGACCAAGGAGCTTGCGACAGGCTCGAATGTACAGATCAAGGAGTATGCCCGCGGGCAGGCTTCACGGGATTTGAGGGAACTGAAGGAGTTGGTGGCAACGGATGCCAAGGCAGCGCTGCCCTCCAAGTACTCCTTCCTCAAGGAGAGCGCCAAGGCCAATTACAAGGCGACCAAGCGTTCGGTCCCCAAGAGTTGGACCGTCGAAGCACTCTTCGGTGGCTTCTACAATGAACAGGCGATGTTCAACGCCATCGAGGCGTACTACCGAACCTCGCTGCTCAATACCAAAGCGCTGGGCAACAAGGCCCTGCAGTTGGGCCTCGACCTGAGAGGGGGCATGAGCATCCTCTTGGAGGCGGACAGCGCTGCGTATGAGGCGAAGAAGGGCAGCAGTGCCTCCGCAAGCGAGATCAGTGCGGCGATCCGCCAGGACATCGAGATCCTGGAGAAGCGGATCGACCAGTTCGGCGTCAGCGAGCCGGTGATCCGGCTGCAGGGAAGCGACCAGATCCTCATCGAGATCCCTGGAGCCGCCGACCCGGAGCGGGTGAACTCCTTCCTCAGGGGCAAGGGTTCGCTGGTCTTCAAGATGGTCGACACCGATTTGACCGCTGAGCTGGACGCCTACTACAAGGCCAACCCCAGTGAGGTCTATACCGATACCGGGGCGCTCAAGCAGCCCGAGTTCCTCCCCGCCGGCAAGATTGCCGCCGGCTACTACGTCAGCGACGACTACGGCATCGATGAACTGGAGCGCTTTGTGGTCATCGAGGAGGAGGTCGGCCTCGATGGGACACACTTGGAGAGTGCCACCACTGGTACCGATGGCATCACCGGGCGCCCGGTGGTGAACTTCCACCTCGACAACCTCGGTGGTGACATCTTCTATAAACTGACCTCCACCAACGTCGGCAAGACGCTGGCCGTTGTCATGGATGGCAAGGTCAAGGCGATGGCCACCATCAACGAAGGCATCCGCTCCAGCGTCCAGATCTCCGGCTTCAACGCCCAGGAGGCCAACGACCTGGCCATCGTGCTGCGCACCGCAGCCCTCCCGATCGAGTTGATCGTCTCCAGCCAGCAGGCAGTGGGGGCGACCCTCGGCGAGGACGCCGTCTCGACCGGCCTCAAGGCGATCATCATCGGCTTTGTCCTGGTGATCCTGATCATGTTCGGCTACTACCACGTCAGTGGCTTGGTCGCCGACCTGGCACTGCTGCTCAACCTCTTCATCATGATCAGCGTGCTCAGCGCGTTCAACTTCACGGTCACCCTGACCAGCATCGCCGGTCTGATCCTGACCCTCGGCATGGCGGTCGACACCAACGTCATCATCTTTGAGCGCATCAAGGAGGAGCGACGGGTGGGCAAGAGTGACATCGCCGCCATCAAGGCCGGCTTTGACAAGGCGTTCTGGACAGTCATGGATGCCAATATCACCACGATCATCGCCGCTCTGGTCCTCTCCCAGCTCGGTAGCTCGTCGGTGAAGGGCTTTGCAAACACCCTGGCCATCGGAATTGTCAGCTCGGTCTTCACCGCCCTCTTTGTCTCGCATCTGGTCTTCGATGCAGCAATCACCGACCGGGAAGGCAAGAAGCTTCATATCAGCTGGAGGAAAAACTAATGCTTACAAAAGATATTCCAGTCATCAAACTACGCTGGGCCGCTTGGGGCTTGGCCATCCTCCTGCTCGTCGTCGGGCTGGTCTCCTTCATCCTCTTCGGTGGCTTCAACCTCGGTGTGGACTTTGAGAGCGGCCTCAGCCAGCGCATCAGGGTCGCTCCGGTCGGGCTTGAAGTCTCCTACGACGGCACCCAGGATGTGGTGCTCTCCATCTCTTCAAGCGCCCTCTCCATTGAACAGCGGGGAGACGCTGGGGTGCAGGTCACCGTCCTGCGCTTTGCTGAGTATCCGAATGCCGCATCCCTTGCCCAGGCGCTCAACGCCATGGACGGGATTGAGGCGGCTGCCGTTGATGGATCGCTCATCTCCTCTACGATCCTCTCCGGCTACGGCTTTCCCGCCACCCTCTCGTCAGCTGCAGTGAAGTTGAACTTCCAGGGCAGCGGCCGCACCTCGATCGAAGAGGTACGCAAAGCCCTGGACACCATCGGCAATGCCAAGGTACAGACGGTGGGAGGAGAGGAGAGCTCAACCTTCCAGGTTCGCCTCGGCATCAAGGATGGGGCAACCCAATCCTCGCTTGAGGAGGAGGTGAAGGGAGCCCTTGGTGCCCACTTCGGCACCGGTAATGTCGTGGTGCTGCAGAGCGACTACATCGGTCCGAAGTTCAGCAAGACCCTCGTGACCAGTTCGGTCTTGGCGATTGCCGTCGCATTGGCCCTGATCCTGATCTACGTCTGGTTCCGCTTCCGCTTCGCCTACGCCGTCTCCTCACTGGTAGCCTTGGTCCATGACGTATTGGCCATGCTCACCATGATCACCCTCTTGCGCCTCGAGTTCTCCAGCACCACCATCGCAGCGCTCTTGACGATCATCGGTTACTCGCTGAACAACACCATCGTCATCTTCGACCGGGTGCGAGAGAACGTCGAGATCAACAAGAGTGCGACGTTGGAAACCCAGATCGACCGGAGCGTCACCCAATCGATGAGCCGGACGGTGATGAGCGCGCTCACCACCCTCCTTGCCATCGTACCGTTGGCGATCTTTGCAAGCGGCGACATCCGCCTCTTCTCGGTCAACATGATCTTCGGTCTGTTCTTCGGCACCTACTCCTCCAACTTCCTCGCCCCCACCTTGCTCCATTGGATCAGCAAGGCGCAGGGCAAAGCAGGGATCAAGGCGAAGTAAGCTGATAAAGTCTCCGCAAGGACGCTGCCGTGGGGTTATCGCACGGCAGCGTTTTTGTCATACTGTGTCAATGGAGATTCGATTGTCACAGACCATGGGGTATTGCACCGGGGTCTCGCGTGCCCTTGCGATGGCCGAGCGGGCGATCGCCCAAGCGACGGAACAGGCCCAGCCGGTCTACTCGCTGGGCAAGTTGATCCACAACCGCCAGGTGAATGAACGCCTCTCCTCCAAGGGGCTTGGGGAGATAGACCGGGCTGATGAGGGGGAGGCGGGCCTGGTCGTGGTGCGTGCCCACGGCATCCCCGACGACCTGCGCGAGGAGTTCACTACAGCGGGCCACCAGCTCATCGATGCCACCTGCCCGGTGGTCAAACACAACCTCAGGCGGATCGCCCATTACTGTACTACCCACAAGATCCTTATCGTCGGGCACAAGGACCACCCTGAGACAGTGGCGATGCAGGGAGTCCGCAACGATGGAGAGTTGTGCCGTTCTCGCCTGATCACGAGCGTCGAGGAGGTGGGGGCGCCGATCTGCGGTGAACGATACGCCGTCTTTGTGCAGACCACCTTCGATGAGATCGCTTGGAGTGCCATCAAGGTGCAGCTGGCCGCCTTCTCCGATTCGGCAAGCGAGGTGGTCTTCGTCAACGATGTCTGCTCATCCTCAATCAATCGACGGTCCGCGCTGATCAAGCTGACAGAGGAGTGCGATGCCATCATCGTCATCGGCGGCAAGAACAGTGCAAATACCCGGGCGCTCTACCACCTGGCGGTGGAGAGCGGGGTCAAGGCGTGGCACATCGAAGATGAACGTGATGTGCTCCCACAGATGTTCGAGTGTGATATACTGGGCATCACGGCGGGGGCATCCACTCCCGTCGAGGTGATCGATGCCGTGGTACGACGCCTAGAACAGGAGCAATCATGAGCACAGACTACAACGGGATTCCAATTCCGACGATCAAGCGTCTCCCCTCCTACCTCCGCCTGTTGAAAGCCTATCGAGACGAAGGGATGGAGATGATCTCTGCGACGCTGCTTGCCGATGAGCTGGGCCTCAAGCCGATCCAGGTCCGCAAGGACATCTCGTGCACCGGTATCGAAGGCAAGCCGAAGGTCGGTTTCTCCGTCAACGGCCTCATCGATGCCATCGTCGAGACGCTGGGGTGGGACAACGCCACCGATGCCATCCTCGTCGGGGTGGGGCACCTCGGCTCGGCCCTTGCCCGCTACGAGGGGTTTGGCAACTATGGGTTGAAGATTGTCGCCGCCTTCGATGCCGAGGAGAAGAAGTGGGGCAAGAAGGTCGGCAGCGTGCCGATCCTCAATCCGGCGGAGATGGGCACCTACATCCGCGACAACCACGTCAACATCGCCGTCATCGCCGTGCCGGCCGAACACGCCCAGGCAGTGGCTGAGCAAGTGGTGGGCTATGGGGTGCGGGCAATCTGGAACTTTGCCCCCAAGGACCTGAAGCTTGAGGAGGATGTGGTGGTCCAGCGTACCGACCTGGCCACCAGCTTTGCCGTGCTGTCAGCCCAGGTCAAGCTCCGCCTTGAACAGAAGAAACACCGCAGCGGGAGTGTCACGTGGTAGAGGGTGTGCGGGCATTGGTCGACGACTGCCGTGGCAGCGACTTGAAGCGTATCGGCGCGTTGGCCAACGTCGCAGCTTACCTCAACGAGAGGCTCGAACGGATCAACTGGGTGGGCTTCTATCTTACCGATGAGAGTGGAGAACGCCTCTTGCTCGGCCCCTTTCAAGGCAAGGTCGCCTGTACCGAGATTCCCTTTGAGCGCGGGGTGTGTGGCCTTGCCGCCCGGACGAAGAAGAGCCAGCGGATCGCCGATGTGCATGCCGTCACTGACCACATCGTCTGCGATAGTGCAAGCAGAAGTGAATTGGTCGTGCCGCTGGTCACCGCTTGTGGCTCGGTGGTAGGCGTGTTGGACATCGACAGCCCGGATTTGGATCGCTTCACCGCGGGAGACGAACATCTGCTCTGCCAGGTGGCTTCGGTCGTTGTATCGGCGCTCTACTCTTGACTA
>Ga0265293_10005828_pt1 | contig 20266 bp, 33 predicted proteins | sample Munlanlewell138R_FD_192505 | JGI IMG/M metagenome (GOLD analysis project Ga0265293, IMG submission 192505) | Leachate microbial communities from a municipal landfill in Southern Ontario, Canada - Leachate well 138R | ecosystem: Engineered > Solid waste > Landfill > Unclassified | place: Canada... | reverse complement strand
CAGTAAAAGCTTAGAGTTTGAAGAAGAGAGGAGGCTGCAATCATGCCGAAAGTGGCCGTTTTCAATATGGAAGGCAAGCAGGTTGGTGAACTAGAACTCAATGATGCGATTTTTGGGGTCGAGATAAATCAAGATCTGATGCATAAGGTAGTTCTGAGCCAGTTGGCCAATGCCAGACAAGGCACGGTGGCCACCAAGACCAGGGGACTAGTTCGCGGAGGCGGACGCAAACCTTGGAGACAAAAGGGAACCGGGCGAGCACGCCAAGGCAGCACTCGTTCACCCCAATGGGTTGGCGGTGGGGTGGTCTTTGGACCAACTCCGAGAGACTTTTCGTATCGCCTGCCGAAAAAAGCACGCCGGGCAGCGTTAAGATCCGCCCTCAGTGCAAAAGTTGCTGCTGGTAACATCGTGGTCTTGGATCAGCTCACAGTGAACGAACCCAAGACAAAGGTTTTGGCGGGTATGCTGAAAGCTCTAGATGTGCAAAAGCCGCTGCTAGTTACTGCAGAATGGGATACCAATGTGGAGCTATCTGCACGAAATATTCCTGGGGCAGTTGTGGCAAAGTCATTTGGATTGAACGTATACGATGTTCTCAACAGCCAGAAGTTGATCATGACGAAGGATGCAGTGACTAAGCTCGAGGAGGTGCTCGTTTAATGGAAGCACGGGATATTCTTAAGCGACCAATCGTAACAGAAAAAAGCACCGACTTGATGGCAGACAATAAGTACACCTTCGAAGTCGACATGCGAGCCAATAAGTTGCAGGTCAAAGATGCGGTAGAGGAGATCTTTAACGTGCAGGTTGAGCACGTTAATACCCTGCGAGTTAAGGGTAAGTTTCGCCGGATGGGACGTCACGAAGGATACACATCCGATTGGAAGAAGGCTGTGGTGACCCTGAAACCAGGCCATAGCATTGAGGTATTTGGAGGATTTTAAGGAGGGACGGAAAAATGGCGATTAAGAAGTATAAACCGACCACTCCCGGGCGTCGAAACATGACCGGTTATACCTTCGAGGAGATTACCAAGAAGGAACCGGAGAAATCATTAGTAGTTTCTCTTAAATCAACCGGTGGACGTAATGCAGAGGGTCGCATTACTGCCCGTCACCGCGGTGGCGGTCATAAGCGCAAGTATCGCATTATCGATTTCAAACGCAATAAAGATGGGATTCCAGCAAATGTTGCTTCCATTGAGTATGATCCGAATCGCTCAGCAAGGATCGCCTTGTTGCACTATCTAGATGGTGAAAAACGCTACATTTTGGCCCCTGCGGGCCTAAAAGTTGGCGATCAGGTTGAGTCGGGTCCAGAGGCTGATATCAAACCCGGAAATGCGCTACCATTAGCTAACATTCCCTTGGGTAGTGTTATTCACAACATCGAGCTTCAGCCTGGTAAGGGTGCCCAGATGGTGCGCTCAGCAGGCACCTCAGCGCAATTGATGGCTAAAGAGGGTTCGTATGCTACAATACGTCTTCCTTCCGGAGAGTTCCGCATGGTCTTACAGGCCTGCAGGGCAACAATGGGTCAGGTTGGCAACGTAGAGCACGAGAACATGGTTGTGGGTAAGGCAGGACGGTCTAGGTATTTGGGCAAGCGGCCACATGTTCGCGGTGTAGCCATGAATCCCGTCGACCATCCACATGGCGGTGGCGAGGGTAGGGCTCCTATCGGTCGTCCTGGCCCGGTTACTCCTTGGGGTAAACCCGCTCTAGGAGCACGGACTCGTAAGAAGAAGGCAAGCGATAGTCTGATCGTTAGACGTCGTAAGAAGTAATGAAGGTTCTCTACGGGGAGGTGTAGGAATGAGTAGATCACTAAAAAAAGGTCCCTTTGCTGATGCGCATGTACTAGACAAGGTCAGGGAAATGAACGACAAGGGCGAGAAACGTGTCATTAAAACATGGTCAAGGCGCTCTACGATTTTCCCGGATATGGTTGGGCATACCATCGCAGTGCATGATGGGCGTAAACATGTTCCGGTATATATTACAGAAGAAATGGTCGGTCATAAACTCGGTGAATTTGCCCCAACTCGTATGTTCCGCGGGCATGCCGGTGAAAGATCGTCGGGCCGATAAGCAGAACGGGGTGAGAAATAATGGAAGCGAGAGCAATTGCTAGACATATTAGAATTTCACCACGCAAAGCGCGCCAAGTAATTGATTTGATACGTGGTAAGGATGTGGAAGAAGCTTTGGCCGTTCTTCAATTGACGCCAAAGGGAGGCTCTCCCATAGTTGAGAAGGTTGTGCGCAGCGCGGTAGCGAACGCAGAGAACAACAACGATATGGATGTTGACTCATTGTACGTGGCAGAGTGCTATGTCGATCAAGGTCCAACTATGAAGAGAATAAAACCTAGAGCGAGAGGCATGGCTAATCGCATCCGTAAACGCACTAGTCATATTACTGTGGTTTTGCGGGAAAAGGAGGAATAATTGCGTGGGTCAAAAAGTACACCCGGTAGGGTTTAGACTTGGAATCGTTAAGGACTGGGACAGCAAGTGGTACGCTAACAAGCTTGATTACGCTGACCTCTTACACGAAGACCTGGAGATTAAGCGCCTGATTAAGAAGCGCTTCTTCCAATCAGGTATCTCGAAGACTGAGATCGAAAGAGCTGCGAATCGCGCTAAAGTGACGATTCACACAGGCCGTCCAGGTATGGTCATCGGTCGCGGCGGTACAGAGGTTGATAAGCTTCGCAAGGATTTAGAAGCTATGACCGGTCGACAAGTGCAAGTTAATATTGTGGAGGTAAAAACTCCCGAAACAAATGCCCAACTCGTGGCTGAGAATATTGCTTTTGCACTGGAAAGACGTATCTCTTTCCGCAGAGCTATGCGTCAAGCTCAAACCAGAGCTATCCGCCTTGGGGCACAAGGTATTAAAGTCATGTGTTCTGGTCGCCTTGGAGGTGCCGAGATTGCTCGGACAGAATGGAATCCAGAAGGATCGATTCCGCTCCATACTCTGAGGGCAGACATTGATTATGGGTTCGCAGAAGCGAACACAACATTTGGGAAGATTGGGGTTAAGGTCTGGGTCTACAACGGTGAGATCCTACCGCAAAGAGTACCCCAAAAAAAGGCTAAAGGGGGCGAGTAGGGATGCTTATTCCAAAGAGAGTAAAGTATCGTAGAGTTCACCGCGGTCGTATGACTGGTAAAGCCCAAAGGGGCTCCGAAGTCTCTTTCGGCGAATTTGGCCTCCAAGCATTAGAGCCCGCGTGGATTAAGAATACGCAAATAGAAGCAGCCCGTATTGCCATGACCCGTCACATCAAGAGGGGTGGGAAGGTTTGGATTCGGATTTTCCCCGACAAGCCTGTAACCCAAAAACCCGCTGAAACTCGGATGGGTTCCGGTAAAGGTGCTCCCGAGCACTGGGTAGCAGTGGTGAAGCCAGGGCGAGTAATGTTCGAGATTAGCGGTGTACCTGAGGAGTTGGCTCGCGAAGCAATGCGCTTAGCCGCCCATAAGTTGCCCATCAGGTGTAAGTTCGTATCTCGGGCTGTGGCAGGTGGTGACGCAAATGAAGGCTAAAGAGGTTCGTGATCTTTCTGTGAACGAGCTGGAAGTAAAACTAGATGAGTTAAAAGAAGAGCTCTTTAACCTCAGGTTTCAGTTGGCTACGGGTCAATTAGACAACCCAATGCGGATCAGTGTTGTGCGGAAGGATATTGCACGGGTGAAAACTGTCATGCGCGAACGGGAATTAAGCATTAAGCGAGCTTAAGATCTTCTATAGATCCGGGAAGGGAGGAGCGCAAATGGAAACCGATAGAAACATGCGACGGACTCGAGTGGGAGTTGTCGTTAGTGATAAAATGGATAAGACAGTCGTGGTTGCTCTAGAGCAAACTGTGAGACATCCACTGTATGGTAAGACCATGCGGAGGAACGCTACGTTCAAGGTCCACGACGAGCTCAATGAGTGCAGTGTAGGCGATAGGGTGCGGATTATGCAGACTAGACCTATTAGTAAGCAAAAACGCTGGCGGGTAATGGAGATTATTGAAAAGGCCCGTTAGTTCAAGAATATAGCATGGGAAGGAGGAGCTATGATGATCCAGCAAGAGAGTCGTATGAAGGTCGCTGATAATACTGGTGCTAGAGAAATTCTCTGTATCCGGGTGCTCGGCGGGTCAGGACGACGTTACGCTCGTGTCGGTGATGTGATCATTGCTTCCGTTAAGAACGCGTCTCCTGGTGGCGTAGTCAAGAAGGGCGAGGTTGTCAAGGCGGTAATCGTTAGAACCAAGAAGCAGTATGGACGTAAAGACGGTTCTTTCATTCGTTTTGACGAAAACGCAGCAGTAATTATAAACGACCAGAATAATCCAAGAGGGACCCGCATTTTCGGGCCTGTAGCCAGGGAATTGCGTGAAAAAGATTTTATGAAGATCGTCTCTCTGGCTCCTGAAGTTCTCTAGTAGAAAGGAGGATGGGGAATGGCAAAAGTTCATGTGAAACGCGGAGATACAGTGGCCATACTTTCCGGTGACAGCAGCGGCAAAAAGGGCAAGGTTTTGGAGGTTAAACCTCGGTCTGGTAAGGTTTTTGTAGATGGTGTCAATATTCAAAAGAAGCATACCAAGCCTAGTCAAACGAATCCGCAAGGCGGGATTATCGAGACACCGGGACCCATCGATGCTTCTAACGTAGCCGTGGTTTGTCCGAGCTGTAAAAAGCCTACCAGGATCAGTCGTGAGCGGCAGGCTAATGGTGAGTTGGAACGTCACTGCAAAAAGTGCGGAAAAACAATAGATTAGACTAGATCAGTGGGTGTTTCGTGCCATGTTTCGTAATACGAAACTCGAAACTCCAAGTTGATTACGTAGTAATCAACGGTTGACTGAGTCAAACGTCTACGATGTGTATGAGAAGGGGGGAGTAGTGCTTGGTACGGTTTAGGGAAAAATACGAAACCGAAGTGGTACCAGCCATGATCGAACGCTTCGGCTATAAAAACGTCATGCAGGTGCCCAAGTTCGATAAAATTGTTTTGAACATTGGCGTAGGCGAAGCTGTGCAAGATCCGAAGACATTAGAAGCAGCTGTAAGAGACCTAGGGATAATTTCTGGACAAAAACCTGTAATCAACCATGCGAAGAAGTCTGTAGCTGCATTTAAGCTCCGCGAGGGAATGGCCATTGGCTGTAAGGTAACCCTGCGCGGTGAGCGCATGTATGAGTTTCTTGATCGGTTTATCAGTATCACGCTGCCGCGTATTCGCGACTTCCGTGGTGTCTCGGAGAAGTCTTTTGATGGACGCGGGAACTACAGTATCGGTTTGCGCGAGCAATTGGTCTTTCCAGAGATTGAGTACGACAAGATCGATAAGGTCAGAGGCCTAATGGTCGTAATCGCTACCACTGCTGGGACTGATGAAGAAGGATATGAACTCTTGAAGCTTATGGGTATGCCATTTAGAAGCTGAAAGGAGAGATATTGTGGCGAAGAAATCAATGATCGTCAAGGCGCAGCGTGATTCGAAGTTCAGAGTGCGTCAAGTGAATCGTTGTAGAATTTGCGGGCGTCCCCGTGGATACATGCGCCGTTTCCAAATGTGCCGTGTATGCTTCCGGAAGTATGCCAACGAAGGGCAGATTCCTGGAGTAACAAAATCCAGCTGGTAGGAGTCCGAAAGGAGGTTTCCTGAATGGTAATGACTGATCCAATTGCGGATATGCTCACGCGGATTCGGAATGCAAGTTCCGTGAAGCACGAGTCGGTAGATATTCCCCGTTCGAAGCTTAAGGAAGAGTTAGCTCGGATTCTTAAGAGCGAGGGATTCATCAGAGAGTATAAAGTTTTGGAAAATGATAAACAAGGGACTGTTCGTGTGTACTTGAAGTATGACGCCAATAAGGGCCAGATTATTAAGGGTATCAAACGCATTAGTAAGCCTGGTTTGCGTGTCTATGCAAGTAAGGATGAAGTTCCTCGGGTGTTAGGTGGCCTCGGTGTGGCTATCCTATCTACCTCTCAAGGAATCATGACTGACCGCAGCGCTCGCAAAGAAGGCGTGGGCGGCGAAGTAATTTGCTACGTTTGGTAAAGGAGGGGAAAGAATGTCCAGAATAGGAAGAGCTCCAATCGAGGTTCCTGCAGGTGTTGAGGTCAAGATCAACGGCAACGTGATTGACGTCAAAGGGCCAAAAGGCAGCCTCAGCCGAGAATTCCATCCTGAGATGCAAGTCGAGCTAGGTGAGGGTGCTATTACAGTCACCAGACCTAGTGATAACAAACAACACCGCTCCCTCCACGGACTGACTCGTACTTTGATTGCGAACATGGTTCACGGGGTAACGGTAGGATTTACTCGCAATCTGGAGATTGTCGGAGTAGGGTACAGGGCAGCAAAACAGGGAGACAAACTCGTGTTGTCACTCGGTTACTCTCATCCCATCGAAGTAGATCCAGCACCAGGTATTGAGATTGAAGTATCAACACCGACAAGGATCTCTGTCAAGGGTATTGACAAAGAGCTTGTGGGTCAAACAGCTGCTAATATTCGTGACTTCAGAAAACCCGAACCGTACCTGGGCAAGGGTGTTCGTTATGAAGGCGAAAAGGTACGTAGAAAAGCAGGCAAGGCAGGTAAAGCTTAGAAGGAGGGTAAATGATGGCCAAATTCAGTCGGCGTGAAGCCAGAGAGCGAAGACACAGGCGTCTCAGGCAGCGTGTAGTGGGAACTGCACAGCGACCTAGGCTCAATGTTTATCGCAGCTTACATCACATTCACGCCCAAATCATCGATGATAGCATTGGACAAACTTTGGTTTCTGCCTCCTCTGTAGAACCTGCACTGCGTGCGAAGTTAGGCTCCACAGGGAATCAAGCAGCAGCCAAAGAAATCGGGCTTGCCCTCGCCGAACGGGCGAAAGAGGCAGGCATCACAAAAGTTGTTTTTGATCGCGGTGGCTATATTTATCACGGCAGAATTGCTGCTTTAGCAGATGGCGCCCGTGAAGGTGGCTTGGAATTTTAGGTGCAAGGGAGGGAAACGAACTTGTCGAAACGAACTGAAACAAGTGGCGCAGAGCTACAAGAACGCTTAGTTAATATTAACCCTGTCTCAAAGACCGTTAAGGGTGGGCGGACTCGTTCCTTTAGTGCCTTGGTGGTCGTTGGAGATGGCAATGGCATGGTAGGCATGGGCCTCGGCAAAGCCAAAGAGGTTCCTGAAGCAATTCGCAAGGCCACAGAAGAGGCCAAGAAGAATATGATCAAAGTACCAATGGTCAGAACCACGATTCCACATGCCATTACGGAAACGTATGGTGGAGCTCGTGTCTTGTTGAAGCCAGCTTCTGAAGGTACAGGAGTTATTGCTGGCGGACCGGTACGTGCTGTCTTAGAATCGGCTGGCGTACGGGATGTGTTGACCAAGTCCCTGGGCTCTTCCAACCCCATTAACGTTGTGAGGGCGACGCTTAAAGGGCTTAGCAGCCTAAGAACCGTGGATGATGTGGCCCGGCTTCGCGGGAAGACTCCCGGGGAAATCTTAGGTTAGGGGGCGAATGTTGTGGCAAAGTTGAAGGTAACGTATAAGAAGAGCGTCATCGGTTATTCGCAAGACCAAAAGGACACAGTGACAGCCCTTGGTTTGAGAAAACTGGGTACATCCGCTGTCCACGATGATAACCCAGCAATTCGGGGTATGATTCACAAGGTTAGGCATTTGGTTGAAGTGGAAGAACTAGACTAGGCAGAGGGGGTGTAAGTGTGCGGATTCATGAACTTAAACCCGCAGAAGGTAGCACGCACAGAAAGAAAAGAGTAGGCCGCGGAATCGGGTCCGGTTGGGGTAAAACCTCCGGCAGAGGCCATAAGGGTCAGGGTCAGCGTTCCGGTGGTGGCAAAGGTGCACAGTTTGAAGGAGGCCAAACGCCTTTAGTACGGCGTTTGCCCAAACGGGGATTCACGAATGTGTTTCAAAAAGTATATGCAGAAGTCAAGTTGAATGACCTGAATCGGTTCGCACCGGGTACAGTCATCACTCCCGAACTTTTGGTAGAATCTGGGCTTGTAAAAAAGGTGAACGACGAGATCAAGATTCTCGGAAATGGTGAGATCAATCAGGCGTTAACGGTGCAGGCTCATAGTTTCACAAAATCGGCAGCAGCCAAAATTGAAAAGGCTGGCGGCACAGTAGAGGTGATCTAGTTGCTAGCTGCATTGAAAAATGCTATGAAAATCCCCGATTTAAGGAAAAAGATCCTCTACACCGTTACCTTGCTTGCAGTCTACAGAATTGGCTCTTTTGTACCAGTTCCTGGAGTAGACGCAGTAGGATTAGCCCAGCAATTAGGGGTTGACGGTGGAAACCTATTTGGATTCTTGAACCTGTTTACGGGGGGCGCTTTAGAGAGATTTACTGTATTCGCACAGGGTGTAAGCCCATATATCACAGCGTCGATTGTCATGAACTTGTTGGGAATTGTCGTGCCTAGTCTGGAGAAGTTGTCTAAGGAAGGCCCAGAAGGTCGGAAAGTCATTGCCAAGTACACTCGCTACGCAACGGTCGTTTTAGGCCTTGTTCAAGCGGTGGGAACTACTGCTATGGCCCGTTCTTGGGGTGTTGTAGCGAATCCCAACTTCTTCACTTTAGCCTTGATCACACTCACCCTGACCGCCGGTACAATGTTCACCGTCTGGCTTGGAGAGAAGATCTCCGAAAAAGGGATCGGTAATGGCATATCGTTGCTCATCTTTGTAAATATCGTAGCGGCCATGCCTACCCAATACATCAATGCTTTCAGAGCAGTCGGTCAAGGTGGATTGCACGTTCTCAGTCTGATCGTTTATCTCCTGATCACGGTCTTTGTGATTGCAGCGGTGGTCTTGATCACCAAAGGCGAACGCAGAGTCCCAGTCCAGTATGCTAAGCGTGTGGTAGGTCGTAAGGTGTATGGTGGTCAATCTACGCATATTCCTTTGAAGGTCAACCAAGCGGGAGTTATTCCGGTCATTTTCGCATCATCTGTTTTGACCTTTCCGCTCACGCTCGCTCAGTTCGTTCCTGCGTTGAAGACGTTTGTGGAGCGTTGGTTGGACTATGGTTCCGTTGGATACAACATTATTTTCGTAGTTCTTGTGTTTTTCTTCACCTATTTTTACACTGCAGTGACGTTCAATCCACAAGAAGTTGCTACGAACATGAAGAAAAACGGTGGCTACATTCCTGGCCTTCGACCTGGAAAGCCCACTTCAGACTACTTGGATAGGATCCTTTCCAGAATCACATTGCCAGGTGCATTTTTCCTGGCCGGTATCGCCGTTCTACCGTTTGTCGTTGGTGCAATAACCAGGATTCCTTCCAACATTCTTACCTTCGGCGGCACCGGGATGTTGATTATTGTAGGTGTGGCACTTGAGACAATGCAGCAGATTGAGGCCCACTTGCTCATGAGGCACTATGAAGGTTTTCTGAAGTAAAAGGGGGAAAGGCAAATGCGATTGGTGTTGCTGGGCTTGCCCGGTGCGGGTAAGGGTACCCAAGGGGATCGGATTTCTGAGAAGTACGGGATTCCACACATCTCCACAGGTAGCATTATTCGCGAGGCCATAGCCGCAGGTGCCGATTTAGGTCAAGAGGCTAATGGCTATATAAGCCGGGGCGAGTTGGTCCCCGACGAGCTTGCCCTTCAAGTTGTCTATGAGCGAATTGTCAAGCCAGATTGCAGTAGAGGGTGGATTCTCGATGGATTCCCCCGAACAGTGTTGCAGGCTCGGGAACTTGATCGTCGCCTAGCCGAAAACGGCTTGGATGTTCAAAGCGCATTTGATATTCGGGTCACGCAGGAAGAAGCAATCGAACGAATCGCCAAGAGGCGGATGTGCAGTCAGTGTGGTGCAGTCTATCATCTAGAGCATTATCGGGCTAAGGGCAAGGGTATCTGTGATTCCTGCGGAGGAGAGCTTTATCGCCGCAGCGACGATACGGAGGAAACTGCCCGCCGCAGACTAGGAGTTTACATGCGCCAAACCCATCCTGTTCTCCATTATTATGCGCAGGATGGACGATTGTTGAGTATTAACGGAGTGCGCCCCATCGACCAGGTCTTTGCTGATGTGGATCATTATCTACAGATTTTAGCAGGAGACCAAGCTATGGGTGAAGCACGATGATAGTACTAAAGTCTGCGGAAGAGATTCAATCCATGCGCGAGGCAGGCAGGGTAGTGGCTCAGGCCCATGCATTGGTCCGAGAGTTGGTTAGGCCAGGCCTAACGACCCTTGATTTGGATAGGGCTGTGGAAGAGTTTCTGAATCAGAAACATGCGATTCCTGCTTTTAAAGGTTATCAAGGGTATCCCGCCTCGATATGCGCTTCCGTCAACGAGGTGGTCGTTCACGGGATCCCCAGCAAGAATGTGGTCCTGCAAGAAGGATCGATTATCAGTGTAGATATTGGGGCGTTTGTCGATGGTTTTTGTGGTGATAGCGCTTGGACCTATCCAGTGGGCAAGGTTGATTCAGAAGTCCTGGATTTGCTCCAAGCCACGGAAGAAGCTCTGTTTCGGGGCATCGATCAAGCCAAGCTCGGTAACCGCCTTTCTGATATCTCCCATGCTGTGCAAAAACGTGCGGAAGAAGATGGTTTTTCCGTTGTCCGAGATTTTGTTGGACATGGAATTGGCCGGCAGATGCACGAAGCACCACAAATTCCGAATTTCGGACCCCCTGGCAGGGGCCCACGTTTGAAGAATGGCATGACGTTGGCCATTGAGCCAATGGTAAATGCGGGCAGTTACCATGTGCAGGTCTTGGAGGATAACTGGACAGTTGTAACACGGGACAACAAATGGTCAGCTCATTTCGAACACACGATTGCGATCACTGATGAAGGGCCCGTGGTTCTTACAATACTGTAGGAGAGATAGGATGGGACTTTTGGAAGTAGGACAATTGGTGACATCAAAAATGGGAAGAGACTCTGGCAAGAGCTATGTTGTGACCGAGTTCTTACCGGACAATCATGTCAATGTGGCCGATGGCTTCGTGCGTACGCTCGGTCGCCCCAAGTCGAAGAACGTGAAGCATTTAGTTGTTCACGCCTCGAGGCTTGAGAGAATCATGGATGACAAAGCAATTCGGAATTTCTTAGAAGAGCATAGTAAGGTGGAGAACGCAGGAGAGGAGGGTTCAAAAGACCATGGCCAAGGATGATGCCATTGAAGTTGAAGGTACGGTAGTTGAACCATTACCAAATGCCATGTTTCGAGTAGAGTTGGAGAATGGGCACAAAGTCTTAGCCCACATATCTGGCAAAATGAGGATGAACTTCATTCGGATTCTACCCGGTGATAAAGTGACTGTAGAACTATCTCCTTATGATTTGACGAGGGGAAGAATTACGTATCGCAAAAAATAGACGGCTAAAGGAGGCGCAAAACGATGAAGGTGAGACCTTCCGTGAAGCCGATGTGTGAAAAATGCAAGATTATCAGGCGCAAAGGTCGTGTCATGGTAATTTGCGAGAATCCAAGGCATAAGCAGAAGCAAGGATAGTATAGAGGGGGGTGTCTAGATAGATGGCACGTATTGCAGGTGTAGATTTGCCTCGCGATAAGCGAGTGGTAATCGGCTTGACCTATATTTTTGGGATTGGCCGTAGTACGTCTGAGAAAATCATTGAGATCTGCGGAATCAGTCCAGATACGCGTGTGCGCGATTTAACTGAGGACCAAGCTAACCAAATCCGCGAGATCATTGAGAAACAATTCCTGGTTGAGGGTGACCTACGCCGGGAAGTCAACATGAACATCAAGAGATTGCGGGACATCGGTTGCTACCGTGGTATACGTCACCGCCGCGGCCTTCCTGTTCGTGGGCAACGCACTAAGACTAACGCTAGAACGCGTAAAGGTCCCAAGCGAGTTGCTGGTAAGAGGAGATAGGTCGTATTGAAAGGAGGAAAACCCAATGGCAAGACCACGAGGTAAAGGCGGCCAACGCCAACGGCGTAAGGCGCGCAAGAATATTCCAGTTGGTGTAGCGCACATCCGCTCCACGTTTAACAACACGATTGTCACAATTAGCGATCCCCAAGGAAATGTGATTTCCTGGGCAAGCTCTGGCAATATGGGTTTCAAAGGTTCCCGTAAAGGTACTCCATTTGCAGCAGGCATGGCTGCCGAGCAAGCAGCGGCAGTTGCCATGGATCATGGTGTGAGAGAAGTGAGCGTATTCGTGAAAGGTCCTGGGTCCGGCAGGGAAGCGGCAATTCGTTCGCTTCAGGCTGCTGGTATTGACGTGACCACGATCAAAGACGTAACTCCAATACCCTATAACGGCTGTCGTCCACCGAAACGACGCAGAGTATAATTAGTTCGGCCCATGCGTTCGCAAAGGAGGGTGCAAGAACTATGATTGAAATAGAAAAACCAAGGATCGACCAAGTTGAACTGACCGAAAACTATGGTAGGTTTGTTGTGGAGCCGTTGGAACGAGGGTATGGTATAACTTTAGGTAATGCCTTGCGTAGAATCCTGCTGTCATCGTTACCGGGTACAGCGGTCACTGCGGTTCATATTGATGGGGTTTTGCATGAGTTCTCTACGATCGATGGTGTTGTGGAAGACACGGTTGATATTGTATTGAACCTCAAGAAGCTTCTGGTTAAGCTTCATACCGATGAGCCTGTGACCATCCGAGTAGAGGCCGACAAGGAAGGACCGCTGCTGGCAGGGGATATCGTCCCTGACCCGTCTGTGGAAATTCTGAGTCCAGACTTGGTTATCGCGACGTTACAAAAGGGAGCCAAGCTCAACATGGACATTACTGTTGCCAAAGGCCGCGGCTATGTCAGCGCTGAGGGCAACAAAAGTCCCGATCATCCCATTGGCTTGATTCCAGTTGATTCGATTTTCACCCCTGTCACCAAGGCGATTTATCATATTGAGGACACTCGCGTTGGGCAAATTACGGACTATGACAGACTCGTTCTCGAGGTTTGGACCAATCGTACTATTGCCCCAGATAACGCCGTGAGCTTGGCAGCGAAGATTCTAATGGAGCATATCAAGTTGTTCACGGATCTCACTGAGAGTGTGGGCAGCGTGGAAATTATGGTGGAGAAGGAAGAAGAAAGTATTGACCGCCTAATGGAGATGACTGTTGAGGAGTTAGACCTTTCCGTGCGTTCGTATAATTGTCTGAAAAGGGCTGGAATCAACTCCGTTGATGAGTTGGTTCGCAAGTCAGAGGAAGACATGATGAAGGTTCGCAATCTAGGGAAGAAGTCTCTGCAGGAAATCAAAGAAAAACTTGGCGATCTAGGGCTTTCCTTGCGCAAATCTGATGAATGAGGTAGGTGAGCAGGATGAGACTCAGAAAGTTAGGTAGGAATGCTGGCCACCGGAAAATGCTACTACGGGGACAAGTTACTTCTCTAGTGTTACATGGCCAGATTGAAACTACAGAAATGAAGGCTAAGAGTGTTAAGCCTTTAGCAGATAAAATGGTCACCTTAGGCAAACGAGGAGATCTGGCTGCCAGACGGCAAGCCGCCCAGTTCTTACTGGATCCCGTTGCTGTGCAGAAGCTTTTCGACGACGTAGCTCCGAAAATGGCGGAGCGTAATGGAGGTTACACCAGGATTATCAAGACCGGTGTTCGTCGCGGTGATGCGGCGCCGATGGCGATCATTGAATGGGTGTAGGAAATACAAACAAGGTCGCAGAGGAAACTCCTCTGCGTTTTGTTTTTTAGAGACTTGAGGTGCAGTGATGACAGAGTCTTTGATTCGCTTTACAGATGTGAACTTCATCTATGCAAAAACACATGGAGGGGAAGGTCTGGCCGCTCTCAAGGATGTGAATCTGGAGATTTTTCAGGGCGAGTTTGTCGCGGTTTTGGGTCATAACGGTTCAGGAAAATCCACCTTGGCCAAGCATGTGAATGCTCTTCTTACTCCCACTTCGGGTCAAGTAATCGTTGCCGGATTGAATACCGCGGATCAAGAGAAGGTGTGGGAGATCCGTCAGAAGGTCGGCATGGTCTTCCAGAACCCTGATAATCAGCTTGTGGCCACTACGGTAGAGGAGGATGTGGCCTTCGGACCAGAGAACTTGGGTGTTCCCTCTCCGGAGATTCAGAGCCGGGTTACCGCGTCCCTCGAGACCGTAGGCATGCTTTCCTATCGTCTTCATTCACCACATCAGCTCTCAGGCGGGCAAAAACAAAGAGTTGCTATTGCAGGCGTTATCAGTATGCTGCCGAAGTGTATTGTCCTAGACGAACCAACCGCCATGCTAGACCCTGATGGGCGGGGTGAAGTGATGAGTACGATCCATAGCTTAAACAAGGAAAAAGGCATTACTGTACTGCACATCACCCATCACATGGACGAAGTGATTGGTGCTGATCGTGTGATGGTGATGGATGAGGGTCGTATCGTGCTGCAAGGTACTCCCAGGGAAGTCTTTAGTCAGGTGGAGCTTTTGCGCAGTCTTCACTTGGACGTTCCTCAAGTGACGGACTTAGCGGAGCGTCTACGACACCGCGGTCATGAAATCCCCCTGGGAACACTGACTGTAAATGAAATGGTGATGCATTTATGTCAATCCGATTAGAAAATGTTTTCTTTAGTTATCTTACAGGCACACCGATGAGTCAGGCAGCTTTAAGGAATGTGAGCGTAGAAATAGGAGATGGTGAGTTTGTGGGCTTGATTGGACCGACTGGTTCAGGCAAATCGACCCTAATTCAACATTTTAACGGTCTCCTCATGCCGGATTCTGGCAAAGTGTACGTTGACGGGGTGGATCTGACTCGAAAGGGTACGCAGCTACGGTTGATTCGTCAGAAGGTGGGCATGGTCTTTCAGTATCCAGAACATCAACTCTTTGGCGAGACTGTACTGGAAGACGTGGGCTTTGGGCCGCGCAATGGTGGTCTTTCGGATGAGGCTGTTATCCAACGTGTTGAGGAAGCACTTGCCTACGTTGGCCTAGATTATGAGGCCATTAAGAATCAGTCACCATTTGAGCTCAGCGGTGGTCAAAAACGAAGAGTTGCTATAGCTGGCGTTTTGGCTATGCGTCCTGCTGCGCTCATTCTCGATGAACCGACCGCGGGTTTAGACCCCGAAGGACGGGAAGAAATCTTGGCCCAAATCAAACAGCTTCACGCAGAAGGTGGAATGACAGTCGTCCTAGTGACCCACAGTATGGAGGACGTGGCTCGCTTTGTCGATCGATTGATCGTGATAGAGCAGGGTGCGATTGCTCTTGATGGTACACCTGTAGAAGTATTTAGACAAGCAGCTCGGCTCAAGGAGATGGGGCTTGGGGTGCCCGAAATTACCGATCTGATGCATGAACTAAAGGCCCACGGCCTCGATGTAAACACCGATATATTGACAGTGGCCGAGGCCGAGAAGGAGATCATCAGAGTAATGGGGTGGCAAACATGAGGATGCTTCGCAGCGTAACCATCGGCCAGCATATTCCTGGAGACTCCGTGATTCACCGTCTCGATCCACGCACGAAGATTTTGTCATCGATCTTTCTCATTATGCTCTTGTTCGTCGTGAAGGGTTTTATTGGCTATGGTTTAGTAGCGCTGGGAATTGCCCTAGTAATTCGTGCTTCTGGAATCCCTTGGAGATTCGTCTTACGCGGGGTCAGACCCCTCATAGTCATTTTGGTTCTCACCTTGACTCTGCACCTTTTTATGACAGAAGGTCGGGTCATCTTTCAGATTTGGTTTCTCAAGGTGACCTGGGAAGGACTCATCCGAGGGTTAATGATGGGGACTAGACTGGTCTTGTTGATTATTGGGACTTCGATGCTGACGCTTACAACATCGCCCATGCAGCTCACCGATGGGATTGAGACACTCCTAAAGCCAGGGAAGAAAATAGGGATTCCCGCCCATGAGCTTGCCATGATGATGACCATAGCACTACGCTTTATTCCAACTCTCCTGGAAGAAACGGAGAAAATTATGAAGGCACAGATGGCTAGAGGGGCGGATTTTCAAAGCGGAGGAATTACCCAACGGGCCAAGAGCATGATACCCCTTTTGGTGCCGCTCTTTGTGAACGCCTTTCGGCGAGCCGATGATTTGGCCATCGCCATGGAAGCTCGCGGGTACCGAGGGGGAGAAGGGCGTACGAAGCTGAGGGAGCTTAAGTTCCAGCGCCTTGATGTTATGGGTCTGGGCTTGGTTCTCGCCTTTGCCCTAGTGGTCGGAGTCTTTTTCTAAGGAGTCAGGGATGCATACTTATTGTTTGATTGTACAATATGACGGTACAGATTATGCAGGATTTCAAGTGCAGCCTGGTCAGCGCACGATTCAGGGAGAGCTGGAGGCCGCTTTACACAGGCTTGGCCCGAGTTTTATCCGTATTGCCGGGGCGGGACGGACCGATGCGGGGGTGCACAGTGAGGGGCAGACGGTGAGCTTTAAAGATGACAAGCTCACGGTTCCCATTGAGCGTCTACCCCACGCTCTAAATGCGCTTCTTCCTTGTGATATTCGTGTGATCGGAAGTAGGTTGGAGCATGGAGACTTTCATGCCCGGATCAGTGCTCGAGCCAAGACCTATCGTTACCAAATCTATGAAAGTGAGTTTCCTAATGTCTTTTACCAGCGCTACGCCTACTGGATTAGGCGTCCCCTCAATTGGGATCGAATCTCTGAGTGCGGGAAACTTTTCTTAGGACAGCTGGACTTTGCTGCCTTTGCGGCTAGCGGCAGCAGTGCCAAGACGACGGTGCGGACCATGCATGAAGTGCTGGTGGATGCGGGAAGTCCTGTGAAGACAATTCGCTTTACCGCCAATGGTTTTCTCTATAACATGGTGCGCAACGTAGTAGGCACCATGGTAGATGTGGGCCTTGGCAAGCTTAGCCTCCAAGAGGTGCAAGCTATTCTAGAGAGCGGCGACAGACGCCGTGCAAGTGCGACCATAGCGCCTCAGGGACTCTACTTGGAGAGGGTAAATTACTCTTGACACGTACCCCCGGATGCGGTAGAATAAGAGTTGGTAATTTTTCTTTTTGGGCCTCATGGTAGCGACACAGCCCCGTTCGTAACCAAATTGAGGCTTCATGTTGAACGCTTTGCATTCAGCATACTTGTTGCATATAAAGGGGGGAAATCCCGAAATGAAAACCTACACAGCAAGACCACAAGATGTGGTGAGAAAGTGGTATGTAGTTGATGCCGAAGGACAAACCTTAGGACGTCTTGCTACACAAGTGGCTACGATTCTCAGAGGTAAGCACAAGCCTATCTATACCCCACATGTTGATACCGGAGATCACGTGATTATTGTTAACGCCGAGAAAATCCATTTGACTGGTAAGAAACTTCAAGACAAGAAGTATTATCGTCACAGTGGCTACCCAGGTGGGATTAAGTCAGTGACCGCAGGAGAGGTGTTGAAGCGCCATCCTGAGAGAGTGATCAAAGCGGCTGTATGGGGCATGATTCCCCATAACACTCTAGGCCGTCAGATGATTACGAAACTGAAAATCTACGCTGGCGCTGAGCATCCACATCAGGCTCAGCAGCCAGAGACCCTTGTTCTGAAGTACTAAATGGATACAAACCTAAAAACCTAAGAACCCTAAGTGAAGGGAGGCAATCGGGATGAATACCGCTCACAAGACAGAGACCAACTACGGAACCGGTAGAAGAAAAGAATCAGTTGCCCGCGTTAGAATACTTCCTGGTAATGGCAACATTACTATTAATAAACGATCGATTGATGACTACTTTGGCCGCGAAGTGCTGCGCACTATCGTACGTCAGCCACTCATACTCACCGATACCGATGGCAAGTATGACATTATTGTCAATGTACATGGTGGTGGGACAACGGGTCAAGCAGGAGCTATCCGGCACGGGATTTCTCGTGCCCTTATTACCATCGATCACGACATGAGAGGACCTTTGAAGAAGGCAGGATACCTCACAAGAGATCCACGTATGGTGGAAAGAAAGAAATACGGTTTGAAAAAAGCTCGGAGAGCACCTCAATTCTCCAAGCGTTAATTCTACACAAAAAATCCCCAAGCCAAAGCTTGGGGATTTTCGTATATGTCAGCTACCGTATGGAGCGTAACTTCTCTGATTCAACTGCTGCCCGCAGAAGGCCTAAGAATAGAGGATGCGGCCTATTGGGCCTGCTCTTGAACTCGGGATGGAACTGGACGCCAATGAAAAACCGCTGCTTGGCCAGTTCAACAGCCTCAACAAGCCGATTATCGGGAGAAGTCCCGCATACGGTCATGCCCTTCTGAACGATCTCTTCGCGGAAACGATTACTGAACTCAAATCGATGGCGATGTCGTTCACTGGTCTGTTCCGCATTATACAAGCTGTAGAGCAGAGAACCCCTCTTGACCTTACAGGGGTAGGCACCAAGCCGCATCGTTCCACCGCTCCCCACTCTGCCTACTTGGTCGGGCATGATGTCAATGATTGGATAGGGAGTGTCTTCGGCAAACTCCGTGGAATGAGCGCCTTGGAGTCCGCACACGTTGCGAGCAAACTCAATGACCGCGATTTGCATGCCTAAGCAGATGCCGAGAAAAGGGAGATTATGTTCCCGGGCATAGCGGCAGGCGGCAATCTTTCCTTCGATGCCCCGATCGCCAAAACCTCCAGGAATAATCATGCCATCGACATCCCCTAGAAGTTCATCTACCGTCTGTTCCGCTACATCTTCGCTGTCAATCCAACGGATGTTGATGCTTGCACCTACTTCGAATCCGGCGTGATGCAGACTCTCCACAATAGAGAGGTAGGCATCGGGAAGTCTCACGTACTTGCCAACAACGGCTACCGTAACACTTTGGCGCGGTGCGGCAATTTTCTGAACCAAGAGCTCCCAGTCGGCTAGATCAGGTTGGTCGCAATGAAGTCCAAGTTCCCGGCAGACCACTTGGTCTAGGCCATTTTCATGCAACATCAGGGGGGCTTCATAGAGAGAAGAGAGCGTGGTGTTTTCAATGACACAATCGGATTTCACGTCGCAGAAAAGGGCGATTTTCTCCCTGAGACTCTCTGGTAGAGCTCGATCAGAGCGGGCTACGATGATATCTGGTGAAATCCCTAGGGAACGAAGCTCCTTAACGGAATGTTGGGTGGGTTTTGACTTGTGTTCGCCCGCCCCTTTTAAATAGGGGACAAGAGTCACGTGAATTGATAGACAGTTCTCTGATCCCTGTTCTCGCGAAACTTGCCGAATCGCCTCGATAAATGGCTGGCTCTCAATATCTCCGACCGTTCCCCCAATTTCAACGATCAACACGTCTGCTTGACTTTTGGCGGCCCCCGCATAGACGAAACTTTTGATCATTTCTGTGATGTGTGGAATCACTTGCACTGTAGCACCCTGGTACTCACCCAAGCGTTCTCGCTCCAGTACCCTCCAATATACCCGGCCAGAGGTTAAGTTGCTGAGCTGGGTCAGGTTTTCGTCGATGAAGCGCTCGTAATGTCCTAAGTCTAGGTCGGTTTCGGCCCCGTCATCGGTTACAAAAACCTCGCCATGCTGAAATGGGCTCATCGTTCCGGGGTCTACATTGATGTATGGATCTAGCTTTTGCGCCGTCACCTTTAGCCCTCGCTGTTTGAGAAGGCGACCGAGTGATGCCGCGGTAATTCCTTTCCCGAGCCCCGATACAACTCCCCCTGTGATGAAAATATACTTTGTCATGAGATTTGCCTCCTCGATCTAGTTTATTCCTACGAGGAGAAGCTGTCCACTGTTTTCTGATCCTAGGAGCGGAAACGTGAAAACCCTCAAACATCATGGTTTGAGGGTTTTGCTCCAGGGGTTATGGTCCTGGAGGAATCGTCTCCTGGGGTGGCTCAGGTAGTATTGGTTCTTCCTCCGGGGGTGGCTCCGCAGGAGGTTCGGGCATGTCTGGTTCTGTCGGTTCGCCTGGTTCGGGCTCAGGAAGGATCGGTCCAGGTTCAGGTTCGGGTTCTGGCTCAGGCTCTGGTTCAGGCTCGGGTTCAGGCTCGGGTTCAGGCTCTATAGGAGCCGGCACGGGAATCTCCCTTGGTGGAGTGGCTCTAGGCGCAGGGGCCGGTTCTGGAGGAGGCGGTGGTATCGCACATGGAGCCATTTGGGTTGGTTTTGTTCCCTCGATAAAGGAGTCAAGCTCTACCTGTGGACAGCGCTCGCTGGCTAAGAGCCCGGTGAAAACGTCAATGAGCACGTCTGTCTCCACATTATCTGGTATCTCGAACTCAACCTGATTCTCTTCTTCTGGT
>Ga0265293_10005826_pt1 | contig 20267 bp, 23 predicted proteins | sample Munlanlewell138R_FD_192505 | JGI IMG/M metagenome (GOLD analysis project Ga0265293, IMG submission 192505) | Leachate microbial communities from a municipal landfill in Southern Ontario, Canada - Leachate well 138R | ecosystem: Engineered > Solid waste > Landfill > Unclassified | place: Canada... | reverse complement strand
AAATCTACATCAACGGAATTCTTCTTAGAAAAAAAACCTTCTAGTTCTTTTTCTAGTTCAAAAATACATTCGATAATGGCTAACCCGGCTCCATTGAAAAAGGCAATTATTGAAGACAATCTCTCAGTTCCTAGAAGAGTAGATTCTCTTGTTTCTGACTATGATGCTAAATCTCTAACTGCGATAAATGAATTATATCAATCAAAAATTCAGGTGAGTCACATTCAAAAACTTTTTTCAAGCGGTCAGTTAGGAGTGAAAAAAGATAGAAAAATGGTTCCAACTCGTTGGTCAATTACAGCCGTAGATGATATGATTGGAAAAGAAATTTTAGATAAAATAAAATACTATCCTCAATTAAATAATTTTGAATTATTTAGTGAATATTATAATGGAAATCATTTTGAAATTTTATTTCTCCCGGGAAATTTTGAATTTGAAGTTATTGAAATTGGTTTTTCTGGAAGTTGTGGAAATTTAAAAACAAGTTTTGTTCAGGATTATGAATCTCATTTTGGGAGAAAAACCTATGCAAATAATGTTGTTGGAGCATACTATGCAGATAGATTAGCGACGACAGAATATTTAGAAAGAATAAAAAAACAAGCAAAAATTCTTATTTTTCACGAGGAAAGAGAGGAGTATTATGCTCCTTTAGGTGTTGGAATTATTAGAGAAACTATTAGAAGAGCAATGAAGAATATTCCTGAAAGATTTTCTAGTTTAAATGAGGCTTTAGAAAGAATGAAAATGAGAGTTAAATTTGATTGGAATAAATACATGGAAAATTCAAAAATACTAAAAGATTATGGAAAACAGAAAAGTTTATTTGATTTTAATTAAGATAAAATATTAAAACTCCTTCAATAATTGCTGCTAAAATTAAAAGAGGTAAAATGATTAAGATAAATGTTTTTAGGGATTTTTCAAAATTAGAAAAGAAGTTTTTTTTGTTTTTAATTAAGTCTATTCCAAGAAATAATCCAATTCCTAGAGAAATTAGTACTGCAGGAATTTCAAAGATGCCATGAGGGAATAATCTCCAAAGTTCTAATAATGAGGATTTTTTAGTAACGATGTTTGAAACAAATCCTATCAGATATCCATTTGAAAGAGTAATTATGATGGGGAAAATTCCTAAGGAAATTCCAGAGATAATTGCGATTAGACAGGCACGAGAATTATTAATAAAAATTAAAAGAATTGTTTGCCAGAGATTTAATCCTTCAAATAGTTTTTGCATTTCTGAAATAATTTTTAAGAGTTCTTCTTCTAATACTGGAAATAAAAATCCTATAAAAATAAAAGATAAAAAAATTGCAGAAATAATATAAATTTGTTTTTTAGATTTCTTTATGAAATCTAGGGAATTTTTTAGTTCCTTCATGAGAACATCCTCGCTAACATCCTTGTTTTTCGCGGAAATTTTTTCTTAAGGTAATATCCATATCCTAATCCTACAATTAAACCTCCTAGATGGGCGGAATTTCCTATAGGTAAATCTACGAAGAAACTAACAATAGTTAGGGGAACTATCGCAACAATAGGTAAAACCCAGAAGGGCATTTCTAGAGGAAGGGCGATTTTTCTAAGTCGTGGATTGAAAGAAAGCATAAAAAATATAGATAACATAATGTAAACATTTACTACTAGATCTAATACATTTAATAATCCAGGATTAATAGAAAATAATTGAAATATCCCTGCAAGAATTGGAATAGAGATTATTGCGATCAAAGGACCTACGATTAAGTAAATTCTATTTTTTGGAATTAATACTGCAAGAACTCCGACTAATCCAAATATAGCTCCTGACGCTCCTATTGCTGGAATTGAATATCCTCCTACAATCCTTGCTCCTAATTCTGTGCTTCCAAATAAATAAGAAAGAGCAATATAAAACAATCCTGCAAAAATTCCAGAAGCTAGATAAAATATCAAAAATCTTTTTTTACCTAGAATCTTCTCTGAAAGATTTCCTAGAAAGAAAAGAGAAATCATGTTTGCAAATAAATGAAATAATGCTAGGTGAAGAAACATACTCGTAAGGATAGTCCAAACTTTTCCAGAGAAAAATTCTTTAGGAATAAGTGTAAAATATTTTAGAAAAAATGATTCATTTCCAAAAGCGAGAAATATCCAAGAAACTATAAATAAAATTACATTTATTAAAATTATCTTTGTTGTTAAGGAAAAATTTGATAAAAACGACTTTCTTTTAGTATAATACTTTCGAGAGATACTTTTTCGCCTTAGATTAGGGTTTTCACTAACAACACTTTCTACTAGATCCATTCCTAATTCCTCTTTTTAATTGGTTTTTTAACGACTTTTTTCTTAGTAGGTTTTTTTACTGGTTTCTTAGTAGAGGTTTTTTTTACGACTTTCTTTTTAGTAACTTTTTTAGCAGGGGATTTTTTAGTAGTAGTTTTTTTAGAAGATTTTTCATCCTTTAACTTCTCTTTTTCCTTTGCTAGTTTATTTTTTTCCTTTTCTTTTTTCCTTAAATTTTCTTCTCCTAATAATCTGATTTCTTCTCTAACAAAATTTAACTCCCTTAATTTTCTATTAATTCTTGTTGATAATTCTCTTATAATTTTAGAATTATCCGAAATCTCATATGGACTTGCACATTCTTCACAAGTAAAATCTTCTTCAAGAGCTTTTTCATGGACTACCTCTATATTACAAGTCTTACAAATATAAAATTCTTTTGTCTCTCTAACTTTTAATAATTCTCTTAATTTTTCTATCTCTCCAATTAAACTTGCCTCTATTTTTGCAAGGGACTTTAAAGAATCAAGTGTCCAAAAATAAATATACCATCCTTTTTTCTTATCCTTCTTTCTAACAAATGAGACGAGACCTTCTGCAGAAAGTTTATATAAGATATTTCTAATTTGATTTATGGTCATATCCATTTTTTTAGCAATTAAAAATTCGTTAACATCTTTTTTTCCTTCTAATAAGGAGATTATAGGAACCGAGCTAGCCCCGGCTAACTCTTCAATCATTTGGTTAAGAAATTTTAGTCTCATAGAATAAGGTAAAATAAACCTATTAAATATCTTTCTATTTGTAGTGTAACCATTATAAAGTTAAGATAAAGCTATAAAAATCATCTCACTAATTAAAAGTATGGCATTATTCAAGAGAAAAGATAAATCCAAGGTTCCCGAATTACCAATTCTACCCAGTCTTCCTGAAGAAAAGATTGAAAATAGAAACCTCCCTTCGCTTCCGCCTAATTCAAATGAAAATTTTAACAGGGATATGATTAAATCAGCGATAAATGATGATGAATCTCAATTTAATGAAAGTATGATTCCTTCTATATCCCCTGATCGAATACCTTCTCAGATTCCTAATCAAATGCCTTCACAAATTTCTTCAAATCAAATTCCCAAACTCCCCGTTCCTAGAGAAACAATCACTCAAAATCCGGAAATCGGTTTTCAACATACACCTACAAAAGAGAGTGTTAGAATAATTAAAGGTCCAGAATCTGTGTTTGTAAGAATAGATAAATTTAGAATTGCTAAAAAGGAACTTGAAGAGGCAAAGAAAAATCTCATAGAGGCAGAATCTATATTAAGGAAGGTTAGAGAAATAAAGTCTAAAGAAGATGATGATATTGGAGAGGTTAATTTGAATTTAGATAGTATAAAAAAGAAGATTGAAGGAATCGATTCACTTATATTTGATAAAGTTTAAAATGGTAAGTTCAAATAAGTTATATATTCATTTTGAAAAAAATAATTATATTATTAAAAAATCTGAATTTTTAAAAGCTCAAATAGATATTCTCTATCTTAAAAGAAAGTTAAGAGATCTTACACTTCTAAGAGAAAAAAAGCTTCATTATAGAAAAGCTCTAGACGAAACAGTTGTCAAACTTAAAAAAAATATTGAGAGATTGGACGAATTAATGCCTGTAGATAATCAAATAAATAAAATTCTGAAGAAGAAAACTGATAAGAAAAAAATGAATATTCAAACTAAAGAAAAAGAGATTTATGAGGAGAAACCAAAAAAACTTGATGATATTGAAACTGAATTATTACGGATAAAGGAAAAATTGAATTCTTTGAATAGAAACTAAAGAATTAAAAACTATTTTTATTTTAGACTTTTATGAAAAAGAAAGAACTTATTTTAATCGCATCAGTATATGATATTTTAGAAAGAAAGATTGAATTTCCAAAAGAATTGGATGAAGAACTTATAAGAAAATTTATTGAAGATAATAACTCTTTATCAAAATCAGAAAAACTTCTTTCTATAAAATATGCTAGTGAGGGGGTTAGATTAAAAAAGAAATTTCCTAAGAAAACAAAAAGAGAGATAATTCAATTAGCTCTTGAAAGAATTGAAAAATTCTGAGATTCTTCTCTCCTTTTGTCTATGTTTTGAGAAAACCATTCCATCCATGAAATTAAATGATCTGGGATTTATCATAAAGTTAGATATAAATCCTCTTCTATGATAGCTATATTTTTCCTCTGTTCTTTCTCTTATCTTAGGTAAAAATAAAATATAGACTGTCAATCTTCCAAGTCCCGAGATTAAAAATATTAATAGAAGAGGATTCCAAAAATTAAGAGATCCTAATAACCCTCCGAGGGTAGCTCCAAAAAATACACCAATTCCATTAAGGATGTTCATGTAGGCAGAACAATAGGAAATCTTTTCTCTAGATACAGATCTAAAAAGAAAATTTGAAACAGAAAGGTTAAATCCTCCCCAAAAAATTCCCGATATAACCTCTGTAAATATAACTAGTATTAAGAGAATCTTCATATCTAAAATCCTGCTAGAAACTATGTAAAGAAACGGAACTAAGATAATGAATATCATTGTAATTTTCATTGTTTTTACACTTCCATTTTTATCTGAAAATCTACCCCAGAATGCCATTGTAAGAATTGTTGCAATAGAACTCGCCATTATTGTAGTCATATAGGTAGTATAGCTAAATAATCTATCTTTTATCAAATAGACAACAAAAAATGGAGAGGCAATAGCCACGACAAAATTTAAGAGAGCAATGAATAGAACAAATCTTCCAAAATTGTTGAACAACATATTACTAACAAATTGTGAAAAACTAAAATAGGATCTCTTTTCATGTTTATATTCGGGTTCGTAATGCTTAGTAAAAAGTATTCCCGAGGTTCCCCTCGCTATAAACGAAAAAATAAATAAAATAAAGAATCCATATAAAACCTCCATCCTTTTGAAATAGTCTAAAACTAATCCTCCGATAATCATAAATATAAATGAAACCACACCGGCTATTCTATTTCTCATTGCAAAATACCTTCCTACTGACTTTGAGGGAACTAAATCTTTCATCCAAGAATTCCATGCAGGCCCAGAAATAGCCCCGGAGATTATTAGAGAAGTATAAACCGCTATAAGAACTACTACAGAAATATTTGAATTAGTGGTGTACTTTAAGAAAATTATTCCAGGTATTAGAAGAGCCAACCAAAAAAGAGATTGTATAAGAACACTATATACTACTACTTTCTTTCTTGAATATCTATTTAATAATTTTAAGGTGATTAGTTGAGAAAAGTTTCCTAAGAGAGAAGATATAGAGGTTAGTAAACCCATTAGAGAATTTGAAGCATTAAGTGCTAGCGCATAGGGAGCAACATTTCTAACCCCGAATCCATCGCTCACGGAATATACTCCCGCTTCTAAGACACTTAAATTTCTAGTCTTCCTCTTCTTTTCCTCTATAGAATTATTATCTTCAGGTAAATCCGTTGTAATTTCCATTTATCTCTCCCAACTATAGCCAGAAGAATTCCCTACACCCGATTTTCTCTCCAAAAGATCTATTCTCTGTTCTAGTTTGTAAATTTTATTATCTAATTCTTCTAATTTTCTAGTTGTTTCTAAATCTTGTTTACTTATTTGAGTTGTCTGAGTTTCGTTAGAAGAGTCATCTAAAAAATTAAATGGAGAAAAATTATCTTGTGGATTGATTTTTATTTCTGTCTCGCTTGAATTTTTTCTTAAATCTACAAATCCTTCTCTATCGGTTTCTATTTCAACATTATCCTTGGGAATCCTTATTAAACCTCTTCTTTGTAAGTCTCTTAAGTCCACATCTTTTTTCTTTTTGAACCACATATTAAATTTAATTTGAATGTTTATTTAAATCTTTTGAATTTTTATAAAATCTGCCAGAAAGATTTATAAACTCTTTCGGGTTTTTATGGAGGTTGGTGAGAAAATGAGTGATGGATATTCTGCAAAAGATATTAAGATTTTAGAAGGCCTAGAAGGAGTTAGAAAGAGACCTGCTATGTATATTGGAGGGACTGGAAAGGAAGGACTTCACCATCTAGTTTATGAGGTTGTGGATAATTCTGTGGATGAATGTTTAGCCGGAATTTGTAATACTATTAAAGTTAGTTTGAACAAAGATGGTTCGGTTTCGGTTGAAGATAATGGAAGAGGTATGCCTGTAGATTTACATCCGGTGTACAAACGACCGGCTATAGAAATTATTGTTACAAAACTTCATGCAGGAGGAAAGTTTGATAAAAATGCTTATAAGGTTTCAGGAGGTTTACATGGAGTTGGAATTTCTGTCGTTGCTGCACTTTCTAAATTGATGACTATAGAGGTTAAAAAAGATGGAAAGATCTGGATGCAGAGTTATAAGATCGGAATTCCAATGAATGATTTGAAAGCTATTGGAGAGGCACCTAAAGGTGCTACAGGAACAAAAGTTACTTTCTTTCCTGATGAAACAATTTTTTCTGTGACTAACTTTGATTTTAACATTCTTATAAATAGATTTAGAGAAATTTGTTTTCTAAATGCTGGATTAAGAATCATTTTCTCTGATGAAATAAATGGAAAGAAAGAAGAATTTCATAATCCTGGGGGGGTTGTTGATTTTATTAAATGGATGAATAGAACTAAGGAAATATTACATAAACCAATTTATTTTAAAAAAACTCAGGAAGATGTAGACGCTGAAATTGCAATACAATATAATAGCTCATACAATGAAAATATTCACGGATTTGTAAATACTATCAATACTGTTGAAGGGGGAACTCATGTTTCAGGATTTAAGACAGCTTTAACTAGAGTAATTAATGATTATGCTCAGAGAAAGAACATCATTAAAAATGGAAAACTTGATGGAGATGATGTTAGAGAGGGATTAACTGCAATTATTTCTTTGAGATTGAAAGAACCTCAATTTGAGGGACAGACGAAAACGAAGTTAGGAAATTCTGAGATGAAGGGAATTATGGATTCTATGCTAAGTGCAGCATTAAGTGAATTTTTTGAAGAGAATCCGAGTATAGCTTCTAAGATTGCTCAAAAGGGAGCTCAGGCATTTAAGGCAAGAGAGGCTGCAAAGAAAGCTAAAGACTTAGTTAGAAGAAAAAATGCTTTGGGAGGAAGTGGACTTCCTGGAAAACTTGCTGATTGCTCTTCTAATAAAAGAGAACAAACTGAGCTTTATATTGTAGAGGGACAGTCTGCAGGAGGAACTGCAAAGGGAGCTAGAGATAAAGAGTTTCAGGCGATTCTTCCATTGAGAGGAAAAATTTTAAATGTTGAAAAGGCAAGTCCGGTAAGAGCAATTTCTTCTGAGGAAATTGCAAATTTGATTACTGCGATGGGAGTTGGGGTTGGAGAACATTTTGATATAGATAAGTTGAGATATCACAAAATAATTATAATGACTGATGCGGATGTTGATGGACAACATATTAAAACTCTTTTATTAACATTATTTTATAGATATGTTCCAAGACTTGTTGAAGCAGGACATATTTTTGTTGCAGTTGCTCCGTTATATAAAATTAGAAAAGGAAGTAAAGATACCTATGTTTATTCCGACGAGGAACTTAAAGATTTTTTAAAGGATAGTTCTGGAAAACCAGAGGTTTCTAGATTTAAAGGTTTAGGAGAGATGAATGATGAACAGCTTTGGGATACTACAATGAATCCTAAAACAAGAATTTTAAAGCAGGTTTCTATTGCGGATGCTGTTCAAGCAGATGAAACCTTCTCAATATTAATGGGTGATGCAGTAGAACCTAGAAGAAAATTTATTGAAGAGAATGCAAGATATGCGGAGGTAGATTTATAATGGCAAAAAAAATTACTAAGAAAAAAACTACTAAAAAGGTAAAAGAAAATGTTAAAAAAAATGAGGATCTGAAACTAGAGTGTTGCGGAATTAAGGAAAAAGATTGTAGTGATGGAAAAATTGAAGTTTATGTTTGTCCTCGTTGTCAATCTGTAGATGTAGGATATCATTTTGGATTAAAAAATTTATTTGGAGTTATTCCAAAAATGAAATGTAGAAATTGTAGTTTCATATCTACAGTATTCCCTAAATGGGTTATTGATAAAGAGAAAATAACTGGAAAAGTTAGCAAGGTAAACTCAGGGGATAAAAATGTTAATAAGAAGATTAAGAAAGTTGATATGAAAACACAGATAGAACAAGAGTATTGCTCTAATTGTGAAGACCATATTAAGATGAAAATGAAGGATGGGAAGGTAAATACATTTGTTTGTGAAAATTGTAAGTTTGAAATTAAAAAAGGAAGGAAGAAAAAATGAGTCCTGAAGAAATACAAAAACAAAAAGAAGATACGAATAATCGAAGAGAAGAATTGAAAAAATATATTGAGGCAAAAGAATTAGTCAATGCGGAAATTTCTGATGAGATGAAAAAAGCATATATTGATTATTCTATGTCTGTGATTGTTTCAAGAGCGTTACCTTCGGCAGAGGATGGATTAAAACCGGTTCATAGGAGAATTTTGTGGGCAATGCACGAGATGGGTCTAGAACCTTCTAAGCAAACTAAAAAGTCTGCGAGAATCGTTGGAGATGTTTTAGGTAAATATCATCCTCACGGAGATACTGCAGTTTATGATGCGATGGTTAGAATGGCTCAGGATTTTTCATTAAGATATCCTCTTGTTAAGGGACAGGGAAATTTTGGTTCGATGGATGGAGATCCAGCAGCAGCTATGAGATATACCGAGGCTAAAATGACTAAAATTTCTGAGGAACTTTTAGAAGCTATTGATAAAAAAACTTGTGAAATGTCTCCTAACTTTGATAACTCTTTAGAGGAACCCCGACTACTTCCTGGAAAACTTCCTACACTTTTATTAAATGGAGCTTCGGGAATTGCAGTGGGTATGGCTACAAATATGCCTCCGCACAACCTTCATGATGTTGCAGATACTATTCTTGCCTATGTAGATAATCCTGAAATAGAAATTGCTGAATTAATTAAAATTATTAAAGCTCCTGATTTTCCTACAGGAGGAATTGTTTCTGGAAATTTCTCCCAAGTTTATAACACGGGAAGAGGGAGGATGGTTATTAGAGGAAGAGTAAATATTGAAGAAGGAAATAAACCTAAAATTATTATTAGCGAAATTCCTTACCAGGTGAATAAGTCTACATTTATGGAACAAATTGCTAGCCTTGTTAGAGATAAAAAACTTCCGGATGTTTCGGATTTAAGAGATGAGTCTGCTAAAGGGAAAGTTAGAGTTGTTATAGAGTTAAGGAAAGAATCAGATCCTAAATTTACAATAAATAGATTGTATAAATATACTAATCTTCAGACAAACTTTGATGCGGTAATGTTAGCTTTGGTAGGAAATGAACCTAGAGAATTGAACATTAAAGAAATTGTAAGTGTTTATGTAAATCATAGAAGGGGAATTGTTAGGAAGAGCACAGAATTTGATTTAGATAAAGCAGAGAAGAGATTACACATTGTTGAGGGACTTTTAGTTGCTCAGGGCAATATTGATGCAGTTGTGAAATTGATTAGGGCAGCGAGGGGAAAGACAGAGGCAGGAACTCAATTGAAGACAAAATATAATTTGACAGATAAGCAAGTTGAAGCAATTTTAGAGATGAGACTTCATCAAATTACTTCGTTGGAATATGAAAAATTAAATAATGAACAAAAGCAATTGATTGAATTAATTGAGAAGTTGAAGAAAATTTTAGGGGATGAGAAAGAAATTTATAAAATAATTAAAAAAGAATTACACGAGTTGAAAAAGAACTATGGTGATGAGAGAAGAACTTCAATTAGTGGAAATGTGGGAGAATTTGAAGAGAAAGATTTGGTTGATAAAAAAGATGTTGTAGTTACAATTACGGATAAAGGATATATTAAGAGAATTGATTTGAAACAGTATAAAGAACAGCGAAGAGGAGGGAAGGGAGTTATAGGAAGTGATTTGGCAACAGGAGATTTTGTTAAGGAACTTCAAACTTGCTCTACCCATGATTATTTACTTTTCTTCACTGATAAAGGCAAGGTGCATTGGTTGAAGGCGTTTGAGGTTCCGGAAATTGCTAAGTATGGAAAGGGAAAGGCAATGGTAAATCTTCTTGAATTGAAAGATGAAAGGGTTAGTTCGGTTTTGGCAGTTAAGGAATTTAAAGACTATTTATTAATGGCTACGAAGAAAGGAATTGTTAAGAGAATTGAATTGAAGGAGTTTTCTAATCCGAGAAAGGGAGGAATTAAGGCAATTGATTTAGAGGGGAAGGATGATTTACTAATTAGTGTTAAACCGCTTAAGGAAGGACAGGAAGTTTTACTCGTTTCTAAAGAGGGGCAGGCATGTAGGTTTAATTCTAATGATGTTCGTTCGGTAGGAAGAAATGCTTATGGAGTTACTGGAATGAGATTTGGAGATAAAGATCAGGTTGTTTCGTTGGAAGTTCTTCCGTTGAATAATGGAAAAGAATATTCTGTTTTAACAATTACGGATAAGGGATATGGAAAGAGAAGTGAAATTGAAGATTATAGATTGACGGCTAGGGGAGGGAAAGGAGTGATTAATATCAGAATTAATGATAAAACTGGAACTGTAGTAACCTCTCAATCTGTAAAGGAAGACGATACGATTATTGTTTCAACACAGAAAGGAATTGTAATTAGAAGCCCTGTTAAGGATATAAGGATTATGGGGAGGGTTACTCAGGGAGTTAGAATAATCAAACTTCAAGAGGGAGATTCAGTAAGTGATTTGGCGAGAGTTCCGGATGTTGATGGAGATAAGGAATAATTGTATTAATTTTTAAGTAGTTAATTTCGAAAGGTTTTTAAATGAATACCCTATATAAAAATATGGAAGAAATATATGATTTGAAGGAATTTATGGGTTCCTTGAATGTATGGTATGTTCCATTGAAGAGTTATACTGAGATGGCTTTGATAGATTCGGATGAAAAAAGAAGGGAGGATGGAAAACACTGTATAAATGAAATTCTTATGGAAGCTTTTGATGCCAAATTAGTTTCTGGAAGAATTATAGATAATCAAGCGTTTCTAACAGTAAAATATAGGGGTAAGAACTTTGATTTATATACGGGAGATATTAAAAATAAAAGATATAAACAACAATATCCGTTCACAGTGAGGTAAAATGAGAACCCCAAAAGACTTAATTAAACAATTAGTAGAAATTGCTTTATTAGATGATGATCGCTCTAAAAGAAATAGGGCGATAGATAGATTGGAAAGAAGGTTTCCCGAAGAGGATATTTCGGGATATTCCAGTGAAAAAGATTTATTTTTAAGAGTGGGTGGGAGAGGAGAAACTGAAAAATATAGATGTTTTTTTATGACTGAGGAAGGAACCTGCGAATCTATAAAATTTAGAACTTCTTCAAAAAATTATTCAGAGCTTAGATATATTGGAAAAATAAATAAAAATTATAAAGGATATTCTGGAAGAGTTTATCCATTTAGTAATTTAGATAATTTAGAAAAGAGAAATAATAATATATATTACTAAGAAGTAGTTACAAAATAGAAAGATTTAAAAAGGATAGAGATATCTAATTATTATGGAAAATAAAATATATGACCTTATAGTGTATGATTTGAATGATCCTTTGACTCAGGAAGTAGAGCAAGTTGAAACTCCTAGTGGAATTGAGTTGAAAGTTAAACAGCGAGATAAAACAGATTTAGGATTAGGAATCTTAGATAGAAGAATTTTATCTCAAGAATATAATCATATAGAGATCGGACGTTCTAGCTCTCCAGATAATAAGAATATAAGATTTGAAGATGTTCCAATTAATAGAAAAATTTCAAGATACCAAGGTGCTTTTTGGTTAAATTCTTATGGGAATATCTATTATCAAAATGGAGGAAGAAATCCTATGGCGGCTTCGGATTTTAGAGGAAATGATAGGGCGGATAGAGAAAAAGATCTTCATAGAGGATCTATAACAGAAATTAGAGAGGGAGAGGGATTAATTCTACCTGGAAGAAATTATATGATCGTTCCATTTAAGAGAGAAGAGACAAATTAACCTTGACTAAAACTATATTTCTTTTGTATATCTTATCAGTATGAATGTAACTATTGAAGCTAGAATGGCCATATAGCTAAACATTATTGTAGGACTTTTATCCCAAATTAAACCGGCTATGAGTCCTCCGATTACCATTGCTGTCCCGATAGAGAAATGATAAAGCCCTATTGAAGTTCCTTGGTCATGTTTTGCAAAATCTGCAACAAATGCTTTTTGAGCAGGATTAGTTAGAGCATAAACCATTCCATAGAGTATGAGTAGTAGCGAGGTTAACCAAAATGAATTTGAAAAAGCTAGACCTAATGAGATTATTACAAAAAGAGAATATCCTATAGAGATTATTTTCTTCCTTCCAACTTTATCCGAGAGATTACCCATATATTTTGAGAAAATTACTACGACTACGAAGAAGATAGAATAGACGAGAAGAGTTTTAACGATATTATCTATGTGATTATTTAGTTTTATTAATATGAAGGAGATTATCCAGAAGTCTGCTATTGCATAAAGTGCAAAGACGGTAATTATTCTTTTTATGTCAGAGTTTACATTTTTTATACTTTCGAATAGATTAGTTTTTACTTTAGCTAGTTTCAAATCTTTTATGAATATTATTGGAATAATTGAACATATAGAAACTATTGCAGCTATAAGAGCAATCTTTCGGAAGTCAAAGTTTAGAAAATAAATTAAGATAATTATAAGAATTGTTCCGACTAGTCCTCCAGCATTATCAATAGATTGAAGGAATCCATACCAGTGGCCCCTATTTGAAACAGAGTTCATTAGGATTACATCTCTGGGAGATTCTCGTACTTTTCCGAGTCTTTCTAGGGAGACAAAAGACGCGAGGAAGGATGGAGTTTTTGATATTGAAATAAAGAATTTTGTAATTCCAGAAATTAGATAACCTATAAAGACTAGTTCTTTTCTTCTTCCAATTCTATCAGAAATCCAACCTCCGAGAAGTTTAAAAATACTTGAAAGTCCCTCTCTTAATCCACTTATCAGTCCAATGAGAAATCCAGTTCCGCCGATAGACTGAACAAAAAATGGAAGAAGAGGGAAAACCATCTCACTCCCCATATCGTTTAAAAAACTAGACCCTCCGAATAAATAAATATTCCTTTTATCCTCTTTCATAGTTCTTTATAGCGTTGAAGGATTTTAAAGCTTCTTATGCTAGAAAATTTGAAAAAGTTTAAATAGATTGAATTTTTAAATAATTTATGGAAGAGGTTCAGAGTCCAAAATTTGCGAGAATTGTAGGATTTATTTGTTTAGCTGTAGGGGTATTTTCATTGATATTTGGAGGTTTTTTTGAAAGTTTCTTTGGAGGAGGCCTGGTATACTACTTTCCTATTCTTGTTGTCCTGATTGCTAGACCCATATTTGCATTAACTAGAGGATTTCCCCTAGGAAGAATGATTTATCAATCTCCCTATCAGTGGAGTGAAAGCTATTCTATGAGTGGAAGTCTAATGCATCTTATTGGATTTAGTATTGAGGGATGGATTATTGCCATTATCGGAGGACTTATTTTAACAATGATAGGACTTAGCTTATTGAAAGGAAAGAAACACTATTTAGCTTATGCTTTATTTTTTATAGGTTCAATTTTAGAATGGATTATTGGTTTTTTTGAGGGAGGTTCTTATGACATTTCTGTAGTTTTTATGATTTTTATTAATATTCCGATAGGAGTTTATTTTTTGAAATTGTGGGAGAAAGATAGAAAGAAAAGTTATGAAAAAAATCGTCAAAATGCACCAGTGTTTTATCGACGATAAAATAAAAGTTAGGAAAATTTTAGCTAATTTGCGCTGAAGTTGTAGAAATTTTTAGTAAAATACGCTGAGTTTATTTAACTAGTTACATCTAAAAATTTCTAGATCTTGTTTTGAGTAAACTTTCTTACAATTTGAAGTTATGTTTTTGAAAAACTCTCTTTGTTCTGGGAAAAGTTTTGAGGTAGAGAATTTGTCCGCTGTTAGGAAAAATGTTTCATTAGGTATTTCTTCTAGAATTCTTGCTCCTGAATATCTATCTAATAAGATTCCTTGAGAGTTGTTTATTGAGACTTGATCGGGAGTTAGACCGTTTAGACTTGAGGGAATTACAAAGTTCGGTTTTTTTAGATAGAATTCTGCATCTAATGAAAAGTAAGTTATTAGGATGTTTTCTCTTATTTCTTGTTTTAGTTCTAGAGGAATATTTTTATAATCTGTGTAGGGGGAAGAGGGATCGTTTAGTTGGTAGTTAATAGGTTTTATTAGATTTGTGTAGGTTAGAGGAAAGAATAGATTTGAGGGAATTATTATTAATAATGCTATAGGAAGAATAATAATTTTGCCGTATTTGTCATATAAAAATCCGAAGAGAGAAGCAGAGAATAGGAGTATAGGAAAGATGAAAAAGTAGGCATATCTAAAGGCATAGGTCTTTAGGGTAAAGATTCCTAGGAGAGTTAGAATTGAGGGTATGAGAATTGTTAGGGTTAGTCTTTTATTTTTTAGATAGGCTAGTATAGTTCCGGGAATCGCTAGGATTATTAGATAGAGAGTTGTTGAGAGATAGGAAAAATATTTTGAGGCATAATTTATTGAGCTTGGGACTATTTGATTTGTGGAAGGAGTTAGTTTGAATAGGGAGAGGAATTTTGAAAGGAGAGGGATTGCTGGAGCTTTCATTGGTGGAGGAAGAGCTTGGATCTGGGCAATAGTAATTCTAGTAATCTTAGCAATCGCAGCTTGGATAATCATAGCTGGAAGAAAGAAATCAGTTAAGAAAAAGAAATAATTTTTTATTTTTAAAAAATATCTAAACTGTCTAATTCTTTAATAGGATCAAATGCCTCTTTTATATTGATTAAGGTTTGATTTAGATTAACTATGTCATCAGTTCCGATTCTAGGACAGGCACTGTTTACCCAGGCATCTATGAAGGGATAGTTTTCAAAATGTGAGAAATCAAATGTATTGTCTAAAAATATATAGGCCTTTTTTCCTTCTTTTTCGAGTTTTTGTTTTAGATTTAATGCAATTGAAAGGTGTTGCTGTCCGGGTTTTAAGGTGACTAAAATGCCGATTTTAGAGGCATTTAGAAATAACCTAAGATTCCTTTTCCTTCTAATAATTTGGGCCTTAATGGCCTTTTTATCAAGTATTTCGAGAGATTTAGAGATAGGATCCCAGATGATAACTTCCTTAAAATTTTTACTATTTGATTGAGAAAGTAAAAGTGCTTTGGGATGGAACATTCCATCTCCGATGTAAAGAATTGCATCAGAATCTTCAATGATAGTTTCAAAGAAACTATCGTGATAGGCATCGCAACCGAGAATCTGTCCTTTTTCCGAGGTTCTTTTTGCTTTTGTAATATTTACTTTTATCCCTAATTTTTCCAATTGTTCTTTAATTTCCTTGAAAGAAAATTGGATACTCCTAAAAAGTGCAACCGATTTTATTTTATTTTCTCTGAAATATTTCAAAGCTTTTTCATCTAAAAGTGTTTCTCCCCCCCAAAAAACAGGCACATAAATTGTCTCTACCATTCTTTCTCCTTTAGAAAAATGCTATGTCCAAACTGAACTAATAAATCTATTTTTAATAATTCTATGCCGAGAGGAATGTCGCAAGCTCCAAAGCAACTTGTAAACCAAATCAAAACCTCAGCTCCAGTTTCTTCCTCGAGGATTTGAACAATTTTTTCGGAACGATTTTTTAGTCCGTCAGGTAATTGAATTAAAATCCTTTTGGATTTTTTCTTTTTTATTTCCTTGACTAAAAAATCTAATTCTAAATTGTACATAATCTCTCGAAGAGAGATTAGTTTTTAATTCTATCGTATTCGGGGAAAACAAAACTCTTATATACTATAAAAAATTAAATGATTTAATTAAACGGAGGAATTAAAATGGAAAAAACAGTAGGCGGATGGGCATTTGTAATTGGTCTTGTTTTAGCAATAGTATTAACATTTTTTGCAGTTGATGCTACCTGGCCAATGTTCTTATTAGTAGTTCTAGGACTTATTGTAGGTATTTTGAATATTACTTCTAAAGAGGTTACTTCATTCCTGGTTGCAGCTATTGCTTTTATGCTGACCTTTACCTCATTGAGTAACATATTCTCTACTATTAATAGCACATTTGGAAGCTATGTAACTACATTCTTTATATTAATTAATACCTTTATAGCTCCTGCAGCAGCAGTTGTAGCATTCAAGGCATTATTTGCATATACAAAGAACTAATTACAAATTTTTTATTTTTTTATTTTTTTATTTTACTAAGGTTTAAAAATACATTTTTCTCAAATATATTATGGCAAGCGCAAAAGGAAGAAGAAAGAAAAGAAAACATCAGAGAACACAAGGTAAGGGTCGAGGTAACAATGCTAGAAATAGAACTAAGAGAGCGAAGTAATAACCTTTAAAAATAAACTTTTTCTATAAATATTACCCACCATAGCTTAATGGTAGAGCCCGCGGCTGTAGAATTAGCATGGACGTTTCCACTTCTTTGTGGAGAGGATGAAATGTGATCAGATAGCATTCGTTAGAATGTTAGCAGAACCCGCGTTACCCCAGTTCGATTCTGGGTGGTGGGATATCCCTTTAGTTTCTTTTATTGAAAAGATTGTTATTTTTAAGTAGTTACATTATCGAAAGATTTATAAAAGAAGATATTTTTTTAATAGTATGAAAAGTTTATTAGATAAATTAGTTGATCTAGAATATGATGGAAAAATTGAATTTAATAATAGAAGTTGTGATGACTTAATGTACTCAAAAGAATCTTTTAATAGTAATTTAAAAAAATTAAATAAATCTATTGAAGAGGATGATCCGCTAGGAATGTATCTAAGTTCTGCAAGATTTGTAAGAGGATTTTTAGACTATTGCATTGAAACTAATCAAAACCCTATTCAAGATAAGTTAAAGATTAGAGAAATAATTAAAAATATCTATTCTGGAAATTTAAATCAGGCTAGAACTAGCCTAGATGGAATAAATTTTGATAGGAGTTTGAGAAATAAAATTTTTGAAGAAAAAAAAGATTACATTTCTTGGAATGCATTTTCTCCTATTAAAAACTTAGAATTAGCAGAGAAGATTGGAATAGGATTTACTCCAGAAATAGTTTTAATAGACGGACATGGAGGTTATAGACCTGGGTTTTTAGTTGCGAGTTATTTTAATTCCGACATATTTCCGATAAGATGTTCAATGGGATCTAAAGGAGATAAAAAACCTAGGCTACTTCCAAGAGAAGAAAATGAAATTAGAAATGATTTTGATAGAAAAAGGATTCTTATAGCTACAGAAGATAGCTCAACAGGAAGAGCTATTGACTCTCTAAAGAAACTAGTTAAGCAATATTCTCCCTACTCTAAATTAAGAACTGCAGCAACAATATTCATTCCAGATGTTAATGACTACACAATAGTTGATTATTTTGGAGAGAGAAAAACCGTTTTTTCCTAAAAAATATCTTCTTCCTCTTCTTTTTTTGGTTTTGATTTCAAATTTTCTTTAATTCTCTTTAATGCAACTTTAATATTCTTATTCAATTGATTCATTGAATCCTCAAGTTCTTCTTTGTTTTTAGTTCCAGTACAAACTAATTTTCCATTACTAAATAATAGGAAAGTTGCAGTTGGTTTTACTAGCTTATAAACCAAACCTGGAAATTGCTCAGGTTCATATTCTGTATTTTCTAATTCTAGAGAAAGAGTGTTGAGATTTAGATTAAGGTCTATACTTCCAGAAGCAACAATATTTTGAACAGTAATTTTAGGTTTGATTGTTACATTAACTTTAATTTTCCTAAGTTGTTTGATGACTTGATTAATTACCTCTCTAACTTGCGCAACAGACTTTACACCCGTGCAAACTAGATTTCCAGAAGAGAAAACTAAAACTGCAGATTTTGGTTCTTTAATTCTTAAAACTAAACCTGGGAATGTTTCAGGATTGTATTCTGTATTAGGTTGAGTTTTAGCCAATTTTGTTAAAGAAATCTCTTTTTCTAACGAAGTAGTCGCAACAATATTCTGAACAACTAGATTACTCTTTTTTTCAGCCATATCCTTTTTAAAGCTCAAACCTTTTTAAAGCTTTGCTCTTGATTTTTTTACTTCCTCTTTTATTTCGTCTAAAGAAGCTATATCTTTCCAACTCTTATCCGGCCTATATCTTACAATTCTAGGAAATCTTAGGGCAAATCCAGAAGAATAAGAAGGACTAGGCTGTATATTTTGATAGTTAACCATCACTACAATTTTTGGAGAGAGAGTTACGATATTATTCTCTTCACTCTCTATCAGAGGTTTTAAAATTTCTGTCATCTGTTCATAGGTTAAACCTTCTTCCTCTTTTTCTTTTAAACCTGAAGAAACCCTTCCAATCTCTAGAAGTTCCTCTCCATTTTTACAAGCTAAAATAAATGAAGTTAAAGAGCCACTTCTCTTCCCAGTTCCATATTCTGCTCCTATGATTACAAGATCTAAATCCTCCATAACAGGTTTGAGTTTACACATATAACCTACTTTTCTCCCACTATGATATTCGGCATCTAATCTCTTAATCATTACTCCTTCCTCTCCTAGCTCTAACGCTTCCTGAAAAAATTCCTCTGCCTTTTTCAAATCATCAGTAACTATTTGAACTGCCGGGCGAATTTTTAGCTCTTCAATTTTTATTATTTTTTCTAAAATTTTTCTCCGTTCTAAAAAAGATTTTTTAGTGAGATCTTTTCCATCAAGGTATATACAATCAAAAATATTAATTTCTACGGGAAGTTTTTCAATCAAATCTTCTATATCGTATTTCCTCCTAATTCTCTGACTAATTGCTTCAAAAGGAAGATATTTTTTTGTTTCTCTATTGAAGCCTACAATTTCAGAATCTAAAATAAAAGATTTTCCTTTAATATTTTTCTTAATCCTTTCTACAACATCTGGAAATTGGGCAGTTACATTTTCTAATTTCCTAGTGAATAAAGAAATATCCCCAAGTTTACTTTTAGAAATTACCATTCTAAATCCGTCATATTTTTGTTCGATTGCTGCAGGTTTTCCACAAACTTCAAATGCTTCTTCAAATGAATCTACCTTAACCGCGAGCATAACGTTTAGAGGTTTAGTCGTATTGAGAGAAATTTTTTCTAATTCTTTAATTCCCTTCTTTGACGCATTAAAAATTTCAACAAAATCATTTGAAAGATTATATTTTTCCTGAACTAATTCTTTAAACTCTCCGTTAAAAAATAGTTTTGAAATAGCATCTATTATTGTGGGTGTTGAAATTCCGATCCTTAAATTTCCTAAAATTGTTCTAGATAAATATTTTGCTTCGATAGGCTTAGCAATAGAATATAATTCTGAAATTAAAGAAATTTTTTTTTCTATAGCTCCAATTCCTTCTAAGTCTAATATTTTTAAAAGATTTTCAAAAATTTTTTCGGAGGTTAGATCAGAACTAAAAAGAAATGATTGATTTCTTTTTTTTATTAAACTTTCTGCAACATCTCCTAAATCTCCTAATTCTTTAAATTCGTTTATAACGTCAGTAGTTTTAATTCCAAACGATTTAGAAATTGCTTTAATTAGAATTTGTTGAGAAATTCCAATTTCTCTCAAATCATATTCGGGAAGAACTCTTCCAGAGAGTAAATAAATAAGTTTAGGATTTTCTAAGTTAGATAAAAATTGAACAATGATATCTGCTTTTTCTAGCCTTTTTGTAGTTTGAGAAATCCTTTCATATAGATTACAAAGCTCTTCGTATCTCATTTTTAGCCTCCACTTTTAGAAATTTTCTTCCCCTGATAGTCAAATTATCATTTTTAGTTTTAGATTTTATCTTTTTATCTAGAGTTGCAAGAATAACCTCAGGAT
>Ga0265293_10005825_pt1 | contig 20268 bp, 20 predicted proteins | sample Munlanlewell138R_FD_192505 | JGI IMG/M metagenome (GOLD analysis project Ga0265293, IMG submission 192505) | Leachate microbial communities from a municipal landfill in Southern Ontario, Canada - Leachate well 138R | ecosystem: Engineered > Solid waste > Landfill > Unclassified | place: Canada... | reverse complement strand
TAATATCGAAAATCGTACCCGCAGCCAATAATTCCCGAACAACCGCAAGTACGCACAGAGCGAATGTAAAACCAAGACTCATTCCAAGTGCATCAAGAATACTTGTTATTAAGCCGTTTTTACTGGCGCAGGCTTCAGCTCGTCCGATTATAATGCAGTTAACGATAATCAGCGGAATGTAAGGCCCAAGCGTTGCACTCATTTGCGGGGCATAAGCTTTGACAAGCATATCTGCGATTGTAACAAATGTCGCTATTGTCAGGGTAAACATCAGAATCCGTAAATGCGGTTTCAAAAGATTCCTCATCAGGCTGACAACGATATTGCTGCATGTCAGAACAAATACGACACAAAGCCCCATCGTAAGAGCCGGTTTAACCGCGGCTGTTACCGCCAGAGTAGGGCACATTCCTAACAAAAGCCTAAAAACGGGATTTTCCCGCCAGAGACCGGTTATAAAAGTTTTTCCGAGATTCGGCTGTTCACCGTTCATTTTTCAATAAAACCTTTATCTTTCAGTTCGTTTTTAATCTGCTCGTTATAACGGTTAAAAATTCGGACTACCGCGTCGCTGCTGACGGTAGCTCCGGTAATCGCGACAATATTTTCGTCGATTTTTTTATCATCTCCGATTTTGCTAAGCTGCAATGTTTCTGCAGGTGCTCCTATAAATTGGCTGCTGAAATACGGTTCTATAATTTTGCTTCCGAATCCGGGCGTCTCGTTGCTGGACAATACCGCAAAACCATAATATTTGTTGAAATTTTTATCTACGGCTATGACAAGTTTGATTTTGTCAGCAAAACCTGAACCGACTGCGATAAACGCGAATCCCATAGTATTGCCCTTTGCGTCAACAGCCTGATAAATATCTGTTTTAGTGTTCGCAATTTCGAAATCTTTAATCACCGTCTTGAATTCATTCGCATCAGGTATAAGTGATTTCATCTTTGCGTTTAAAAGGTTAGCTTCGTTTTGACGAATTATGGGGTCTAAAGAAGCACTGGTTATTGCCAGAAGTAAACCGAATATAAACGCTGCTGTAATAAGCAGCCAGCTTTGCTTTAGGAAGTAAATTACCTTATGCATTTGGCTTTCCTCCTGCGGGCGTCAGTTTGCATAAACGGTCAATCAGAGGAGTTATCGAATTCATCAGCAGGACCGAAAACATTACGCCGCCCGGATATTCGCCGAAAACTCTTATAATCATAGTAATCGTGCCGATTCCAATTCCGAAAATCCACATACCCTTAACGCTTAGCGGAGCCGTTACCGGGTCGGTGGCGATGAAAAAAGCACACAATAAAATTCCGCCGCTGGCTATGTGCATTAGCGGCGAAATATACACGTCAGGTTTAATAAGATTTACGACTGCCGCAAAAACAAACGTACTTATAAGAACCGCTAAAGGAGTATGCAGATTGATAGTTTTTCTAATCAGCATATAGATGCCGCCGATTAGAATCGCAACAGCGCTGGTTTCTCCCAGACATCCGCCGACCTCGCCGAAAAGGGCGGGTCTGAATTGTTTTTCGACTTCTTTTGCGCCCGTTTTACTTTTAATTGCTTCTTTGCTATAGCCTAACGGAGTGGCCTGTGTACGGGCAATAACATCGTCACTATACGAAGAATTAGTGCCCAAACCGATATTCGGCATTGCCGAATCAATAGTTGCCGGTACCGTCCACGTTGTCATTAGCATTCCGAAAGAGGCTGTCAAAAACGCTCTGCCCACCATAGCCGGATTGAAGATATTCGAACCCAAACCGCCGAAAACCATCTTGCCGATAGCTATCGCAAAAGCACTTCCGATTACAGCCGACCATAACGGCAAAGAAGGCGGTACCGAAAATGCCAGTATCATACCTGTTACGACCGCGCTTAAATCGCCAAGTGATTCGGCCGGGTTTTGTTTTTTTCTGATGATATTGCAAATATATTCGGTTATTACACAGGAAATAACGCAAGTTGCCGTTAATGTTATTGCGTAAAGCCTAAAGTAATAAATCGCCGCGATAAACGGCAAAAGCAATCCGATAATAACATCGCCCATTACTCGGCGGGTCGAAAACGGCCCGCTGATATGAGGTGAAGGCGAAACTATAATTTCACTTAGCATCTAATTAATTTTCCGTCAAAAATTAATAATTTCTCATTGCGGCATTTTCTTTTTCTGTCTGGCTAAAAGAATTTTGCCTGTTTTAATATATCCTGTCAGTTCGATATTGGCAGGGCAGACATAGCTGCAGCAACCGCACTCAATGCAGGCAGTCATATAATAATCAATAGCCAAATCCAGCATATTATTTTTGACCGCGTGAGCTATTGTTGTCGGGTTCAGATGTTCCGGACAAGCCTCGAGACATCGTCCGCATCTGATACAAGGCGTTACCCGTCTGGCGAATTTGGCGTCTCCGATTTGGTTTCTTGTTAGAATCGTAACGGCATTGGTGGTTTTGGTTATAGGTGTTGATAAATCGGCGATTGCCAGCCCCATCATCGGCCCGCCCAGAATTACCTTTGCGCTTTTTAGTGTTACTCCGCCGCAGAATTCAATCAATTCGCTTACCGGCGTTCCTATGGAGACGTATAAATTAGACGGCTTGGCGATGGCTTCTCCGGTTACTGTTACGGCTCTATGGGTCAAAGGCTGATTAAAAACGACAGCTTCCGCCACTGCCGCGGCGGTCGCCGCATTTAGAACGACAAGCCCTATAGCGGGGGGGATACCGCCGGTCGGAACGATTTTATTCAGCACGGATTTAATTAGCTGCCTTTCACCGCCCTGAGGATATTTCGTTTTGAGTTTTAAAACTTCTATATTTTTCCCGTTTTTGTGCAGCGCATTGATGAATACTTCGACAGCCTGAGGTTTGTTGTCCTCAACGGCTATTATTATTCTCGAACAGCCGGCGGCTTTGGCGGCGAGTTTTGCTCCGGCGATTATCGTATTTGTCCTTTCCAGCATCATACGATAATCACAGCTAATGTACGGTTCGCACTCGCAACCGTTGATTATCAGGGTGTCTTTAGGCTGGCTTGGATTTGGTTCAATTTTAACTCTCGTTGGAAATCCCGCACCGCCCATTCCCACAATCCCCGCTTCTGCGACCGCGTTGCAAATCTGCTCGATCGAAAACGAGCTTTCATCGAAATTTTCATTGAAATCTTTCGGCGGCGTTTTAAGGGGATTATTTTGCTGGTCTGTCTCGATGACGATAGCTTGACTTCTTCCCAAAACCGCATGGGGCTGCAATGAAATTTCTTTAACCTTTCCGTTGACCGGAGAATGCATCGTCGCCGAGACGAATCCTGAAGCTTGTGCGATTAATTGACCTGCCTTAACTTGGTCATTCTTGGCGACAACTGGCTTTGCAGCCGCTCCGATATGCTGGCTGAGCATTATCGAGACCTGTTTCGGGACAAAACAGTGCTGTATCTTGCGATTTTCTGTAAGATGTTTGCGTTCAGGCGGATGAACCCCGCCGGAAAAACTAAACTTCCTATGTGCTTGTATTGTCATATCTTTTTATCTTCTTCGCAGGCGATTTTCTTGTTAAATTTCGCAATAATAAGTGTATAAGCTAATATAACCAGCACCGCTGCTGAAAAACTTATAAAAGTCCTGAATTTATTGTCATTTACAGCTTCTGCCAAAATATGCTCAAAAATTACCAAAGTTACTATAAAAATCACCAGCGGCAGTAAAAAAGCGAAAACGACTTTCGGAAGCACTGACGGGCCTGTGAAATTACCCATCTTTGCATAAGCGTCCTTGCAATTATGCTGCTGCGGACAATTTTGGCATAAGTCTTTATCTGAAGACATTTTTTTGTTTCACAAAAGAAACATAAGTTTATAATGAATATAAGCCGAATTTTCAAATAAAAAATTTGTGAGGGCCGGCCATGAATAACAAACTAAAATATCTTATTCTTTCTGTGTTTTTGTCATTTTTAACAGGTTGTGTTACGAACCCTATCAGCGGCGAGTCCCAGTTTATAATTTTTTCGGAAGAACAAGATGTCGAGCTTGGCAAAAACTATGCGCCGGAAATTGAAAAACAACTGGGAGGCCAAATTCAAAATCTTGTTGTTCAAAACTATCTTAACAGCATCGGCCAGCAAATTGCCCGCGTCAGCCATCAGCCTCCGTATTTCAGCTATCAGTATATCGCGCTCGATGACGAGATGATAAATGCTTTTGCGCTTCCCGGCGGTTATATTTTTATTACCAAGGGGATGCTCTTAAAGCTGGAAAACGAAGCTCAGCTTGCTGCAATACTCGCCCATGAAACAATCCATGTTGTAGCCCGTCATTCATCGGCCTCGATTAGCAGGGAAATCGGAATGGAAGTAGCTCTTTCGGTCGCGCTGTCTAAAAGTTCCGGAGCCGCTACGCAGGTTGCGGGAATTTCCAGACAGATAATCGGCCTTAGCTACAGCCGCTCTCAGGAAAGGGAAGCTGATTTGGGCGGACTGGATTATATGGTTAAAGCCGGTTTTGACCCATGGCAAATGGTAAAAACGATGCAGATGCTTGAAGCCGAACAGAAAACCAAGCAGATAGAATTTTTCTCGACACACCCGTCGCCGGAAAACAGAGTCGGTTATATAAGTCAGGCGATTCAATCTCGCGGCTATCCGACAGGGCTGAGAGTAGGCGCCGAAGATTATCAGCGGTTTATTCTTAATGAATTGAAAAATTGATTATGCCCAGAGAATTGCTGGTAATTATTTTTATGGCTTTCGGTTTGTCGATGGATGCCTTTGCGGTTTCTGTAGTAACAGGGGCGGCGTATAAACAGCTTCATATCAGACATGTTTTCAGAATGGCAGCCTTTTTTGGTATCTTTCAGGCGCTGATGCCTATTGTCGGATATCTTGCCGGCTTGACGGTTCGCCAATACATATCGGATTATGACCACTGGATTGCCTTTGCGATTTTGACCGCTGTGGGTGTAAAAATGATTTACGAGTCTTTCAAAATCAAATCCGAGCGAAAGGCGATGCATCCTGCGAATCTTCCGATGCTGCTTGCTCTTTCGATAGCCACAAGCATTGATGCATTAGCGGTTGGAATAACACTTTCACTTATAACGCACTCGATTGCAGTTGCGGTCATTGTCATCGGATTAGTGACATTTATGCTTTCATACTGCGGCATTTATATAGGGAAAAAATTCGGCCATTTCTTCGAAAGCGGCATAGAAGCCATCGGCGGACTTGTTTTAATCGGTCTTGGGCTGAAAATATTAATCCAGCATTTATTTTTTTAAAATTTCATTTTCGGCCTGAGCTGAGAATATCCCAGTACGCCCCGCGGGCGCCGGATTCGATGGCTTTGAGCAGTTCGGTATTGTCATTATAATTGTGGTCGGTTGCCTGCCGCGCTGATTCCGGAGTTGGTTTAAAGAAACGCTCATCAGAGCCAATCAAATTGGAAATTAGTTCAGCAGGTTTTTCTCCGAGCAGATGGGATATGTAAAAAGTTGGCTTGAAAAAATCGACAGAGCCGTCATATTTACGTTTTAAACTCGGATTATTTTCCAGAGTTCCTTCTTTTTTAACAATATGCTCCATTTGGGTTTGAGGATATATCCTAACGCCCAGTCCTGCTCCGATACAGTCCGGCCCGATTTGCTTCATAAAACCGATTGTTTCCGCGAGAATTTCTTTAGTCTCTCCCGGGCTGCCTAAAAGCAAATCGACCATTATTTTAATCTTATTTTCTTTACACAAGCCGACAGCGCGAGCCAAATCTTCTTTGACGTGCGGCTGGCGATATGTTTGCAGCATAAGAGTGCTTGCTGAATCTCCGGTGAAATCTATTCCGGAACAACCGGCTTTTTTCATCAATTTTATCAATTCCTCGTCAAAAGGCGTTACAGCCATATATGTATACCATTTAATTTTTTCACCGAAACCGTGCCGAATAAATTCTTGGCAAACTGCTTTAGCGTGACTTATAGGGATATTAAATTCAGCATCGCATAAGTGAAAAACGTTTATGCTCTGATTCAATAAACATTCGACCTCGTCAGCAATATCCTCTGGTTTTCTAAGGCGAAGCTTATTACCTTTTGCTAAAGGGTCAGCGCAATAAATACATTTACGATTACAGCCTCGTTTTGTCTCGAGGCCTATTTGTCCGCCTCGCTGAAAATAAGTTTTATTATCAATTGCGTCGCGGTTTACCGGAAGTTTTAGCTCATCAGGCCAAGAGGGTTTGTTTTCCCTGATTTGGCCTTGTTCCTGCCAGAGCAGCCCCGGAACTTTTTCTAATTCGCAGCTACCTCTTAGCTGCTGTGCTAACTGAACCAAAGCCTGTTCACCATCTCCTCTAATTCCATAATCAGCGCCGGTATATTGCAAAATTTGTTTAGGTAGAATCGAAAAACCTATGCCTCCAATAACAATAGGCGAATTGGAAGCGATACGGATTTTCTCGATAAAGTTATTAAGCTGTGGAACGAACCATTGGGCGCTCGGCCAAAAACAATCATCAATATTACGAAACGTCATCGCGACTAATTCAGGATTATTATTTGCAAAATATGATTTTAAAATTTCGTTTGGTTTATCGGTTAAGCAAAGGTCAAGAACTTCCGCTTGAATACCCGATGCCTGCAGCGAGCCTGCTATATAGTCCAGCCCTATAGGCGCAATCGGCGGCTGCATCTGATTTGTATTTATTAGCAAGACTGTCATTTTTTTGTGACAGATTATTTTCTTAGGACTTCTTTGACTTTTGCGTCCATAGCCATTTGGTCTTGCGTAAAGCTCATTAATCCTGCAAGATTCATCAGGCTGTCGAGCCCTATGGTTTTATCTTTCAAAAGCTGTTTCCAGTTCTCTAATTTGGGTATTTTACCTTCTTTGCTGCTGAATCGCATTTGTTCGTCTGTCCATGGGACCAGAATATCAGCACATTTATGTTCCCCGAAGAACTTGACTAATTCTTCAGCTGTCATATCGTCGAAGCACTTTTTTTCAAAAGCATCGCAGCAGTCAATAAGCTCACATGGTATATTCCATAGTGTGTCAAGCCGGATTTCCTGCTGGTCAACGTCGGGCTTGACGCCCGCCCTATAATCCAGACCCGACATATTATAAATACTATCAGGCGGCAATTTCAAATCTTTGAATTGTCCGGCAACCGCAGGCGGCATTGTCATTACGTCGATACCCGCTAAATCTCGCACCTGTTCCCCGCCGCGAAAACTCGCGCCGATTTGTTTGGATTGGGTCGGGTCAATTTCTTTCAATTGCCGCAGAATACGCTGAGAAGCTAACGTTGCCTTCTCGCCAACGTATTCACCGTCACCGAGCTGATTTTCTTTTACGAAGCTGTTCAGCCTGCCCAAAAAAACATTTACATAAGCAGGTCTGCCGATTCTTGCTATTAGATAATTCTGGCGGGCGGAAAATCCGAGCGTATGATTGACCGGAACGTCCTCTTCCCAAAGTTTTCGCGTCGTAATAAGACCCGCCGGAGTAAATGGTATTTTTACTATGAACCGCTCCGGACAAATTTCATAGTATCTTTTTGCGTAGTAAACGGCAGGTCCGACATAATGAGCTAAAGCGGTATGTTCTTCCACAGATACATAACAATCGAACTTCTCGACTAAGCGAAGGCCGTGCCACGCATTAAGGATAAATGCGATTTCAAGCAGCCTTTCAGTATCGTTCAGCTCGTACTTGGTAAGCAGCTTATCTGCATCTTTAATCAGAGAATCATATTTGCCGCTCTGAACTTCTTTATTCAGCAGTGTATTATTTGTTGTCAGAGCCGAAAACTCTGCTGTCCAGTGCTGCTGTGCTTCTTCGATATTTCCGGTATCGAGCCAAAGCTCGGTTCCGACATCAAGAAGTTTCTGCCAGAGAGGGTCTTTGCGAAACGTTTTCTGCAGTTTGCCGAATTTAGGCGAAAAACTCTGTTTTAAAAATTTTTTCACCTCATCTGCTAATTTGATTTTATCCCTGCCCATGTCAATCATTCCTCAAAATTGATTTGTTAGCCCTTCAGTAGCGACGGTATTTTACAGCCAAATAATTTTAAATGCAATAATTTATTTAGCCGTTATACCAAAAATCTATCGCAGCCAAAATCTGTTCTTTGGTTTTCGCTGCCAGAATAGCCATTTGAGGTTTTTTTCTTTGCGGATGCCGTTTACTGCAATAATTTACAATAAACTTTCTAAAATACGGAACAACTTTTCTTGGCGGATAAAGTTGACTGACAAGCTCTAAATGTTCGAGAATAACCTGTTTTTGTTCATTTAATGAAGGTTCTTCCGGGGCCGGGTGTCCTTGAAAATAGGCTCGAAGTTCACTGAATATCCACGGATTCCCTATAGCTCCGCGCGCTATGCAAACACCGTCGATTCCGGTGCTGTTCATCATTTCGGCTGCGTCCTGCACTGTGAATAAATCTCCGCTTCCGAATATAATTTTATTCGGTAATCGCTGTTTAAGCTCCTTGATGATGTTGTTGTCGGATTTTCCCGAAAAGCGTTTTGAAACGCTTCTTCCGTGCAGTGTGATAGCATCGGCTTCATCGCTGATGCCTTCGATTATTTTCCAAAAATTTTCTTTGCTTTCATCGGATGTATTAAAACCATACCGAAGCTTTACCGTTAAAGGGCAATTTACCGCATCGCGAACTCGCCGAAAAATTTCTATCGCCGAACAAGAATCGTCCAAGAGGGCTCCGCCTCGGCCCCGCCGTAAAACTTTCGGCGCAGGGCAAGCAAAATTCAAATCGATTATATCATATCCCGCTTTAATCAAATCTTTCGCGGCTTTGGCCATTACATCCGGTTCCTCTCCGAGTATCTGAGCGCCTACGGGATGTTCGTCGTCGTATGGCCGAAAATGCTGTTTGGCTAATATTTTCGGAATCGCGGCACTCTTTGCGAGCATTACTCCGGTATATGTTAAAGGGCAGCCGAACTTTCTTGCCAGCTTGCGCATTGCGTAGTCGCTGTATCCGCTCAAAGGAGCCTGAAAAAAAGGAACATCTAAAACTATTTTGCCGAGATGAATCATTATTTGTCCGCTGCTTTGTATGAAGATTTAATATAACACAATAAAATTCCGAGTTCATAAAGGGCATACAGCGGCAAACCGAGCATAATCTGGCTTATCACATCAGGCGGGGTTGCGGTAGCTGCTATTACGAACATTGCGAGAAATACATACTTGCGGTATTTTTTCAAAGCTGTTATCGAAACCAATCCTGTTAGATTTAAAATCAAGATAGCTGCCGGTGTTTGAAAAGCCAAACCGAAAACCAGCATCAAAATAGTCATAAACGAAATATATTTTTGGAATGTCCATGCGGGCATGACCCCGACGATGTCGCCGAATTTCAGAAAAAACCGCAGCGTGATTGGTGCGACGACATAAAAGAAAAATAACGCTCCTATAATAAACAAAGCTGTTGAAAACGGCACAGCTATCAGCACATAATGTTTTTCTTTTTTATACAGCCCCGCAGCTACGAATTTCCACAAATGATAAAATATCCAAGGGCTTGATACGATTATTCCGGCGATAAGCGATACTTTCATATACCCTATAAAAGCATCCGCCGGCGCCAGCGCTGTCAGCGGTTTATCGGGTTCTATAACGCGGTACGGCTGCTGTAAATATTGCACAAGATGCGAACCGAATATCAGGCAGAAGATTGTACAAACCCCCAACCCCGCCAATCCGTAAATCAAACGCCGGCGCAGTTCTTCCAGATGTTCCTCCAGACTCATCGTGCTTTTGGAAAGCTCGTCATTAGTGTTCATTGTAACGCTTGGAATTAAAGGTGAATGTTTCAGACTGCTGCATCCTGGTCGGAGTCATCCTGTGATTTATTATTCTCGGCGGCCTGACCGGATTCGTTTTCAACGTCATCACCGGCTTTTTCAGCTTCTTTGATGCCTTTTTTAAACTCAGTCAGACTTTTGCCTATACTCCGAGCAAGCTCAGGTAACTTTTTGCCTCCGAATATCAATAAAGCCAGAACAAGAATAAGCAGCCATTCCTGCCAACCCCAGCTTAAAGCCAAAATCCCCTGTAAACTATCGGACATTTCAGTCTCCTTATTTTTTAAGGAACTTGGTCTGCCGTATTTGATTCCGGCATAAACTTCGACAGCCGGTTCTATTGAACCTGCCCCGAATTACATCGACTATTGTAATCGCGTATAGCTTAATCGTCAACGGATAATGCTGCTAACGAGGTGCTTATATTGACATTACATAAGGCGAATAATACGGTTATATCCATTACGGCCGCTAAGAAAGGTTTAATAATTCTTATTCCCGCGAAACCTTAATAAAAGCGGATAATTGCACCATTTGTGAAACTTGTGAACACTAATGACGATTAGGGGGTAAATTTTCTATAAGGTTTTATTATAAAGCAGAAAAGATAAAACCTGATGCAAGGTTTTGTCGTACTTGCTATACCAAGGACATGATATATTGATTGTTATTTGTGAAGAACTTTAAAGCTAAATAATAAACGAAGGAGCCGGATTGATGAATTCCCCCCAAAAACCCGTAGATAGAAGAAGTTTCTTAAAATCATTAGGTACAGCCGGTGCGGCATCGGCTTTTATAACTTCTAAGATTTTCGCGGATGTAAACCAGCCTTCAGGGCTTAATACCGAGCAGCTTGCCGAATCCCCTAAATCCTCTGTTTTACCCTGTCGCAAGCTGGGTAAAACCGGGATTAGCATCCCTGTATTGGCTAACGGTGTGATGTTCGATGTAATGAGCAATTTCGGCATTTTACAAGCTAATCTAATGCACGGTATTACTTACTGGGATACTGCTTACAGTTACGGAAATGGTAATAGCGAGTTAGGAGTAGGGAAGTTTCTGAAAAAACACCCCGAAATGCGAAAAAAATTATTTATTGTTACAAAAGCATCAGGGGCCTTCAGTTCCGGCCAAATTGAGCAAAGACTTCAAGAATCTTTAAAACGAATGAACACCGATTATATTGATATGTATTACGCCCCGCACGGCTGCAGCAGCGGCAGACAGCTAAGCCAGGACCTTGAAAATTGGGTTCGTTCGGCAAAAGAACGCGGATTGATTAAATATTTCGGTTTCAGCACTCATAATAATATGGCGGATTGTCTTATGGCTGCTTCTAAACTCGACTGGATTGACGCTGTAATGACAACCTATAATGCAGCTGAAATGCAAAGACCTCAAATGCAGCAAGCCGTCCAAGCCTGCTTCGACGCGGGTATAGGTGTCATTGCTATGAAGGTAATTCTCAATATGACCCGCAGACAGCCGGATGCCGAATGTGAAATAATGACCCACTTTCTTGAAAAAGGCTATACCCGTGCTCAGGCACTGATAAAAGCCGTTCTTTCAGATGAACGTATCGCCTCGGTCTGTATAAGAATGGAAGATGCGACATTATTAAAATCCAACGTTGCGGCAATTCTTGACAAGACCGCGCTGACATCTGATGATTTAGAAGCCCTAAAAGTATATTCCAAAGCGATATGCAGCGGTTATTGTGCCGGATGTGCTGAAATTTGCGAAAAAGCCTCCCCAGAAATGCCCTATGTCAGAGATATAATGAGATATCTTATGTATCATGACAGCTATGGCGATACTATTTATGCCCGCGAGCTTTTTGCCCAGATTCCCTCGTCTGTCCGAGCTAAACTTATCCAGGCTGACTACAGCCGAGCCGAAGCCCTTTGCCCGCAGCATATGCCGATTTCCAGACTTATGACAGAAGCCGCCCGGAAATTAGCGTAACTGTGCCTATTTTAAACCGGTAAAAATCTGCCCGCTTCTAATTATATAAGTCCATATAAAACAAGGACTTATGCAGTCTTATTGAATTTTATTCTTGATTCAGTCCTGCCCCTTTAGCTATAATACAATAGTAGGGTTAGATATGGCTTTGGGGATGCAGTGATGAAGAAGATTGAATTTTTCTATTATAAATACTGGCTGCCGTTTACAGCGACGAAAAAACGCATTCTTATACTGGCGATAGCCAGCTATATAGCGATGTGCTGATAAAATTTTGCCATTTTTGAACCATTCCATTTGAACCGTCCTGTCTGAAAGCAGGGCGGTTTTTTTTGTTTTAGTACTTATCGTTGACACGCAAAAGATAAAGAATTATGCTCTGTCTGACAATTAACAGTATTTGATATTCATTTTTAAATATTTAATTAATTATGATTATAGTAACCGGCGGTGCGGGTTTTATCGGGTCGAATATTATCGCCGCTCTGAACGAGCGGGGTATTGACGATATTCTTGTTGTTGACCTGCTTGGCAGTGATAAAAGATGGCGGAATCTCGCGGGGCTTTCTTTTGCCGATTATATCGAAAAAGATGACTTTTTGGAAATGGCCCTACAAGGCAAAATTCCCTCTCAAGCCCAAGCTGTTTTTCATATGGGAGCTTGTTCCAGCACAACCGAAACCGATGCCTCGTATTTGATTAAGAATAATTACGAATACACCAAGCTTCTTGCCCAGTGGGCTGCCGGAAATAATGTGCGTTTTATTTACGCGTCAAGCGGGGCAACTTACGGCGACGGGACAAAAGGTTTCGATGATGACGAAGATAAAATCGATGAGCTGCGGCCTTTGAATATGTACGGTTATTCGAAGCACCTTTTCGACCTGTGGGCAAAGAGAACAGGATTGCTGAAAAAAATTGTCGGCTTGAAGTATTTCAACGTCTTCGGGCCGAACGAATATCACAAAGCCGATATGCGTTCGTTCATTTTAAAATCTTTCGAGCAGATAAACGCTTCGGGCAAAGTAAAATTGTTCAAATCCTGTAATCCCGAATATGCAGACGGTGAATATAAGCGCGATTTTGTTTACGTAAAAGACGCTGTCGATATGACCCTGTTCTTTTTGGATAATCCCGGAATATCAGGGCTGTTTAATATCGGCACAGGCCAAGCAAGAACTTGGAACGATATGGTAAAAGCCTGCTTCGCCGCGATGAATAAGCCGGTCAAAATCGAATTTGTCGATATGCCCGAAAATCTCCGCAAACAGTACCAATATTTTACCGAAGCCAAAATGACCAAGCTCGATTTGGTCGGATATAACAAAAAAACCATGCCTCTCGAATCTGCTGTTTCGGACTACATACGAAATTATTTGAACAAAGATATTTCTTCTGCATAAATAATACTCATCGAGCAAATAATTATGCCTTTTACTCCATACCATTTCGGGCCTGCGGGATTTATCGGGCTGGTCGTTAGAAAATACATCGATATACCTCTTTTTGTGTTGGCAAATGTCATCATCGATTTGGAGGTTCTTTTCGCGGGCGGGCCTTTCGCGCATCGAGGCTGGTATTTTCACACACTTTTAGGCTCCGCCGTGGTGGGCGCGTTATTTGGGCTGGCGATTTATCCTTTACGCGGAATATTTCAATGGATTATGAATTTTTTGAGGCTGTCTTATAAACCGACGCTTCTAAAATTCGTAATCTCAGGTTCTCTCGGTGCCTGTTTTCACGTTTTCATCGATGCGATATACCACTGGGATGTTCAGCTGCTCTGGCCGAATCAAAACGCAAGACCTCTATGGAACATTATAAGCCAGTCTCAAGTAAAACAAATTTGCCTCGCCTTCTGGGCAGCCGCCATAATACTTTACATTATCCTGCTATTCAAATCTCTGCGAAAGAAACCAAAGGCTGATTAAAAAGACGGTTTATCATTGCGCGTCCCGATATTGTTTCTGAATCCGCTTTTTCGCTGATTCCGTCCGTGATTGCTTCGTGGCACGGCCTCAACCAAAAATTCTTAGCTAATCCACGTCTAAACTTTTCTTCCCATTCTTTAATTCTTAGCGATTTCCTCTTCCCATTTGGCCCTGAGAATTTTTGCAAGCAAAAGCTTCTGAGGACCTCTGTTCCATTGAATAAAAATAATTGATACTCCTCTCATTCCAGTTAACGTCATTAGTAATCCGAACACTATTTCCGCCGTTGCAATTTTATACAGTTCAAACCTGCTCTCAAGTATAGTTGCTGCTTTGCGGAAAGTACCGACCATCCATAAATCTCGTTCCGTACCGCTTGGCAATCGGTCTGCTTCATCTCTATATCTCTGGATACATTCTTCTGCTGATTCAAATCCGACATAAAATCCATCTATCAACATAAAAATGCCGCCTAAAAGCGCAAGTAATACGAGAATCAACAAAACAAAAAGATGTCTGCGCCAGTTTTGGGCTTCTTTCTCATATTTCAATATAGCCTTATTACCAATTTCCTTTTCTTCAGCGGTCAACTTCATCTTCTACCTCTCTAATACGATAAACTATTATTTGTAATTGACATCTCCATCTCAGCGGAGAAAACTTAAGCTTTGCAAGGTGGTCACAATTTGTGACCACCTGCTATTCTACTTGATTTGAGAATGGCATTTTTTGGCCTTTCTTCTATTGAACAATGATAGATTACGCAAACATAAAACCTTACCACAACTCAAACCGCTTAGCGGTTAGTCGCACCGCTTTCCCGATTATACTTTTACTTCTCTGTTTGATTCCTTATTTCCATTTTCGATATTTTTTTATTATCTTGTTCATCTTTGGATTTTTTCTGAGACATCACATTATCTTTAACAGAATTAAAAATCTCTTTTACCTTTATATAGTTCTTATCACTCAAGCTTAGAATGAGAACTACCGTCATAACTACAACGAGAGGAATATATGTTCTTATTTCAGAAGATAGGCCCTCGAGCCAAATTAGAGATACCAATATTGTCCCTGACCACATAGTTATGAGTTGTTTTTTATTCACAACATTTTCCTCTCATTTAAAACTTATATTTCACTCAAGGCAATCGATGCCTTCTGTATTTCAACCTGTTCCATGACTTAGAATTATATTCCAGAACCATATAAATGGCAACAATTCCGAAAAAACTGGAAAAACTAAAACTCTAGACAGTTGCCTATCTTTCTTCTAAATCCGTGTTCCTTGTTAGGTATTCCTTTTATTCCAGTTTTTCCAATTTAGTATCGCAAGCACAGTGAGAAGAATTGAACCTGACCACAGTATTATCAAGACAGCTTTGCCTTTCAGAAATATTGGAAAATAAGCGACAGGTTCTTCTTTAGATATCATACGATATGAAATATAACCTATTCCGACTAAAGCTAAGAACGAAAATAGCCATCGGCATTCTCCGCTTAATAGTTCTTTCTTGAATAACTCCCAAGCTTTTTTCGGATCTGGTTCGTTTAGGCAACTCATGCAACTCAAATTTTACCCCCAAAAACCTCTTTATGCAAACCCATTTCTAATCCTAAAAAACCGTGTTTAAATCAGTGTCCTTCCGTGTCTAATTTAATTATTTCTGCATTGGTTATTGAATATTCTACATTCTTCATTCACGTTCTTAATGGTAAAAACAATAAAATCCGTGCTAATCCGCGGTTAAACTTTGTATTTTTTCTTTTCTTCGTGGTGAAAATTTCCGCTTAATCAGTGATACGCCATCTGCGACTATGTTTCTGTCTGATTTTTTCTTATTCACAGCAGTTGCGTTATATTATTAGCGGTTAATTTTTGAGTAATTTTGGTTTTCGGCGTTGCAGCCATTCGGGCAGCTGCTCGAAGGTAACGTCTTTCCAGAGGCCTTTGCCGACAGCTCGCGCGGCTGCTTCCAGTTCGATATACTTGTAGTAGAAACTGTGCTTAAACGGCAGATAGGCATAGGCGTAACCTTCGGTTAAAAGCAATTCATTGAGAGAACTTCTGTCTTCAAGCTGTATATAAGCTAAAAGCCTGCCGTATTTATCTCTGCTGTTTTGGTCCTCATCTAAATATACAGTAACCATTTTCTTTTCGGCGACGTCTATTACGAATTGCTTGGCCTCGGCGCCGAAGTGCATAGATTCTTTAGAAGCCCTTGCGATTTCCGGCGTATCAATGCCGAGCAATCTTATTCTTGTTCGGTTCTGTTTTCCGTCCGGAGAATCGATATCTATAGTATCACCGTCAACGACATTTATAACGGTAAATTTTTGGCCGTGATATTTTTTTAAATCACTGATGTCGGAGCTTTGATATTCAGAAGAAATCGCGGGGACATTTTTTCTATTGCTGATTCTGTCACAAGCACTGATGACTGCAAACAGAATAAATGCCGAAATAAAAATAAGATTTCGTTTTTTTCTGCTCATAGCGTAAGCGGTTCTTTTTGGTTTGTCAGCCATGGTTTATAAAATGCTTTCAGCCGAAGATTCTTATACGGATTCGGACAGACAGTCAATAATTGCTCAAATTATTTTATTCTTTTTAAATCCAAAACATTAATCGGGCTTGTTGAACGGCGGCCCTCGAAAACGGAATAAGTAGCCGAATTCATTGTATTGGGGTTGACTTGCGTAAGATACCTCATAAAGTGGCTTACCGTGCCGTCGGGCGATGTCTGCTCAATATTTAGAAGCAGCTTTGCTTCGGTAATTTCCCAGTTTCCGCCGAAAATTCGGCCTGTATTATCAATCCCAGTATTAACAATGATTTTTTTAGCAGGGTCATAATAAACCAATCCTGCATAATGATAAGACTCGCCTATCTGTGCTTCTGTTTTGAATGCGTGTCCGTTGAGAATCGGCTCGAATTTTGCTGTAACTATTTCGTTGGCGTCGGTGGTTGTCTGCCATGAACCCCATAGCCACTCAAATCCGTTAGTTTTGAAGATGTCCTCGATATTATTCGGTTCGGACGCAATTGCAGCTGCGGATAATATCAAAATGCCCGCCGCGAGTTTGAATAGAAAAAAAGAATAGTTTTTCATCAGATGTTCCTTTAATGAAGAACTGAAAACCTCACCTTTATTTCCGAAAATCCGCGATGCTTTTATTTCTGGCGTTTGTCTGCGGGTTTGTCCAGCTCAAACGCCTTGCAAACCGCGGTAAGAGCTCTATCTGCGTCTTTTTCTTCAACGATACAGCTTATACGGATTTCGCTGGTAGTAATCGAGTCGATGTTAACTTTGGCTTCTGCCAAAGCACCGAACATCTTATCCGCTACGCCGTAATGTGTTCGCATTCCGATTCCGACCGCGGAAACTTCGGCTATGTCATCGCGGACAAAAACGCTTTCGCAGTGAACTTCGTTTTTAATGGCATCGATAGCTTTTTGAGCTTCTTTAAGGTCGCCCTTGTTTGTAGTGAACGAAACGTTTGCTTTTTCCTTGCTGACTTCGGTCTGAACGATGTCGTTGACGACGACTTTGGCTTTGGCTAATTTAGAAAATATTTTCGCAGCATTGCCCGGCTTGTTGTCAACCCCGACCATACTGATTTTAGCCATATCTTTTTGTATTGTCGCACCTGATACCACGATATTTTCCATTTGTGTTACCTCGCCAGTAATTAAAGTCCCCTCGATAGGGTCACTGCTGCTTCTAACGTGAATGATTACGTTATATTTTTTACCGAATTCGATAGAACGGCTATGCATAACACCCGCGCCAAGACTGGAAAGTTCGAGTATTTCATCATAGCTTATTTGTTTCATCTTCACAGCTTGTTTGAAAATTCGCGGGTCTGTAGTATATATTCCATCGACATCTGTGAAAATTTCACATTCTTTAGCTCCCAACGCAGAAGCCAGAGCGACCGCGCTCGTATCCGAGCCGCCGCGGCCAAGTGTTGTTACGTTGCCGTGTTCATCGATACCCTGAAAACCGGCAACCAGAACTATTTTGCCGCTATCCAGTTCCTGACGGATTCTTTCGGCGCTGATGCTTTTGATTCTGGCTTTGGAGTGAACATTATCGGTTATCATTTTTATCTGTCCGCCGGTAAGACTTATTGCCTGATAACCCATAGCCTCCAGTGCCATCGCGAAAAGCGAGACCGTTTGAATCTCACCTGTATGTAAAAGCTGGTCCATTTCACGAGGTGAAGGATTAGGATTCAATTCGAGCGCATCGGCTATAAGTTCATCCGTCTGATGGCCGCGGGCGGAGGCTACCACTATTACCTGATTGCCTTTTTCTACCGCGCCAATCACGCGTTGGGCTGCTTTCTTGATTTTAGCAGCGTCAGCTACGCTTGTTCCGCCAAATTTCTGTACGAGTATTGCCATAATTACATCCTAAAAAAGAAGCAATTTTATAATCAAATAACCTGCGGTTTTCAAGAAAAATTTTGCAATGTTATGAGTGAGGCAAAACAGTGTAAATGCTCAGCTTTTCAGGAAATACTCCATAAGGTCGCAGCCTTTTTCGATGCGAAAACCGCTTCGGGCGGCGTTTGCCTCGCAGAACGGGGCATTGATAATTCCGCTGACACCGGTTCCTGCCATGGCAAAAGGTACGGCATCGGATGAATGAGCGCCATCTTTTACAGGTGTGGGATGGTCGGGCATGACCAGAATTCGCCATGTTTCGTATTTTTTAAGAGCTTGATAAACCGGCCCGATGATATGCTCGTCAATCAGCTCGATAGCTTTTTTTTTCATTTCGGCATTGCCCTGATGTCCGGCTTCGTCGGGAGCTTCGATATGCACAAAAACGAGGTCGTATTTTTCGAGGGCGTCGATTGCCGCCTGACCTTTACCTTCGAAATTAGTATCGATAAAACCGGTCGCACCTTCTACTTCTATCAAATCAAAACCAATCAGCTTGGCCAAGCCGCGAACCAAATCGACAGCGGTAATTGCACAGCCTTTGAGTCCGAAGCGGCTGCTGAAACGTTCCATAACCGCTTTTTTGCCCTGCCCCCAAAGCCAGATTGAACTAACTTGGTTTTCGTTCAAGTCAGCTTTAACTTTATTAATATCGTGTTCGGCCAAATGCTCTTGTGATTTTGCTATCAGCTCTCTCAGGATTTCGGAACCTTTTCCGCGAGGAAGAATTTTTTCTACTTTAGTTCCGATATTGTCGTGCGGCGGATATGTCTGAACATCAAAATCAGTGTTTTTAAACACCAGTAAATGTCTGTAGCTGACTCCGGGATAAAAACAGTATTGTTCGCAGCCGAACTTTTCCTGAAACTCCTTAATCAGCGCAGTTCCTTCCTGAGTTGAAATATGACCGGCGCTATGGTCAAACATTTTTCCGTCAACGATAGTTACAAGATTGCAGCGGAAGACACAGTCGCTCGGCTGCAAATTTATATTAAGAGCTACCGCTTCGATGGGTGCTCTTCCCGAATAATACCTCGCGGGGTCATATCCGATAAGGCTCATCATCGCGACATCGCTGCCCGGTTCGAAATTATCAGGAACGGTTTTAACAAGCCCCTGTCTGCCTGTTGAGCTTATCAGGTCGAGATTAGGTTTTACCGCAGCACCCAGCGGAGTTTTACCTCCGAACTGTTCGAGAGGCTCATCGGCTGCTCCGTCTGGAATTATAATTACGTACTTAGCGCTCAATCGCTGTCCTCCGGTATATCGACGATTCTTATGCATACCGGTTTGCCGCCGATTGCATCGAGTTTTGCCATATCAAGCATAGCGCCGTCGATATTTTTCTGCTGAGTCGGATGAGTTACGATAACTATCGGAACGGTATTATCTGGGCCGGTGCCTTCGTGCTGAAGAGCGCCGGAAATACTTATATTATGGTCAGCAAGAACTTTGCTCCATTTGGCTATAACTCCGGGGATATCTTTACACATTATTCGAATATAAAATCGGCTTACTATATTATCGATTTTTTCAATAAGTCCGGAAACCTCGTTTTTCGGTTTGAGATTCATATGTTTAAACGAGATAGCGGAATTTCCCAGCGCAACATCGATAATATCCGATACCACCGCGCTTGCAGTCGGCATCATCCCGGCGCCTCGGCCGTAGTACATTAGTTGTCCGACGCTGCTTCCCAGAATGCTTACGGCATTAAACGAACCGCTAACTCTTGCTAACGGGTGTTCTTTGTGGACGAAGCAAGGATGCACTCGAAGTGAAACCTTACCGTTGTTTTCACGCTGAGCAATCGCGAGAAGTTTTAATACATATCCCATTTCGCAGCCGAAACGCAAATCATCCTTCGAGACTTCCTTAATGCCTTCGACATATATATCTTCGAGTTGTATTTCATAGCCGAAAGCTATAGAAGCTAAAATTGCCAGTTTATGAGCACTGTCGCCGCCGCTGATATCTAAGGCAGGGTCGGCTTCGGCAAAGCCTTTTGCTTGAGCCTGTTTCAAAGCTGTATCGAAATCTTCCCCTTTGGCGGTCATGTTCGAGAGAATATAGTTGCAAGTGCCGTTGACTATGCC
>Ga0265293_10005823_pt1 | contig 20271 bp, 17 predicted proteins | sample Munlanlewell138R_FD_192505 | JGI IMG/M metagenome (GOLD analysis project Ga0265293, IMG submission 192505) | Leachate microbial communities from a municipal landfill in Southern Ontario, Canada - Leachate well 138R | ecosystem: Engineered > Solid waste > Landfill > Unclassified | place: Canada... | reverse complement strand
GCAATGCAGAATTACCTATTCTTCTTAAACTCTACAGAGATATAACCATGGATATCAATTTCAATGCGGAACAGCTCGCGTTCCGGGAAGAAGTCAGGACTTTCCTGAAAAATAACGTCAGTGACAGCATCAGGGCAAAAATCTTCAACTGCGAACCGCTAGGCAAACAAGAGCGCGTAGAATGGCAAAAAACCCTGTACCGCCAAGGGTGGGGAGCCCCCGCCTGGCCGGTGGAATATGGCGGTACTGGCTGGGATGCCGTGCAACGCCATATTTTTGAAGAAGAATGCGCAACCTATGGCGCCCCTGAACAGCTGTCGTTTGGACTGAAAATGGTGGCCCCGGTTATCCAGAAATATGCTTCACAGGAAATCAAGGACCGCTTCCTGCCCCGCATTATTTCAGGCGAAGACTGGTGGTGCCAAGGTTATTCCGAACCCGGTGCCGGTTCCGACCTGGCTTCCCTGAAAACCAGCGCCGTGCGCGATGGCGACCATTACATTGTGAACGGCCAAAAAACCTGGACCACGCTGGCCCAGCACGCCGACTGGATTTTCTGCCTGGTTCGCACCGACCCTGAAGTACGCAAGCAAGCCGGCATCTCCTTTTTGCTGATTGACATGAAAACCCCCGGCATTACCGTGCGCCCCATCATTATGCTGGATGATGGCCATGAAGTGAACGAAGTGTGGTTTGAAAATGTACGGGTACCCGTCTCCAATTTGGTGGGTGAAGAAAACCAGGGCTGGACCTATGCCAAATTCCTGCTGGGCCATGAACGTACCAATATCGCCCGGGTTGGCCGTTCCAAGGCTGCCCTTGCCCGCGTTAAGGAAATGGCCCGCAAACAACCTGGCAACAATGGCAAGCCACTAATTGAAGACCCCCGTTTCCGCGACCGCCTGGCACAAATTGAACTGGACCTGATGGCACTGGAAATCACCAACCTGAAAGTAGTCTCGGCCGATGGCAAACAGCACACGCCCGGCCCAGAAGCATCTATCCTGAAAGTGAAAGGTTCTGAAATCCAGCAGGACATTGCAGAGCTGGCTTCGCTGGCCTTGGGCAACTATGCAGCGGCCCACATCATGGATTCTTCCCATGAGGATATCAGCAGCGCATTCCCGGCCGACTTCTACCATTTAACGGGAAATGCGTTCAACGTGCGCAAAACAACCATTTATGGCGGTTCAAGTGAAGTGCAGAAATCCATTATTTGCCGGATGATTCTTGGCCTGTAAGGCATAACGGCAATATTGAACCTACTTACCTGAACTTAGTAAACGAATATCTGGAGCTTTTCCATGGATTTTAATTTCACAGAAGAACAGCTGGCGCTGGAAGATACCATTAGCCGGTTCATTAATAAAGATTACGCTTTTGAAGCCAGAAGAAAACTGGCCGCCAGCGACGAGGCCTATGACCGCAATGCCTGGAGCACTTATGCTGAACTAGGCATTTTAGCCCTGCCTTTTCATGAAGACCTGGGTGGTCTGAACGGCACCCCGCTGGACACTTACCTGGTCATGAAAGCACTGGCCCCCGGCTTGATTTTAGAGCCTTATGTAAGCACGGTAGTGCTTTCTGGCGGCCTTATTAACGCGCTTGGCACAGCGGAACAAAAAGAAACCCTGATTGCCGGCATTGCCGACGGCTCCACCACGTATGCCTTTGGCCATTACGAACCGAGCTTCCGTTATCTGGAAAAAATGGTATCCACGACCGCCACAAAATCCGCAAACGGCTGGGTCCTGAACGGTCAAAAATCCCTGGTGATAGACGCCCCCAGCGCAACCCAGCTATTGGTTTCTGCACGCACCAGCGGCGAAAATGGCGATGAGGAAGGGATTTCCGTATTCCTGCTAGACCCGGCAACCCCCGGCGTTACGCTAAAAAAATACAAAACCCATGATGGCCATTACGCTGCCGATATTGTGCTTGAAAATGCAGCTGTACCCGCCAGTGCCCTGCTGGGCGAAGAAGGCAAGGCCCTGCCCGCAATTATGGATGCAATTGCCCACACCAACGTGGCCCTGTGTGCCGAGCTGGTGGGACTGATCAATGCACTGAACAACGCAACCCTTGAGTACTTGAAAACCCGCAAGCAGTTTGGCGTGGCGATTGGTACTTTCCAGGCCTTGCAGCACCGCATGGCAGATATGGCGATTGCCGCCGAACAGGCCAATTCAATGGCTTTGCTGGCCGCGATCGAGATGCAAAACGAGAGCCTGCAGCACCGTATCTGCAAGGCATCAGGTGCCAAGGCTTATATTAGCCAACTGGCTCGGAAGGTGAGCCAGGAAGCGGTGCAGATGCACGGCGGCATGGGGGTTACGGATGAGCTGAATGTGGCGCATTTTTACAAGCGTGTCAATTTGATTAACACGATGTTTGGTGATCACGATTTCCATATGCAACGCTATAGTGATATGCTTGATGTCCCTTTGAATTAATTTTTTAAATACTAATAACACCATGAGCAATCACGATATTCCCAATGGGTTCCGTTTGTTGAACAGGAACAGTCCGTTTTCAGATTTAACGGGTCCTTATTTTGAGCAGGTTGATGAGAATGGCAAGCATACTGTTTTAGGTATCCGCCTGACTCATGAGCATTTGAATAAGATCGGGGTAGCCCATGGTGGCACGATGATGACGATTGCGGATAATGCGTTTGGCGATGCTATTTTGGCGCATTATGATCATCCAGTCGCTTTTGTGACGGTGACACTGAATAGCGAATTTATGTCTCCGGCCAAAGCCGGTGATTGGGTAGAGGCACGGGTCAAGATTCATCGTGCCGGCAAGCGGATGATTTTTGCCAGCTGTGCGTTAACGGTTGAAGGCAAAAATGTTTTCAATGCAAGCGGGGTATTTTCGCTAATCGAGAAACGTTGATGTTTTATTAGGGTGCCGGGTTATTCTGGCATTTATGTTTTAAAGGGCCAGAAGTTTGACTGTTTTTACGGTTGGGCTTCTGGCCTGAGTTTTTTAGCAACTGGGTTCTTGGCTAACAACGTGCGCCAAGTGCAGTCCCCCTTTGCTCCGACGCGCAGCGGCGTCGGAGCAAACCTGTAAGGTGAATAACCGCGTTCCCCATTAAGAACCCCGTGACCTGAAGCCCCTACACCTGCCCCATCGATTCTTTCAGCCGCTGCACAATTCCCTGCAGCCGTGGACGGACTTCTTCAAGTAGAAAATCGGCAGACAAGCTAAAAGAAGGCCCGCCGCAGCTAAGCGCCATAATGGGATAATTGGGACCCAAATTCACACCCACCGCAATCGCATTCACGTCTTTTAACCAATCGCCAAAAGAACACGTGCACCCCAGGCGCTCATAATCTTGCATTGCCTGATTAATGCCGGCAATAATCGCTTCACTTGACTGTTCGTCCAACTCTTGCACACGTTCTATGATCTCACTGCGCTCAGCCTGGCTGGCTTCAGCCAGATACGCCCTTCCCATGGATGACGTGGCGATGGGAATGCGGGCACCCACATCAAGACTTAGCGTAAGCGCCGAGCGGCTGCGGCAATTTTCTATATACAGCATTGAAAGCCGGTCACGGGCGCCCAGCGTTACCATGCCCTGGGAAAAATCGGCCACCTCTTGCATTAGCGGACGTGCCAGCTGGCGAATATCCAGTTTGGCCAACATACCCACCCCTAAGGACAAGGTTGCCATACCCAAACGGTATTTTCCACTGGTTTCATCCTGGGTTAAATAACCCAATTTAATCAGCGTGGAAGTAAGCCGTGACACCGTTGACTTGGGCAAACCGCAACGCTGCGCAATTTCCTGGTTGCTGAGCACCTTGTTACCCGAACGGAAACAAGCCAGGACTTCAAGGCCACGGGCCAGAGCAGTCACAAAATGGCGGTCATCTTTGTATTTTTGTATTAGCGAATCAGTCAGGCTAACTGAGCTGTTGGAAAGTTTGGATAATGTCATGTTCTTTTATTTATAATCAGGAAATAATTGGCCTTGGCAAACACGGGAAAACAGGGGCATAACCCCAGCACTAGCCCGGCGCCACTGCCCTGAAATTTTACCAAATGCTACCACACGGCAACAGTAATGAAAATATATTTTGCAATGCAGAATTAAAGGGGTTTACGCTAAAACCCCCTTCAATCATCTTGAACTTCATCCCATCCGATTAAGGCATTCACTAAAACTGATTAGCGCAAGGCCAGGCAAACCGTTAAAATCAGTGATCGGAATAGGACATCAAGCAAGCCAGTCACTTGATTTTATCATTGCTTCTGCCCTATTCTATACCGCATTGCAAAACAACAACTTGATTTTGAGGCATCACCAATGACAAACCCTATCGTTGAAAAACTTCACCAGCAAATGACACTGCCCGTTATTTGCTCTCCCATGTTCATCGTTTCAAATCCCACACTGGTTATTGAACAATGTAAAAGTGGTGTCATTGGGTCTATGCCTGCATTAAATGCCCGCCCCTCCGAACTGCTTGATGACTGGCTGGCGCAAATCAGTGAAACCCTTGACGATGTGCGCAGCAAAGAACCGGGTCGCAAAGTAGCGCCTTACGCCATCAACCAGATCATTCACGCTTCCAATGACCGGCTTGATAACGACATGCAAACCTGCGCCAAACATAAGGTTCCCATGATCATTACCAGCCTGCGCGCGCCCGATGACGTGGTCAAGCACGTGCATGAATGGGGTGGTTTGGTTTTTCATGACGTAACCACCATCCGCCACGCGGAAAAAGCCCTGGAAGCCGGGGTAGACGGCCTTATCCTGGTAGCCAGTGGTGCAGGCGGTCATGCCGGCAAGTTAAGTCCTTTTGCCATTTTGCCCGAAGTACGCAAGTTCTTTGATGGACCCATCGCGCTTTCCGGTTCTATTACCACTGGCAGCAGCATTCTAGCCGCCCGCGCCCTGGGTGCGGACTTTGCCTATATTGGCACCCGCTTTATTGCCAGCCACGAGGCCAATGCCGATGAACGCTACAAAAAAATGATTGTGGAATCTTCGGCCAAGGATATTTTATACACCCCGTTTTTTACCGGCATTCCCGGTAACTACCTGACTCCCAGCATTATTGCCTCGGGCCTGAATCCCGAGAACCTGACCGAAGAAGAAAAACTGGCGACCAACTTTGGTTCTACCCGGGTCAAACCCTGGAAAGATATTTGGGGTGCAGGCCAAGGTGTGGGCAGTATTGATTCGGTTGAAAGCACGGCCGATATCGTTAAAAACATGAAGCAGGAATATGATGCTGCCCGTGAACGCATCATGGCCGAGCTGTAATGATGACATGCATGCCGCTTGCAAGCCTGTTATCAACATCACTGGTAAAAAATCCATGAGCCCAACTGTCCTGCTCTCCGAGCACAATAAGGTACTGACGATTACGATTAACCGCCCCGACCGACGCAATGCCCTGGATACGGCCACCTATGCGGCCCTTACCCAGGCTTTTGAGTCGGCTACCGGGCGTAACGACTTGCATGCGATTATCCTGCATGGCGCACAACAATACTTTACTGCCGGCAATGACCTGCGTGATTTCCAAAGCAAGCCCGAGGGTGAAAGCCCTGGCCTGCGTTTCCTTAAAGCATTGGTTAAAACGGATATTCCCGTTATTGCCGCCGTAGAAGGCGCAGCAATTGGCATTGGTGTTACCATGCTAATGCATTGCGATTTTATTATTGCCGCCAGCAATACGACTTTCCGGATTCCTTTTGTACCCCTGGGATTATGCCCCGAAGGCGCTTCCAGCGTACTATTGGCACAGTATGTCGGCATTCGCAAAGCCAATGAGTGGCTGTATCTTGGCCAGCCGTTTACCGCGCAAGATGCCTTCGAGAGCAAATTCATCAACGAGATTGTTCCCCCCGGCGAAACACTGGATAAAGCAAGTAAAATTGCAAACACCATGGCTGCACAGTCTTTGTTGTCATTAAAAACCACCAAGTCCCTGATGAAAAGGACTTTAACCCCGTTGATTAACGAAACCCTTGACTGCGAACGCGAAGCTTTCATCAAGTGCCTTATTTCAGATGAGGCACAGGCCGCATTCCAGCAGTTTTTTACTAAACCAGAGAAGTTGAAATCATGATTAGAGATCAAGAAACCCAGACATTATTAGAGGACAGCCTTCGTCGTTTTATTAACGAAGTACTTGTCCCGGCCGAGGAGCAAGTCGCGGAAACTGATCAGATCCCCGCGGAAATCATTGAGCAAATGAAAGAACTGGGCCTTTTCGGCCTGACCTTGCCCGAAGAATACGGCGGCCTGGGTTTGACAATGGAAGAAGAAGTGCGGATTGGCTTTGAACTGGGCCAAACCTCTCCTGCTTTCCGCTCATACATTGGTACCAACAACGGTATTGGCGGTTCTGGAATTGTGATTGACGGTACACCCGAACAAAAAGAAAAGTACCTGCCGCGTATGGCTGCCGGTGAGTTGATAGGTTCTTTTGCCCTGACCGAGCCTGAAGCCGGCTCCGATGCAGGCTCTTTGCGCACCACTGCGGTTCGTGATGGTGATTTTTATGTATTGAATGGTACCAAACGTTTTATTACCAACGCCCCCCATGCAGGCATTTTCACGGTGATGGCACGTACTTCTACTGAAATCAAAGGCGCTGGTGGTATTTCCGCTTTTATCGTGGAAGCCAACACACCCGGTTTGTCATTGGGCAAAATCGACAAAAAAATGGGCCAGAAAGGCGCTCATACTTGTGACGTTATTTTTGAAAACTGCCGTATTCCTGCCAGCCAGCTGATTGGCGGCGTGGAAGGCGTTGGTTTCAAAACTGCGATGAAGGTACTGGATAAAGGTCGCCTGCATATTTCTTCCATTGCAACGGGTGCCGCCAAACGTATGTTGCGTGATGCACTGAATTATGCCAAAGATCGCAAGCAGTTTGGCCAGCCTATTGCCAATTTCCAGTTGGTGCAAGGCATGCTGGCAGACAGCAAAGCTGAAATTTATGCAGCTGAGTGCATGATTCTTGATGCGGCCCGTCGTCGTGACGCCGGCGAAAATGTATCTGCCCTGGCTTCTTGTGCGAAGTATTTCTCTACCGAAATGTGCTGCCGCGTGGCAGACCGTGCTGTGCAGATTTTTGGCGGTGCGGGTTATGTGTCAGAGTATGGTATTGAACGCTTCTATCGTGACGTTCGTTTGTTCAGATTGTATGAAGGTACTTCACAGATCCAGCAAGTTATTATTGCCAAGGATTTGATCCGGAATGATTCCATCTGACTCTGATTTGATTCGGAGTGATTCCATCTGATTCTGATTGGATTCGCAATTCTAGTTAGCTGTCTAAACGCAGTCTGTTACTTTAGTTTCAGACTGCGTTCTCCATTCCCCTCCCGTGGAGGGGTGGCGCGAAGCGACGGGGTGGTTGCATAAAACAACCCGCTGATTGAATAAAACAACCCGCTGATTAAATAATTTCTTGGCGGATATTTTTCTGAATTCTATTTCAAAAGCGGTGCGGCAAGTGCAGTCCCCTTTGCTCCGACGCCCCTGCGGGCCGAAGTCGCTGCAGTAGACTGCACTTACCACACCTTTTGCCTATTTTAGAAAGTGATACAGACTGCCATTTTCAAATAATCTGCAACAACTGCGGCCGTTTATACAACTGCATCCTGGTAAACGCCACCATCCGCTCAAACAAATCGGGTCTTGCCAAACGCTTCTGCCACCATACCAGCGCCTTGCCTGGTGACTCGTTGCGCCACGCTACATACATCGTCTCTATCGGCTTTGGAATACTGACCTCCATTTCAACCAACAACCGCTGGCGCACCGCCTCTTCGACATAAGGTGCTGGCAAAAACCCAAACCCCAACCCTGCCATTTGATATTCAAACTTGCTTAACAAATTGGGCACCGTAATACTGGACTGCCCCGACAACACCCCGACCGTGCGGGCCGGCAATCTTCGAGCCGAATCCGACACCACAATAGCATGGTGTGCCAGTAAATCGGCCTGCGTTAGCGGACGATCCATCTGCGCAAGTGGATGACTGGGTGACACCACAAAACTAAACGGCATCTGCCCGATTAAATGCGTATGGTACTCTCCACTTAAAGAAATATTGTCAATCGTTACCCCAATGAAAATATCGGTTCTGCCATCCTGAAGCGACTCCCAGGTGCCCGACAGCACCTCTTCTGAAATCCGTATACCCGTTTGACTGGTTTCCTGATGGAAAGCCTGCAAATCATCCTTCAGGCAAAGTGAAGAAAACATGGTATTGACACCAATACGCAACTCGGTTTCCCAGCCGCTAGCCACCCTTTGCACCCTGTTTTCAAGCTCGGCCGCAGCCTGCATAAGCACCCTTCCCTCTTTCAGCAACTCGGCACCCGCCCTGGTCAGGCTGATTTTGGGGCCGTTGCGCACAAACAATTTAACATCCAGGTTTTCTTCCAATTTCTGTACCGTATAAGAAACAGCAGAAGGGACGCGAAACAATTCCTTGGCGGCGCCGGCAAATGAACCGTGCCGGTCAATGGCATCCAGCAAATTCAAAGCTTCCAGACTGATCTTGAACATGAAAAACCCTTAATCCATTTCGTAAAACAGGCCACTAAACCGTTGATCGTTGATCGTTGATCATTGACCCCTAACCAATCCATTATATTCAAATAATTTGATTATACACTACAAAATATTCCGTTTTTCAAAAAAGAAAAAATAAACCATAATAGCTACATATTGAATTTAAACAGTTTTTATAAGAAAAACAAATTTTCAAATAAACTGTTCTTATATTAAAGGAATATGACATGTTATCTATCACCAGAAGTCATGAACGAGGACACGTCCAACACGGATGGCTGGATAGCCAGCATTCATTTTCATTTGGCAGCTACTACAACCCCAAACAAATGGGTTTTGGCCCGCTTCGCGTTATTAATGAAGACAAGGTAGATCCAGGCCAAGGCTTTGGCACCCATGGCCATGAAAATATGGAAATCATCAGCTATGTGCTGTCAGGTGCGCTTGAGCACAAAGACAGCATGGGTAATGGTTCTGTTTTGCGTCGCGGCCAGGTTCAGCGCATGAGCGCTGGTACCGGTGTCTTGCATAGCGAGTTCAACCCTTCAGCCAGTGAAAAATCACATTTTCTGCAAATCTGGCTTTATCCCAACCAGAAAGATGTTGAGCCCAGCTATGAAGAAGCTGTTTTCAACGATGAGGATAAACAGGGCAAGTGGTGCCTGATCGCCTCTGACAGCGGTGAACAAGGCTCTGTGCGCATTCATCAGGACGCAAGACTATATGCGGGTATCTTTAATGGCCAACAGGCACCCGAATACACGCTAGCCCATGACCGCATTGCTTATATCCATGTTGTAAAGGGTGACATCACTATTAACGGCCAGGAACTGCATACGGGTGACGCGCTTAAGCTGACCGCCGAATCACAAGTCCAGATTCAGCAAGCCAATAATGCAGAAGTTCTATTATTTGATATGATAGCCCGCTAAACGGCTGTCATGAAACGTTTAATTGCCATGTCAGGTTCCGAATGGCAAAGTAAAAATGAACAGGAACTGAATAATTTTTCAAAAGGGTTAGACATGAGTTTTTTAGATAAATTGAAGTCCCGTCGCAGCATCTACGCATTGGGTCGCAACGTAAACACCGACAACAGCACAATCGAATCCGTGATCAAGGAAGCCATCCGCAATTCACCTTCCTCTTTCAACTCACAAAGTTCACGTGCCGCTATCCTGTTCAACGGCGAACACGAGGCTTTCTGGCAAATCGTTGAAGATACCCTGCGCGCTATTGTACCGGCCGATGCTTTCGCCGCCACTGAAGCCAAAATCAACAGTTTCCGTGCCGGTCACGGTACCGTTCTGTTCTTTGAAGACCAAGACGTTGTCAAAGGCCTGCAGGAAAAATTTGCCGCTTACGCAGACAACTTCCCGATCTGGTCCGAGCAGGCCTCTGGCATTGCCCAGCACGCGGTATGGCTGGCTCTGGCTGACCACAACATTGGTGCATCATTGCAGCATTACAACCCCATTATTGACGAGCAAACAATGGCCCGCTGGAATCTGCCAGCCAGCTGGAAACTGCGTGCCCAAATGCCATTTGGCAGCATTGAAGCCCCCGCCGGTGAAAAAGCATTTATGGATGATGAAGAACGTTTCCGCGTCTTTGCCTGATTTTTTGCAAGCTGGACAACCCGTGCGAAGCGCTCCGCATGCGGTTGGCCAGACTGGCAAATAGCAGTAGCCAATTATTATTAAAAAACCCGAGAAGCCGGTATTGAAAACAGGTTTCTCGGGTTTTATTTTTGAAATCCAGCCTGTTGGCTGGATTTTTTGATGACGTCAATGAAGCGTTTGAATTACTCGTCGCCCATTCTTTTGATCACGTCTTTTTCGTTCTCGAAGTTTTCAATGGCAAACTGGGTATAAGCCTTGTTATCCATATAGTAGGTTCTTACGCCGTAATCTTTAATGACTTTAAGGAAATCAGGGTCTTCCATGGCCGCTTTCACTGCCAGATCCAGTTTTTCAACAATTTCCTGCGGCAAGCCTTTGGGGCCCGCAATACCCAGCGGAGACGGAATAACCACTGAATAGCCGGCTTCGGTCAGGGTGGGAATATCAGCAAAGGCTTCGGGGCGTTTTTCTGCCGCCACACCTAATACACGCACCTTGCCAGACTCCATGAATGGAATGATGACGTTGGTGGACATGACCGCGTCCAGATGCCCCCCCATTAAGGCACCAATGGCTTCAGAGTCTGATTTGTAAGGAACGTGGGTCACTTGAACACCTGCCGCCTTGGCCAACTCCACAATGGCCACATGGTTACCGGAATAACGGCCCGGAGAGCTGATGGTCAATTCACGGGGTTTTTCTTTAGCGTGTTTGAGCAGGTCATCGAGTGTTTTATAAGGAGAATTGGCATCAACACCCAGCGCGAAGTCATAGCTGGCAAAAGCCGCAATGTAACTCAGGTCTTTAACAGGGTCATAACGGGTTTTCTGCAAGTAAGGCTGGCGGAAAATACCAACCGGAGTCAGGGCCAATTTATAGCCATCAGGCTTGGTATTAACCATTTCGTTGGCGCCCATGGAGCCAGCAGCACCGGGTTTGTTTTCAACCACAATGGTTTGGCCAAGCTGTTTTGACAAACTTGCACCCAGTGCCCGTCCGATAAGATCGGTGGTACCACCCGCCGCGTAGGGAACAACCAGTGTAATGGGTTTGCTAGGGTAACTGTCAGCGCCCTTTGCCATTGTTGCCGGGGTAAAAAAAGCAGCGCTTACAGCGGTGCTTAATACAGCCAATTTATAGAGTCTTTTCATAGATAAATATCTCCTGCTTCCGTGATCGGAATAATATCAGGCACAGCGCCCGGTAACCATATTGGTATATTCTATCATTAGACGGGTTGATTGCCTTAGCATCAGACCGACCAATTGAATCAATATTATAAAATCATGTTTTGCATTGTGGAATGATTTAACGCAAGAAATAAATATTTCAATAAAAAAAACTCCCCTGTACTCGCGTACAGGGGAGCATAATTTACTGCCCGGGATTTTCCGTACCGGGATCAGGATTCCTGTTTCATTCTTTCTACAATACTACGTTCTTCCTCAAACGTTTTCTGTGCAAATTCAGTGTACTGGGCAGCATCCATGTAATCAGTGCGAATACCATAATCTTTTAACACTTTGATTACTGCCGGATCATCCATGGTCACTTTTACGGCTTTTTCCAATGTGGACACAATATTATCAGGCAATCCTTTAGGGCCCGCCAGGCCTAATGGAGAACGAATCACCACTGGATAGCCAAGTTCCTTAAGGGTGGGATACTCGGCAAAAGCGGCAGGACGCTTTTCTGCAGCGGTTGCCAGAATCCTGACCTTGCCTGATTGAACGAAAGGAATCACGCTATTGGACACAACGGATGTTTTAATATGCCCGCCCATTAGGGCACCTACGTTTTCCGAGTCGCCTTTATAGGGAATATGGGTAAATTTTGCCTTAACTGCCGTACCCAGTTCAGTCATGACCACATGGTTGCCGGTAAAGCGTCCTGGTGTACCGTAATCAATCTCACCCGGCTTTTGTTTAGCGTGTTCCACCAGTTCTTTGATGCTTTTAATGGGAGAGTCTGCCGCCACGGAAATGGTGAAATCATACTCTGCAAAAGCAGCAATATAAGTCAAGTCCTTGATGGGATCATAACGGGTTTGCTGCAAATAGGGTTGGCGGAAAATACCAACCGGTGACAAGGCCAGGCGATATCCATCGGGCTTGGTGTTAACCATTTCATTCGCGCCCATGGAACCGGCCGCCCCCGATTTGTTTTCGATAACGACGGTTTGTTTAAGCTGACGGGAAAGACTGTCCGCCATTGCCCTGGCAATGAGGTCTGTGGTCCCGCCAGGGGCATAAGGCACAATAATGGTAATGGGTTTGGACGGATAGTTATCTTGCGCAAAAACCGGCGCGCCCACAAAAAGGCCGGCCACTATCACGGGCAACGTTATTGTTTTAATGCTTTGCAAACTGAAGGTCATGTCTCGTTTCCTGATTATTTATGTATTCATATGAATGTAATGGCCAACCATTTCCTGCAATAAAGTGGCAAATAGACGGCAAAAACATTCCATATTTGAGTAAGGAGTTTCCACTATACGGTTAATAATAGTTGGATTTATCAAGGTAAAACATCTATCATTAACCCTAATAAACAAAATCACATTCCGCACTGCAGAATTAATACAGGAGGCTTTATATAATGAAAAAACTGGTATTGGCAACGTTGGCAGCGGTAAGCCCGCTGATGTTTTCACAAAGTGCTGTGGCCCAGGATAAGTGGCCGTCCAAGCCCATTACGGTGATTGTGCCCTATACTCCGGGTGGTTCTACCGATACGGTTTCGCGGGTGGTAATGCAAAAACTGTCCGATCGTCTGGGACAAACTATTGTGATCGAAAACAAACCCGGCGCCAACAGCACGATAGGCACCTCACAGGTTGCCCGGGCAAAACCCGATGGCTATACGTTTGTAACGATTTTGGCCGCTTATTCAGCAAATCCGCATTTGTATAAGCTGAATTATTCCAATGATGATTTCACGCCGGTTTCACATATTGCCGATTTACCGCTATTTTTGTTTACCAGCAAAAAGCTACCGGTTAACTCATTGCAAGAGCTGGTTGAGTATGGCAAGAAAAACCCATTGAATTATGCCTCTAGCGGAATTGGTTCAAGTGCGCATTTAACGGGTGCGCATTTTGCGAAGATTGCGGGTCTTGAAATGAACCATATTCCGTATAAAGGTAGCGCTCCTATTCTGGCTGATTTGTTAAGCGGTCAGGTTTCCATGGTGTTTGATCCCATCCTGGTACCCATGCCTTACGTGAAAGAAGGCAAATTGAATGTGTTGGGAATTACTTCTTTAGAGAAGTATGAGGGTGAGGAGTCGGTACCTACACTTGATGAGTCCGGCTTCAAGGGATTCAAGATGAATTCATGGGTAGCCTTGCTGGCACCTGCTGGCACGCCACAAGAGATTGTTGATCGTGTTTCAAAGGAAATTGCCGAGCTGGTTAAAGACCCAGAAGTGACTGAGAAGTTCAAGAGCGCGGGTTTTGTGCCGGTTGGCAGTACACCCGCTGAATTGAGCGAATTGATTAAACGCGACTCCGAACTGTATGGCAGCATCGTGAAGGAATCAAATATTAAGGTGCAATAAAGCTTAATATTTTATTTGCCACCGGTGCGTTCTAATTACCACCGGTGCGGCAAATAAGAACGCCACTAAACCTCACACAAACGCCGTGCGCCTTCCAGCAGTGTTTCGTCATCTTTGGAAAACGTTAAGCGAATCACTGCCTGATCGGTGCCATCCGAATAAAATGCAGACAATGGCAGTGTTGCCACGCCATGGTCTACAATTAGTTTTCTAACCATTTCCACATCAGACAAATCACTAAAATGCCCGAAACCGGCCAGCATGAAATAGCCACCCTTGCTGGGTAACAACTCAAACCGGGATGCCTTCAACGCCTGTGCTAGCAAATCCCTTTTTTCCTGGTAAATGGTTGATAAGGTCAGGTAATGATTGGGCTGCTCCATAATGGCAGCCAGCGCATACTGCATGGGGGTATCGGCCGGGAACATGACATACTGCTGAACCTTGCGGATTTCCTGCGTAAGGATGGCAGGTGCCACGCAATAGGCCACATGCCAGCCGCTTACCTTAAACACTTTGCTAAACGAGGTGACCACAATAGAACGCGCGGCCAAGTCTGGGTAAGAGGACATGGAACGATGTACGTCCTCATCAAAAACCAGATGCTCGTACACCTCATCAGACAGGATAATAATATTGCTGTCTTTCACCAATGCTTGCAAAGCCTGCACATCATCTTCAGACAACACCGATCCCGTCGGATTATGGGGTGAATTGATGATAATCATGCGGGTTTTGGCATTAATCTTTGCCTTTACCTGATTCCAGTCTGGCGTAAAATGCGGCGCTTCCAGCCTGATGGCCACCGGAATAGCCCCCTGCAAACTAATCATGGCCGCATAGCTGTCAAATGAAGGTTCAAAATAAATCACCTCATCACCCGCCTGCACCACTGCAGCGATGCTGGCGAACACTGCTTCTTTGGCACTGGGCATCACCGTCACTTCCGTGTCGGGATGGTAGCTATGGGTATAAAGAAATGAAATCTTATCGGCAATTTTTTCACGCAACGCCATTAACCCAGCCCATGGCGCCGGCTGGCTGCCTTCTGCCTGCATCGCTTCATGGGCATTCTCGATAAGCTCTTGGGAGAATGGAAAGTCGGGGGTACCATGCGCCAGATTGATGGCATTATATTGCGCTAATAAATCATCGGTAACACTAAAAATACTGCTACCGCTAGAGGCAAACTTGGATTTTATCTGCATAATGACATCCTGGCGTTAAAGGTGGCTGATTATTTCGCTACCCAATTGGCATTGAAATACTTTTCAGACAGTTTGCCTATAGTCCCGTCATTTTTCAACTCTTGAATAGCCACATCGAGGCGTTGTTTTAACGCTTTATCATTTTTACGCAAACCAAAAGCAATCCCCTCACCAAAAATATCCGGGTCATGCAACAGGGGTTCAACCAATTCGTACTCGGCACCTTCAGGGCGGTTCAGGAAGCTATCCAGGGCACTGGGGCTATTTTGCACTGCACCTTGAATACGGCCATTGGCCAAATCCTGGTAAATTTGATCTTGTGAAGCATAAGACACAATCTTCACTCCCTGCTTGCCCCAATGCTTGCGCACAAAGGCTTCCTGCGAAGAACCCTGCAATACCCCAATCGACAAGTCTTTCAGGCTCTCAACGGTGGGCTGCAGGCCAGACCCTTTTTTAACCAGCAACTGGCTGGGCACAACATACACCGGCTGGGTAAAATCAATCACCTTCTGACGGGCCGCCGTAATATCCATGGCTGAATTGATAAAGTCAAACTTGCGAGCGTTCAGGGCGGGAATCAGGCCATCAAAACTAGTTTCCACCCATTCACATTTAACTTTCATTTTGGCACAAACGGCCTCACCCAATTCAATATCAAAGCCAATCAAGGTGCCATCGGGCGCTTTGCTTTCAAAAGGCGGATACAGGGCTTCCACCCCAATTTCAAGGGTTTCATTGGCTTGTGCCACACCTGTCACAGAAGCCAGGGCCAGCATGCCCGCCAGAACAAAAGGTTTTATTTTCATTGAATTTTCCTGCAAAAAAACCCCTGTTTTCACAGAGGTTTATCGTTTTATAACATGTGTCGATACAGTCTGCGCCCCTGTCTTGGCAGAAAACACAAGCATGAACCGCTAGCGAATGACAATAAGGCTACACGTAATTAATGGATTGTTCAACCGGTTTTCAGAAGGCAAGCCAATCTCACTGTGGCAGCCTATTCAATGCAAGTCACTAGATACTGACAACATGAAGACTTTTTTCAGACAGCATTTTCTGCTTCATTGATCCGAAACAAATAATTATATGAAAAAATATTATATTATTTTATATAATATTTAACCGTAAGCTATTCTACCTCTCTCTTCAGAAAGGAATACCATGCACAAAACCATACATACCGATGTCGCCATTATTGGTGCAGGAACTGCCGGCCTATATGCACTTAGGGAAGTGCGCCGCGCCAATAAACAGTTTGTTCTTATTGATAAGGGCCCTTTAGGCACCACGTGTGCACGGGTGGGTTGCATGCCATCAAAACTGGCCTTGCATGCCGGCGCTGTCCAGCGACTGCAAGAAAATATGCAAAACCCTGCCACCGCTTTGGATACAGACAAACTTAATGACACTTGGGCAGGACTACAAAAACAGCGAGATTTTTTTGCAGCCCGGGCCTGCAATATGGCCATTTCAACAGCACAAGACAATCTTTTAACCGGCACCGCACGCTTTCTGAACACTACGACCCTGGAAGTCAGCAACAACGACCAAACCACCCTGGTTTATGCAAAGAAAGTCATAATTGCCAACGGCTCACGACCCGCCATACCTGCCTGGCTAGATCCGGTTCTGGAATACACCGTCAGCACCGACGAACTGTTTGAACTTAAAGAACTGCCTGCCAGTATTGGTATTTTAGGGCTTGGTGCCATCGGGATGGAAATGGGCCTGGCCCTGTCACGCCTAGGTATCAAGGTGGTGGGGGCTGATTTATCACCGGCCATCGCTGGCATTGCCGACCCTCAAATTAACGAACAGGCCATTGACCGCTTTAGCCAGGAAATGGAGTTATGGCTTGGACAGCCAACCTCCGTGAGCCAGGCCGACAAAGGGGTACTTTTACAGTCGGGGGCACGCCAAGCACGGGTAGACCTGCTGCTGGCAGCGCTGGGCCGGCGCCCTAACCTTGACTCCCTGAACCTGCAAGAAGCCGGGTTCCCGCTGAATGACAAAGGCATCCCTTCCGTTAACCCGCATACCATGCAGGTAACAGGCCTGCCGGTTTTTCTGGCTGGCGACTGCACCGGCAGCAAAACCTTAATGCATGAAGCCAGTGCCGAAGGCAGCATTGCCGGTTTCAACGCCGTGCAAGACGATCCCGTTTGTTTCAAACGAATGGTTTCCCTGGGCATCGCCTTTTCAGACCCGGATATTTTCAGTGTGGGCGCCTCTCAAGCAGAACTGGCTTCCCGCCATATTATTACGGGCAAGGCTGAAGGTGGCGCCAATGGCCGTGCCCGTATTCTGCATGAAGAAAGCAGCCTGCTACATATCTACGCCGACCCTGAAACCGGTACTTTACTGGGTGCTGCCGGCATGGCACCTCATGCAGAGCATCTGGCGCATTTACTGGCTTGGGCCATTCAACGTAAAGAAACCGCCGTTTCCCTTTTGCAAATGCCTTTCTACCATCCGGTCCTGGAAGAAATGATTCAAAGTGCGCTGCAGGATATCGTCAGGCAAATGGCGCACAAACCGGCTTACCCTTTCGGCCTGATCCCCGTCACTTGCAATTAATTTGGATGCTTTAAAAATGAATCATGCTATTACTGGCGACACGCCCGCCCAGACAAAAGACCGACTCGCCTATTTTCCGGTTGCCCTGTTTTCATCCGTCATGGGGCTGGCCGGATTAGCCATTGCCTGGCTCAAGGCAGCGCAGGCTTTTGATTTACCCATGGAAATCGGGATCAGCCTGCGTTGGCTGGTGACGTTGCTGTTTGGATTCCTGCTTATCATTTACACCAGCAAACTCATCCGTTACCCCGAGGAAATCAAAAAAGAATGGAATCACCCGGTCAAAATAAATTTCGTGGCAACCATGAGCATTGGCCTATTACTGATATCCATTGCATGGCTGTCTGTACCCGCTGTTTCAAAATGGATGTGGATAATAGCCACCCTTGCGCACTTTCTGCTAACCATTGCCACCATTAACAGCTGGCTGAACAAAAGCCACTACCAAATCAGCCATGCCAACCCGGCTTGGTTCATTCCGGTAGTGGGCAATATATTAATCCCGATTGCCGGTGTACAACATGCGCCTGCGGATATCAGCTGGTTCTTTTTCAGTATTGGCCTGGTTTTCTGGATAGTCCTGATGACCATCGTTTTCTACCGCATCTTCTTCCACGAGCCTTTGCCCGCCAAGCTTACCCCGACGCTGTTCATTCTGATTGCGCCACCTGCGGTTGCCTTTATTTCTTATCTGGCCCTCAATCATCAATTGGATGCCTTTGCCAGAATCCTGTATTTCTTTGCCCTGTTTCTGACCCTGCTGCTCGGCAGCAATGCCATGCGTTTTTTCAGGTTGCCGTTTGCCATTTCAGCCTGGGCTTATTCATTTCCGCTGGCAGCCATTACCATTGCAACGTTTGAAATGGCCAATCGTAATACGGGCATTTTCTACTACATACTGGCAGGTGTCTTGCTGATTGTATTAAGTCTTGTTATTTTGCTCTTGGCTTACCGCACCCTGCTTGCCGTCAAAAATCATCAGATCTGCCTGCCCGAGCATTAATCATAAAAAACACCACGACGCTTGCCGGCGTAACCATTGGCCTTCAAATCAAAAGACAGGTTCTGCTTGCTATCAGGTTTCACGGTTACGCCCAACAACAGGATGCCGGTACCGCCTTTGACGCTTACGGTTAACGGTTAAGCCAGCGGACTTCAAGTTTAGGGTATTACCTCTGAAAACATCAAAGCGGCACCATTAAAAATTCATTTATGTACTTTACATATTCACTTATAGTAAAAAACCTTAAAACCTTTAATTTCAAACTGCATTTTTAAAGTCACAATTTTTACCTCAGCACCCAAACAATTCAGCCCTGCCTTCACACCGCCGAAAGCGGGAAAGTCAGGGCTGAAAATTTTTATTCGCTGGCCTTATTCACTCCCACGCAGGAGCGCGGGAGCGAGCGGGCCTGATGGCTCGCAAACCAAATATTAGTTTTTAGACTGGTCAACCAGTTTGTTGGCGGCAATCCAAGGCATCATAGCGCGCAGTTGGGCACCAACCTGCTCGATAGGATGCTCGGCATTCAGACGACGGCGTGAACGCAGTGTAGGTGCACCAGCCTGGTTTTCCAGGATGAAGCTTTTCGCGTATTCACCGGTCTGAATGTCTTTCAGGGTTTCGCGCATGGCTTTCTTGGTTTCTTCAGTCACAACACGTGGGCCGGTTACGTATTCACCATATTCGGCGTTGTTGGAGATAGAGTAGTTCATGTTGGCAATGCCACCTTCGTAGATCAGGTCTACGATCAGTTTCAACTCATGCAAACATTCGAAGTACGCCATTTCGGGTGCATAACCGGCTTCAACCAGAGTTTCAAAACCGGCTTTGATCAGCTCGACGGCACCACCGCACAGCACGGCCTGCTCACCGAACAAGTCGGTTTCGGTTTCTTCACGGAAGTTGGTTTCGATGATACCGGCACGGCCGCTACCAATGGCTGAGGCGTAAGACAGGGCGATGTCGCGAGCGGCACCGGAATTATCTTGATGAACGGCAACCAGCGCAGGCACACCACCACCTTGTGAGTAAGTACCACGTACAGTGTGACCAGGAGCTTTTGGTGCAATCATGATCACGTCTACGTCGGCACGAGGGACAACCTGGCCGTAGTGAACGTTGAAGCCATGTGCGAAAGCCAGTGCTGCACCGGGTTTCAGGTTGGCAGCGATCTGGTTGTTATACACTTCAGCAATGTTTTCATCGGGCAGAAGAATCATGACCAGGTCGGCAGATTTAACAGCTTCAGCCACTTCAGCCACTTTCAGGCCAGCGTTAACCGCTTTGTTCCAGCTTGCGCCATTTTTGCGCAGGCCAACAGTCACATTAACACCTGACTCGTGCAGGTTCAGTGCGTGGGCATGGCCTTGGGAACCATAACCGATAATAGCCACGTTTTTGCCCTTGATTAAAGACAGGTCACAATCTTTGTCGTAAAAAACTTTCATTTAAAGCCCCAAAATATATATTTTTATAAATCAAAAAAATGGTTTGAACTGCATCAGTGGAATCATACCTGATTTCACAACAATTACAGTTTCAAAATCCTTTCACCGCGCCCGATGCCGGACACGCCTGTACGAACGGTTTCAAGAATGGAACTGCGATCCAGGGCATCAATGAATGCCTGGGTTTTTTCCTGAGTACCGGTGAGTTCTATCGTGTAGGACTTATCGGTTACATCAACGATATGTCCACGGAAGATATCCGCCATGCGTTTGACTTCTTCGCGTTCCTTG